>Ga0307509_10002425_pt1 | contig 30198 bp, 27 predicted proteins | sample 10_EM_MG_FD_202245 | JGI IMG/M metagenome (GOLD analysis project Ga0307509, IMG submission 202245) | Populus trichocarpa ectomycorrhiza microbial communities from riparian zone in the Pacific Northwest, United States - 10_EM | ecosystem: Host-associated > Plants > Roots > Unclassified | place...
TTAAAAATTATAATACTATTTCGTACAGATGCCGACTCACCTGGCTATCATCAACAAAGCGATCAAAGGCACCTGAAGGTATTAAAAATAGATTTCTTGCTCATGAAATGAACTCCAAAACTCCGTCCGTGAGGGTTCTCACCAATATCTACATATATAATGAATGTCTTTCAGTTCAATGCTGCTTGAAAAGCAATGAACGAACGTGGAAGATTTGACTGAGCACTTGTAAGCTGAGTGAAGGTTGAAAGAATATAAGACTTACCGCGGGTGTCGTAATATCCAGGATAACCAGTAAGAGGGGTAAATGCTGGAGACTTGGACGTCAAAAATTTAAGCCGGATGATTGACGACGATACCGCCGCTCAGCTTTGCTAGAGTCCTTGGAACCTATTTATTCTCCTGTGTAGCGGGCCACGATTCTTCGTGATTCCGTTCGAGTTCTATATCAAGCTCTTTGGTGCGAATTGTTCCACAGGTGAAGGGCCCTTGAGTTTTCATGTTTCACTCATTTATGTTTTGCTATGACTCCCATACCCTCAAAGAACGGTGTGTCTTTACAGTCTTCATAGTCGTTACCTGATATCTCTGTAGCCACAACGAATGGCACCCCTTATGTTTGTCGTTCTATATATGTTTATTTTATTTTTTGTGGGGAATCCATTCATATCGGGGGAGTTATCACATAAGTGTCATGTTTACTCGAGCACTGAAAGAAATTACTTTGGACCACCAGTTTCATGCAGTATTTTCCTGCATATCAGCCCCGTGTCCCTATTGTACAGTCAGTACCACCGTCGATCGCGTCGTATACACGCCTGCTGAACTTGTTACTTGATCAAGTTCCATCATACGCGTAAGCGCAACTTGTCCCCTGGTCAACTCTTTTGCTCACCAAAGGCAGAGCCACCTGGTGTGATCGTCGATCGTGGTATATTTTGGCTTGGAATAATGACAAATGTAGCTACATAGTGCGATCCAGGACCACGGCATAATGCCGCGCACCCCAATTCTTTCCCTCCCCACCCTGCCATCCACCTTCGTCCTGATGCAGTCACAAACTGCCCCTTCTTTTCCTATTGATGAGGACTGGTATTATCATCTTCGTCACCTTGTTCCTTCTCTTGGTCACTTCGAGAGGTCCTTCATTGGCAAAAGCTATGACGACGCTGCCCTTATAGATGCTTTCATTCCTGACGGGATCGTAAGTTCTCTCATTCTACTCTTCTTAATTTCCTTCCAATCATGCCTTTTTTTGTAGGTGAAGCATTGCGAGCACGATCCCCATTTTTTTGCGGACCCCTTTTTAAAACGATTTATAGCCTCTGTCTCTCGATTGGCGCGTGTTTTGAACCAGAACAATGTACCCCTTGCTTGGAGAGTTTCGTTCTCTTGGACTGAGGCTCAGGCGGCCCAGTATTCGGTGCGTCTATTTTTTTAGCTTCTTCTTTCGCTCATCCCAGGATTTCTAGGCTTCTGATTGCTTTGGAGAACAAGAAGACTTCCCTCCTTGGAAGACATATTACTCCCTACCCCCTGTTGTGTCCTCGTGCCCCAAGTTCAAGCATTTAGCAGAGTGTATGTTATTTCTTCATCCTCAACTATAATTTCTGCTAATCTTTTTCTTCAACCTACTCGCGTCGTCGTCACTTCGTGCCTCCACACCAATTAGCTGTTATGGGGGTCTCTCGGATGACACCAAGCTACGACATTGATACCATCGCCGATGTTGAAGATTCTGACGAACTCGAGGAAAGTGGAGACCCTTCTTTTGCTGAGGACGAGGTAGAGTATTCTATCGTCAAGGGGCGATGGTACAGGAAGAAAAACAGAGCCTGACTCTGCCTTTTTTTTTTTTTTGTTTTTTTTTTTGAATCCAAGTTTATTGTCCTTCGAGGCGTGGCCTCACGTTGGACTTTACATTCGTCTATGCTACCCTCTGGCCCCTAGTGCCAGTTTCGCCTCCATCTCCGTGGCCATCCTCAGCTTCCATGCAGGGCTCACTCCAAGTGATCGCTCCCCTGACTGTGCCTTGAGTACATGCCTCGTCGTTCTTCTTTGTTTTTTGTTCTGTATTTATTGGATTCGGTCTATTAGACACAGGGTAGCTGCTTCTGGCTATCACCCAACTTTTACTTGTATCATAGTCATCACAAATAAAAATAATCTTGTTCGACTACTCCGTTCCCTGTCGACAATGCTAGTAAGGCTGTAGTTGGAAAAGCATAGCTTCATTACCATGCAGCAGTATTGATTCACACACCAGGTTTTCTATCATCGATCCTAAACATAAAGATTGTGGACAACACGCTGGCCATTTGCGTTCCCAATAGCACCATCAATACCACTACACATGCTCGATGAGGTACATCCACTGCACAAGTTGATTGACAAATCTTTGGGCATCACTGGGAATCATGACCAGAGTCCTGTCCCAAACTCCAGACTGCCTAACGTCGAACTTGGAGAGAATATTCGTGCAAATCCTTGTATCCATTTTCGATTAGTGTTACATTTTGAACATTCAAAGTCTACCTGCAGATGCACGATGGTTAATAGTGAACGAACATGGGCACTTATCAACAATGGTGAGTTCAGGACACCACGATAGAAGGCAGATTCTTACCAATTACCAGCCTTGGCGAGTGGCTGAGACACATATCGATGAGGAGTGTGATCCAGCAAGTCAACGCGACGGCAGGGAAATGAGGAGTGGTTACCGCGATCTTCCTTGTCAGAATACACGGAAGTGGGTCGAACACTGGCAATTCAAACACCTTGAGTGATGATCGGTACATAATGAAGATCTAGAAAAATGAAACATGAATGGAAGGGGGCCATCGACAGCGGAGAGTTACAAAGGGGGTTATTATCAAAACGATGACCAGCGAGAACATTACTGTGCGCTCGGATTTTGACCTAATGGGCATGCGTACAAGACGATTCAAATTTACTCGAGTACCAACGGTGTTTACCTCGAGAAAAGCGGAGGATCATGTGGGGCCTACATTGGAAATGCGTTGGACCTGTCGCTGAACTGAGAGGGTCTTGGATGCATGATAATTCAAACATTCCTCGTTTTTCACGGTGAATATTTTGGCAGGTGAATCCAATAGCTGCGCTCCATTTAATTAGACATGTACAATGAAGAAGCATCTTAGCCAAGACATACGCTGACGATACGATTTCGTAGACACTCAATTTTGTGTTGGGACGATTCATGTAAACGATAGGGTGACTTTGAATCGAATCAAAACTTCGGTATGTCTCGCTCATTGTCAACAGTATTCGAAAGCCTTTAAGCTTGACGAAACCCGCGCAACACGTAGATCATAAATACATCTGGACAAAGCTTTAATTCTTTCCATTCACCAACTAATCTACCCTCAACTCAATGCTGCACCCTTTCAGACAGACGCGCACACTGAATCATATTCAAAACCCTCATCTTCTATTGCCGCTTGTAAGTAGTTGTTCACTTTCCGCCTTGAACCTTAAATATAAAAGGAAGGTCCGGAAGTCGGAAACTTTCTTTCCCGTTTCCCGGATTGCGCCTTTGTTTATTATTTGGCAACTTTGGCAACCAAATTGGGTAAGGGTGGGGCGGGGAGAATTACTTGTAAGTATTGAAAATGTGAGGCTCTCTAGGGGTTAAACATCGCTGGACGATGTGAACGGGCTGCCGTAAAAACTGGTTGTAATTTCAAGGTGTTCCTATTACTCGAAGCAGTATATTACAGAAGTTTTGGGGGTGAGGTGGTTTTGCCGCCCCCAAGCCGCCCCTCTTTAATTGCCAATTGCGAAATAAGGTAGTTAGCGACTATACTATCACCCTGGTGCAAGGCGCCAGAGGCTCCCACCGAGGTTGCCCTGCCCTTGGCAACCTCCCGACACTCCTTACTGCCGCTCTCCGTTCTTCTCAGCGTCTGAGTCGGTACCTGGTAACGCGTCCGTTGTGCAGTTCATTCAGCGTCTCGGGTTGTCAGTAGGTGCCGCTGGTGCGCTTGTGTCGTGTCTTGCTGACAAGGGGGGTTGGTTCCGGATTCTCCCTTTGTCGTCCATGATGTGGTGGGACAGAGAAAGGCGGGAAATAAAGGTTGAAACATACCTGAGAAGGCGGGGTGCTAGGGATTTCTCCTCGCGTCCTCGCTCCATTGTGTCGCTTTCGCGATTCCACAGGCACTGGCGACTCGGACACCATGTCGACAGCGCGGGTTCTTCAAGACGGCCCTCTGGAAAGGGAGCTACTCCGACTATTTTTAACAATAGCGGTATCCAACATCCGTCAAGGATTCCCGAACGCGGGGAGGTGGAAGGCGGTACAAAGCTAGAATCAATAGCATTCCCGATACGTCCACACGCCATGTTTTCCAGAGCCAAACAGAAGCGCGAGCCTATGGCATCTTAGCATCTTCCTTTTATATTTAAGGTTCAAGGCGGAAACTCAAAAGCGCTTGTAAGTCTTGACGGGTGTTTGTATCTAAAACATTAGCCAAATACAACACAAGAGTTGGAGCCTTATTTGTATATGTTTCTATCTAAAGCCATCATCTTTGCAACAACGGGGAAGGAATCACGAATCCTTGTACTCAGACTCGCAATGTGGCAGCTAGTTGAAGGCTAGAACTATGACGATTTTCACACAGGAGGATGACTCTGTAAAAATGAACATGTGGTATTTCGTTTACTCTAGTGATAACGGACACTCATAAACGCGCGAGGGCATCATATCATTAGCGTACTACTTAAATACATACATGTGATATAGGTAATCTCCGTGAATAAAAGGAAAGTTGGGGAAAATGCATGCCATGTGCGCGATATTGCCCTCGGATTTCCAACAGATATGAGGAATGGCTTGCCATAACTGCCATCGTCGACAATTACAACTGAAATGGAGGAGTAGGAGAATGAGCGTCATGGCCTTCACTCCGGCGATCGAGGATCAAACATTCTACCTACGGCTCTCTGTCGCGAAGGAAGTTATACACTAATACTGTTGATTTGTTATCGCTGGTGCTTCTCTAGCAATCTAGCTACCGTTCTCTAGATAAGGAGATTCATATCCTGACAAATGTACCTTACCAGTGTCACTATCCAGAGATTGAGCACTAAATCCTCACTTTCATTGTTATTACCCTCTTTTTCCTCTGGTCCAATGGCAATTTCTTAGTCTATACTTAAAGTCACCCTTCTTTCTCATATTCCATCGGTCCTCGACATTTCCCGTTTTGACTGAGCACTCGCCCGACTTTTCCCTTGCCAGTTACAGCCTCGCACTATGCCGTCCTTTGTTAAGGATCGGCAAGTTCTATTTTTATCATTTCAAGGGTCGTGGGGGCCACTCAGGACTCAGAAATCATTCCCTCCTGTGTTCCAAACTGCTCAGAAACTCTGTTTTCTTGTCATATATATTTCTCTGGGTGAGTGAGCGGCACTCTTTTCTCTACAAGGTAGGAGCACTCGCTGTCCTCTTGGGTAACTCGGCTCATGCCATACTTATGTAAACTGTCTTTCGCACCATCGAGAGCTTATTCAACACTTGGTTTCTTTCCTTTACCTCACGCGCCTATGGTCATTGCATTCGTGTCTTCCCGGCCATATTCTATCGGTCACTTGCCCGACTTGTCACTTGCCAGTTACAGCTTCGCACTCCGTCCTCTGTTATGGATGAACAAGTTCTACCTTTGGTCCTCCGAGTAAGTGAGCGGCACTAGAACGGGAGCGTTCCTCGGCTCATTCCATAAGGATTTATATTGTCTTTCGTACCATCGAGAGCCCATTCAATAGGCAGGTAGACAGTGGGATCCTCGATCGCCAAATATAAGCACCAGTGACGAGAAGAACTCATCTGTGTAGATTATCTAACTTCCGGCGTTACCAAAGGGTGAGTAGGTAGAACGTGTGATCCTCGATCACAGGAGAAGCACACTGACAACTTGACTTAGAAAAACTTAGAGGGACGTATTTCAATAGATTAAGAACCACCCCAAATGGGTGGTCGTGCGACAAGAGAATTACAACTGGGGATGACAATTTCCAAGTGAACTTGCCATACCCCGGAGAAAGCGACTACACCGAACAACTTGCTCCCTGCTCCCTGAGACCAACGGCGAGAAAAGAAGGATAAGAGGACTGTAGGAAATCGCACACTAGAAAGAGCGAGACGTTCAGAAAAATGGCGCATAGATGGAGTGCATGATGGGCATGGAGGGCTCGTCCTGGAACCAAAAATAAGGGAAATGATTAGAGGCGAACAGTAAAAATCATTAGAAAGACAAACCATGGAACAAGTGCACGGGGCGTCTTTGGGAAACATCTACCACTCCAGTTTCGGGTAAAGGACGTCTCTGTAATAAGCCACGGTTGCGATAACTCGCGGACACGCCAAAAGATCTGCGTCATCCGGGAATTTCTCCAAATGCTTTTTCTGTAAGAGAAAGCAGGCCAGGAAGGAGTCAGAAATGGGGAAGGAATGAAGAATCAGAACTTACTACGGGGACAAACAGGTGGCTGTGGACTCCTCGCATGCTAGAGTTTGTAATTTCATTGGGCCAGGACAATCCCACTGTCTACCTGCCTGTAAGGAGATTCATATACTGACGATTTTAACTTACCATTGTCCTTATCTGGCGATCGAGGATCGCCTGTGGTCCATCTGCTCACCCCACCCTAACCTTAAATTCAGACACTAGTGAACTTAACTCGTAAGTACGCTTAACCAGCAATCCAAGATCTACCTGCCTCCTCCCTTGCATGTTTGCATCCCGAAGAAGAGATGAAACCAAGCTTGTCAATAACATAGTCAGGTTGAAATCATTACCATTACCATTCCGTCGCCCGTTCCATCATCACGTCGGCTTGCACATCACTGATCATGACAAGAATAGTACTAGTGGTTTGATGATGATGTCCATTCGTTTGACCGAATATGAGATGAGAAAGTGCTTTACCCGAGGAACATTCACTGGACTTGTGCAAAATCCAAACAAAAATAATGAAATTCGAGCTTAAGAATGCGTAATTTGAAAAGGAACTACGGGAGGACAACCTCTCAAACCGATGACCGCTACAAGCCCTTCCTTTTCTTTGGGTGTCCTACAAATGGGTTTCTGGAGACCGTCGAGGTAGGAAGGGCGCAAGACTTGTTAGAAACGACTTGTGAGGACATTTCTACAAAGATTTTAGCATTGAGTAGGTTTGGGATGTGAGATAACATGCCTTGAGGAGAAGGTGGGCGATCAGCCTGAGCAAGACTCGACGTTGAGGGCCGGCGAGTGAAGAAGTCTGAGCCCGATCGGCGTGTTGCGGCGCTCAAGGATGGAATTGGTTGAGACGCAGAGGAGCGTAAGAATTCATTGCCAACGAGGCCACGACCTCCACCCATAGAAGAAGCGCTTGGTCGACTGCCTGACAGGCCAAAAGTTGCAATTTGTGCGGACGACCGTACGGTTGGTTCGCGTGGAGCCAGTTGTGTATCAAGAGAAGAGGAAGGAGGGAGCGGGGCCGAGTGAAGCTTATTAGGTCGAGGAGGGACTTGTTGTGTACGTGGCAGCCTGGCTAATGCGATGTTTGGTGGAGGAGGGGCAGATTGAATTCCTACCGGGGCTGATGGCATTGAAGCAGGTTGCACGGTGGAATTAGTATGAGGAGGACGAGGGGGACGAGTGGAGATAGATGATGAAGACATAGGAGCTCCAAAACGAGGGTCGAGGAGAAGAAGGTTCGGGTCAGTTTTCTTGGCTCGTGGTAGAGGCAGCTTAGTGGTTATGGATGGTGTCGGACGCAGTCGGGAATAAGTGATTGCGACAGCAGGCTTCACGAATTGCCGAGGTGGTGATAGAATGAGTGCGTTGCTATGTCTATTTGGTGGAGTTTCAGGAGCTGGAGGCGAGGCACCGAATCCTGGTGGAGAAAGAGAGGAGGCATCTTGACGGGGTGGAGGAGAGGCAGTTGAAGAGCCACGAGAAGGGCTACGCCTCAATGACCCCTCCGAATCATCTTCATCTTCCTGGCCTACCACAGAAGGGCTGGTGTATGAAAGCCCTAGATTTATGCGCTTCTTCTCTTTTCCAGCCTCCGGGGTATCTTCACGTAAGAAGTAAGCCAAAAATAAAATTCTATTCAGTGGAAAGAACTTACCCGGCGCAACAGCACGCATACGTCGAAATCCGGAAGTTCTTGGAGGGGTTTGGGTTATATGGTTGACGATTCCGAACGGATTCACTCCTATTTCGTTGGTATGAGGGGCTGCAAGCAAATTAATTGATGATGAAAGTAAAGCAGGAAAACAGGACATACATTCATCTGAGGGGTGCATGTCGCTATCCAAGATCGTGACATCCATCATCTGGTCGCGAGTCCTGTCGAGGATGGTAACAGGGTCAGCAGTTCCCTCCCCGTCAACCTGATCGTCGATGTCCATGGGGTCGTCCTGCTCTCCCTTACCTTTCTGGTTGACACTCTTGATCACCTCATCTCGCACATGCTCCTTTCCTTTCGTCTTCGGCTCTGGTTCATCATCATCGCTGGGAACTTCAGCCAAAGAAACAATACGTTTCTTCCTCTTCTTCGGCACAGCAGTTTCAGTGACCTTGTCACTGTCGACACTTGTCTTCTTGTTGGAACTGGAAGCCTTGGTCGTCAATGGGTTGGAACCGGAAGCCATGGTCTTCGATGCTTTGGAACTGGAAGTATCACTGGGTGGAACCTTCTCTTTTGCTTCACGTCGTTTCCGTGCTAGGGCTTCTGGGTCGTCGTCGATTATTTGGTCATCAATATTGGTGACAGTGCCACCAGAGAACAAATTCAACATTTCTGAAGTAAATGATTATTCAAAGTGGACCGGTATGAACATGTCAAAGAAGATACCCATTCCATGTTCCTTTTGGAGGAATGCGTCCATCATATCCTGCTTTCCTCTAGCAAGTGCGTGGAGAATAACGTCGGCGGTTTCATCGGCAAGAAGGTGATAACGGATTACTACTTTTTTTTGTGGTGGGCGATACACTCGTCCACATATCTGTTCCTCCTCTTGAGAACTCCATGGCTGGTCCTATCCAATAAGTTAGTATGAAGTACGCAAAGATGGATAGGGATACTTACGGCGTAGATGACAATATGTGCGCATGCGAGGTTGAAGCCGACAGCTCCAACGGAAGAGATGATAAGTACCCTATGTTTGGGGTCCTGGGTGAATTTCTTGATGATCTGATCGCGTTTTTGCATGGGGGTTTCACCCCAGATAGCCAATGCTTTGACACCATACAACTTTAAGACCTTAGAAGACTTCAGATCTTCATCAAGAGTTGAGTTCGAACAAGACTTACATTTATCATGAGGGGCATGAGCGATGGGAACTCCTGATAAATCAGGACTTTTGTCGTCTGTGGAACCTCAACCCCAGGGGGCGGTGGAGGGATGGGGGGGAATTCGACTACACCGTCCTTGCACTCAACCACAGGGGCAAGGTCGCTTGTGAGTACGTATTGTGTGAGTCGTGCGCAGGTGTCGAATTTCACGGACTTCTTCTCTTCCCAACTGTCCAATGTCTTAAATGTCGGTATTGGATCAGTGGCCTTGAGTCGAGCATAACCTACACATCTCCGGTGATTGACATAGAAAGCCCTTGACACCACATACAAAGAACTATTAGAGGCGGAGACACTATGAACATATGTTAGAATTTCTGAAGACCCAAAGACATGAATAACTGACTTCTCTTTGACTTCGTCAGCCAGCTCTGTGACGATCTCCATCTCGTGGTCTGTGAGTTTGAGGAGGAGTGTCTTACTGATGCAACCCGGCAAGGGTTGGATTATCTTCCCTTCGTAATCCTTGCTCTCTTTGTGGCGTCTAATGATGCGGCCCCGAAATTGGGTTTGCATTCGGAGGGCAATCACAACTTGAAGATGCTTCAGACTGTCCTTTGTACCGGCTTCCTGGGCGCACTCTACTTTTGCCCTTCGAAGGTCATTACTGTCGTTCTTCTCTTCGTCGAGAGCTGCCTGGGTAAAGAAATGTGGGAGACCAACCAATCTCCCCATGGCAGCGATGTCCTGTAGGCATAGATCCATTAGTGGTGGATGAGACAGAATGATAAAGAGATCTTACTTTTGTAGATGTCTGGAGCGGCGTCGCTGACATTGGGATCCGCAGTTTGGAAAGGTTCATGAGGAGGAGTGCACAAGAATGTCTGGGTCCAGGATTGCGAAAGCTTTGGGCCTCATCGAGGGTGAGAGTTAGATAGCGTCGACTAAAAACCGTCCTGTCAACAAGCGTAGCATAGCTTGCATCTTGTTGAGGTGTTTCCCAGGGTGGCGATGGTTTCTTGGAATTATAGAGCAAACTGAAATCCTTCATGATACGCTGGAGCCACGTCAGTGAGTGTTAAGTAATGGATAGAGTACTTACAGATTGAGAGGCAATGATTATGATGTTGCACGGCTTCTGCTTGGAAGACCTGATAGGGCCACCATCCGTCCAAAAGTTGGGAGATGAGTTCTTATCATATATTACTATGTCCACAAAATGTTTTTTGAAAACGATCTTCAGCTCAGCTTCCCATTGACAGATGAGCCCACCAGGTATGATAATGAGGTGTGGGAGGTTGGGAATCCCCACCTCACCTCCAAAGAAAGGGTTCGCTTCTAAATAATACAATTATGTGAGAGATGTTCTAGGGTGATGGTTAGAAGTGATCTTACTGATGATAGGTGGCATCTCCTTTCCCAGTTCTTGACGCCTCAGAAGATCAGAAACTGATCCGATAGTAGCAGCAGCCTGGTATGTCTTTCCTATACCTACTTCATCTGCAAGGAGAACACCACAGGTAGCGCCAGGATTAGCTTCTTTGCTAAAGTTCATACGTATGATTGCGTGAACTCCAGCAAGCTGGTGCCAGTAAAGAGTTAAGGGCGACATATCCGGGTTCGTTGTGATTGCTTCCTTCTCAAAAAGCTGAGGATGATCCCAGGAAGTACATCCGCGATTATGGCGATGTGTATTAAAGTAGGCGGGGAGCAAGTTCTTGAAGTCCAGGTTCGCCGCGAGTTGACTGGATGACATGTTCGCTTCGACCTCTACACCTGTATCCGCCTTGTCATCTGCTTCCGCGAACTTGAAGCCAAGGGTAGCGGTTTGTTCATCAAGGGCACAATCATCCGCAGAACCAGGAATTTCGAAGTATTCCAGGTAGAGGCTAATGACTTCGTCAATGTCGCTTTGCTCAGCGAGACAGCCAGAGAGGGCTTTACTGGATATTTTACACAGTTCTGCAAAGAGTGAGATTTTAACAATGATCATAAAGCAGAACGAATTTCATGTACTCGTCTTTTTAGTAGCCTTGATAGTCTTGGAGCCAATGGCTGCCATGAGGCGCCTGAGCTCATTCTCCATATCCTCCATCTTCTCGATACTCTCTTGGGTTTGAAGACATTCGGCGGCGGCCTTCCACTTTGAAACGTGGGTGATGACAGCAGTTATCTGGGCCTTTGTAGGTTTCTTCGAAGCACCGAGCGCTGTGGATGTAATAATCAGAGCGGAGTTATACTGGGAAGCAACAACGCAAGAGTAAACTCTGGCGTTGGGGACGGGAAAAGGACGCAAGGAGTAAACTCCATACGCCCACAGAAGAAAAAAAGGGAGGGAGAAAAAAGGAACTTACTATCGAAAGCTTGCAGAGCCTTTTGCTCAAGAGCATCGATACTCGTCTCGGCGCGGATGGCTTGCCGGCGGAGAGATTCATAAGTTCTGATGATGATGGCTTGAACGCGAGCGCGGTACCCGATGTTGAGGAGACCTAATGGGTTCATCGCCTGAGGGCCAAAGAGGTACTCGCCCACTGGGTCAATCACCAGGTTGAGATACGAGGCGCAGTTCCAGCCCTTTTCCAAAGTGTTGGGTGCGATGAAGCGCTTTACGGACATGGGGTCCAGTCGTGCATCGCTGATGATTTTGGAGATGTTGGAGGCGACACCACGCTTGATCCACATGGAATTGAACCACTTTGTCCAGAGCGAACGACCAGGGACTACAGCGTTTGCCTTGGTGCTAGCGGCGAACTTGATTTTGGCTACCTCGGTTTTCTTCTCCGAGTACTGGGTAAAATACGATTGAATAGCCGTCGCGGTTTCACGCGTCCATCCACTGGGAAGCAAGGAATCGTCCTCAGGGAAAATGCCGTTCGTGACGCCAGAAATCCGTTTCCATGCGGGAAAGTCCCAAGGAGCCCCAGGATGAGCGGGGTCTGCAGTGTAAAAGTCGGTGAAAGAGCTGTGTATGGTATGGGTAGGCATGCGAATAAGTATGAGGATAGGAAACGGAAGCTATCATTTGGTGCTTTTATTTATACCTGGGGCTCTGGATTTATTTAATTTTTGTCTTTTTTTTTAAAAAAAAAAAGAAAAATAATAATCATGAAACCAAAGGCAAAACTTACGGAAGGAGCACCGCTCATCAATAAGGTTGCCTTGGACGGCTGAAATTGCATTTCATCTCACGACCGTCGGCTGTAGAATGAAGGGTTACCAGTTACGGCCAATATAGAAAACTTTGATAACCGCAGGCTGAAACTTCTATACCATAAAATGAAGGGGTGAATGAATGTGGGCGACGCTGTGAGAAGGTTGACTTACAAGAGACGAGGAAAAGTGTGTGTGTCATTGGTGTGGCGCGCTCCACCAACTTGTTGCACAAAAGGTGTTTGCAAGTCCGAGTTGATAAAATATGGTATCAGGGATCACACACATAACCTGTTATGAAGTTTCCAGGTGACCAGGACAATAGTGTCTAGATTCATTCTTCCTTGTGGAGCTGAATTTAAAACGTGAGGTGAGATTGGGCCGCGATCCGACACGATGTTGCAAATGGGTCAACTTACAGTGCGGAATGGAGTCATCGCAGAAGTCAATACAATATGGCGGGTCAAGATACAGGGACAGATCAAGGAACTTAGTACTTGGGGAATGAGGCATAATGGGGAATGACCAAGCAGGAGTAGATACAATGCAGGGTATCAACTCCGTACACTGAGCCAAGATGGAAAAGGCAGGGAGCGTTACCTAACTTGTTCATGGGACATATCGCCCATGACCAATTTTTACTACACAGCCGGAAGGTTTATTCATTCACGCTTGAGGCCGCCGGTGGCAAGGTTCATTACCGTTACATAAACGATCTGTCGAAACACTACAGTAGATCCATGGCGTTGGCACCACATCGCGTGTTAGGCCGCCACAGACGTCTTCCACGGTAGTTTCCACCTGCAATGAGGGACATGCAAAGTTTACACTGCCGGCCAAAAATAATGTATTTTTGCGTGTTGTGTGAGGTCAAATGCCTGACTTACACAAAAAAAAAAAGGTTCAAGTGGAACACCGTATATCACAAGTAACGCATATGATTTCTAGGTCCAAATTCAGAAATTGGAATGCGGTGCACAAGGAACTTGCAATAATTTGTGCCGGCTACTTCCTCGTTCCTTTTTCCGACTGTCGGATGAGCCCATTTCTACTGAATCATTGCCAAAATAATTTAACCCCAAAACTGACGCACATAATAAAGCGACCCAGAAATTGACGCTCTCTGTGTCGTCCTCGTCCCTTTTTCTGATTCTCGATATGTTCCCCTAACTCCTACTATGTCATATACTCCTATGGATATCGACGAAATTGACACTCACAACCTCAATTTGGAGCAGTTCTGCGATCGCGCACTTGAAATCCATCGCGAGGGCGCTCATGATGCGTTTGTCCAATTCGTTCTGAACGGTTTTGATTATAAAGACCATGATTTTCCTGTTCAAATCGTTGTCGACCCCTTCCAAGACACTCTCTCCCCACATGAAGAATTAAATATTCAACGCGACTTTGATTCTGTGCTCGGCCTCGCTACTACCATTTGTGTCGACCATGATCTTACCGTCTTTCCCATCTCAAAGCACGAAGACACACTCTCGAAGAATATCCACCTGACTCATCGCTTCAGAACTAGCAGAGTATGTCTTTCATTCGCTTCTCCTCTCTCCCTATTTATTTTTTAAGGGCCACTTCATCGCCCCAATCCACCAGGTGCCGAATGTTTGCATCGCGAAATGGGGAACTCACAATAGTATCCGCTTGTTTCTTCCGGAACTCTTCTCGACCGACCGTAAATCCCCGTTCCTCACCCAGGACGAACTAGCCGTGTTGTACGAAAAAGGCATTCGCCCAGCTGCGGAACGTGTTCTTGACCACCAAGCTGCTGAGTGGCCTGTTACCTACAAAGACGAGATGTTTCGCGCCAGGAGTCGCAACGGCCAGCTCGCGTTCCAGACTAAGATCATCCCCAAGGTCTTCACGGACATATGGGCCGAATATCTGGTTGACTTTCTAAAATGCGACACGGACGGCTGGGGTCATGGCATCCTTTTTCTCCACCAAATCCGCGGTGTAAAACACTCTTCTAATCATAATCCAAACTCCTCTACCGTCGAACAGGAATTCAACAACTTCTTGAACTCCAACCACCTCAACCTCGTCGCCGATCTGTTTCCTGATCAAGGCTGTTGGTGGATCGACGTTGGCATCGAAATCGCATCCAACACCCAACGCTGTCTCGCATGGAGGACGGATTCTCACTATAAAATTGTGAAAACCATTTGTGATCTCTCTCACCAGGTCGCGGTCCGCATTACTTCACCCGGCAGCAGCAAATATACCCGCGATATGCTTGCACATCTCCCTGGTGTGTCTGGTTGTCGTATTTCTCCGGGCGTTCGTGGCCAAGGTCCACATGGCGTAAAGTATGTCCAGCTGTACACCACGGAGAAGTCCATTACATACCATCCCGAAAGAGGACACTATGGAAAATTTATCACATGCATCGACATCATCCGAGGCAAGGACATGGCGTTCATTGATCAACTGTACTCGCTCTACAGGAACGCTATTGGTACCTGCTACTCACTTGCTCGCCTTGAGCTTCGCGTGCCATTCTCAAGCGCCTCCGACATACTCGTCGACCTCGATGAGGATCTACTGTGTCATTCACTCCTCTCATTTCCGCCCAAAGTGATCTGGTCAGTTTTCTCCCTTTCGCTCCTTCCATTTTTCTCAGTCGGTTTCAGGCAGCTTCGTGCGATCCGCGCTCTTGCAGTCAAGTTCGTCTTGGAATGGCAGGCCACCGCGAGACCCGAGCTCCGGGCGGAGCCTCGTGCCATCGTCCTCACAGCTGGCTGCTGCTGGTTGCTCAATGGCCTTCACTCTGCCCCTGACCAAGGAGCATCAAGCAAAGCCCTCATGGACAGGATACTGCCGCATATCACTCGTGCTGGTGCTGACCCCGACATTCTCGCTCATGGGTCCCCAGTTGATGATGATGATTTACTCCCCATCTCAGATGACGAAGAACACGGCCACCGTTCCAGACGAGCCAGTTCTGCTGAAACGGCGCCATCCTATCCTTATGGCCTCGTTTTCTTCCGTCGCATTGATGTAGGACCCAATTGCCCTCTCCCTAATCTTGGCAAGGGCACACCGGAGCTCCCTGATAACGCCTTCTTCTTCTTCTTCCGGTCAAGCAAAGTGGACATTTACCTCGATTTAACCAGCAGTGTGCTTGTCAAACCCACCAACTCATTGCGTACTCAGAACAAATCGCAACGCACCAAAATGTACATCAACGAGGGTCAGAATCCCCCGACAAACGACTTCAATCTCGAAGCTCGTGGAATCCGTTGCGCCTCCCCAGTATACTATGAAGACGAGAGCGGTGCCAATGATGGCGATGACCACGTCAACCCTCGCACTGTCAATGTCAGTGACCCCAGCGACCCCATCGACGTCAAGCTCACCAAGATATGGCGCCAGTTCTTGCTCGATGTGACGTCAAAGGCACCCAACTTTAGGGACGGCGCCAGACCTTCCTACTGCAAACTCTCGCTTGCCGAACGTATGGTAGTCAATCAGAAGACTTACCAAAATTCAATGCTCTCGGATTATTTTCTTGATTGCCAATGGAAAGTCGTCGAGAACAAAGACTGGCAGCTTATCTTCGATCGACTTTTTCCAAAAATCGGTAAGGATCTTATCGGCAAAGTCCAGAACTATATGTCCACTCGCTATTACCCAGCCTGGATTGCACTCAGAGACGCCGAAACACCGGAAGTCTTTAATGCGTGCCGCAAAGAAATCAAGAAGTCGTTCGATCAATTGTTCTGGATGCCCTTTGCTCAGACTGACCGAATCTGGCATAGCCGCTACATGGCCAGTTTCCAGAGACCGCCACCCTTGAACCGCCAAGTTCCCTCCCCTCTCATCTATATTAATGGATTTTCTCCTCGCTGGAATTCCCGGGACGAAGGAGCGACACTGGTATTGGAGAGAGAGTAGTGTACATGTATGTAAAGTCCAACGTGATGCTCTGCCTCGAAAGACAATAAACTTGGATTCCAAAAAAATAAAAAAATAAGGATTGGTCTTAATGAGGCTGCCCTCGGAATCCTCATGTGGCTCGCCCCAAGTGTTCGCTCCCCATGAGGATCCAACAGGGAAAACGTTGTTTTCGGGTGCGCCGTTCTGCGACCGTGTGTCGCTGTAGTATAGCTTGGTTGCTGGAGTGTTGATTGTTGTTGTTTTAGTGCTTGAGGCGACCCTTCCACTGAGCGGAAGGCACAATGGGACGTGCAAGAGGGTTAGGTGGGATTTCTGATGTAAGAGGTGCCTTTTGGATGACTTCTTGATGGCGCTGTGGGACTGTGTGTTCATAGTGACGGAGGTAACATCGTGAGGCGGGTGGGAGAGAAAGAATTTTTGGTACTTCATTTTATTGATAGCGTGAAAAATATACAGAACACCAACGCTAGCTACCTTTGCCATTATCATCCAAGGCTCATGCGGATTTACGCAACAGTTTCTCGCGATTAAATACATGAAGAATACATCTCCGTTGTCTGGCCATCCATTAGGACGTGAAAGTCCCTATGTGCAATAGAAATAGTTGAAGAATTTAACTGAACACTATGGATAGAACTGACCTCCTAAAGCAGCGAAATATGTTTCATCGGCATCATTCTTCCCAGCTCCGAGAAAATCTTCGAAGAACGGATAATCATTCTTAGTAGTGGCCAAGGCTGTGACACTGTAGTCGTCGAAATCGAATTCAAAGGACGGTGAAAAGCTTTCTACGGCGTTAAATGGAAAATGCATGGCCTTGATCGAGAGTGCCATCTTTACTTGATGTTCGAACTCTTCACCATTACAGACACCGGGTCGTTTATTTTCTTGAGCTGCAAATTTATATTGGATCACCTTGTGACCGAGTTCAGCAATGAATGGTGCGAGAATACAACCGTACGCATCGTCAGCTTCCTCGTTTGGTTTTTCGAGAGAATAATGGTTGAAAAACCAGTGAATGAGGTCAAACGCTAATCCTCTAGTGTGGCAATAGTGCTGCCTTTCAAGAGGAGGGATAGCATTGACGTCAGCTTCCTTTTGTGCTTTCAGTTCATCTTCCGAAAGACCATCGACCGTGAAGATCAATGGCATGTAGGTTCGTTTGTCAAAGGCGTTTCCGAAAATAGCCATGGCAAAGAGCGCAAAGAGGGCCTTGACGTCATCCATGCCCTTCTTAACCACGTTTTTGTCTTTATCGAAGATGTCCCTGAAGGTGAGAAGGTGGTGGTATTCATCCTCTATAGATTTTGTTATAAGCAAGGATTAAACAGAAAAGGAGGTTTTTGTTACCAGTATCGACGAGGTTTTTCACAACATATGAGGTGTGGAAGTAATGGACCAATCGTCTGATGTACACACCAGGCAAGATATCATCGGCGTCCCCCACCGATACTCCCGATATGAAGGAATGGATCAAGCCATATATGGAGCTGCAAAGGGTGTACGCGGACAGGAAATAACCTCCGGTGGTTACACAGTCTTCAACAGCAACCGTCGAAAAAAGAGAATTGGGTGGAATAATGCTATAACAAAGAGCTCAGTTCAATGATAATAATCCCATTTGCGTACTTACATCCGCATCCCGGCTGTCAACAAAATACCCTCTGGATGTGTAATAGTTGAATCGTAGACACCCTCTGGGTGTCTTATGACTGGATCGGTGACCCTGCCCTGCTCTTCGTCAGGAATAAAGAGATTAGGGGTAGCCAATAAATCGGGGTCGAACGGTGAACTAGCAGGACCAGCGATGGCGATCCATTTACTGCCCGCACGAACATCAAAAAAGATGCCAAAACCAAAGGGGACCAATCTCCACCATTGTATAGCATCAGCGTTGGAGAAGTCGTTCCATCGCAAGAGACTAATGATAGAGATATTTTCGTCCTTGCAGTACACGAAAGATTGGGTTTCACGCCACGCTAAATAGTCGGTCGCAAAGGGGAGTTTTTGTATGACATCGGATGGGGCATGAATAACTCTGAGAACCTTGCGGTGCTGTGGGGATTCTGAGGCGTTTTCGACAAATTGTTCCAAGGTCCCCGTTTTAATATTTCTTGCTTCAAAAGGTGATAGCGTTTGATCTTAACTGTGTCAGAAAATGGGGCGGTAAGAATTCAACATATTATACACACCTTCGATCTTAACGTCGATATTTAGGCTGTTGAGCTCGCGGATTCCATCACGAGAAAAAGAGTGGGAAGAGAGGTCCATGTTGGGGACAATGATGACACCCTTCCGCAGCTCAATTTGAAGACAAGAGGGGGACATTGCGTCAAATTGTGTGCGCTCGATGATCCGAAAAATAGAGTTAGTGGGCGCAGAAATGTGTTCAGGTTTCCCAGCTAAATAGTTAGAAGTGACACTCGAATATAATTCAACAAAGCTGATGCCTTCATTTCGCTGGGATCGTGAGACGTTATTAGTACAGTGATGAAAGAAAAGGTGGTTAACGTACATAAAAGCGGATAGAGTGCTTTTTTTCGGTTCCATATGGATCATAAAACAGAAAAATATGAGATGGATCAGGCTCCAGCGCTCTCTAAGAGGGTACGATAAGTAATTGGATACTTAGTGGAAAGGTGGGCCAGGTACCATGGGAATGGCCGAGAAATTTAGGGTAGGAGAGGCTCGCTTGTTAAAAATCATCAGTCCAGCAGGATGGAAACAAAATTAAAATTTCACATGCCTTGACTGGCGTTAAATCAAAAATACTGAAGTGCACATATTTCGAACCGATGACAACGGGGCGTGCGGGGAGCTCCTCATATTTCGTGGTAGGGGGGAGAGGGGCACTGGCATGGGGGCGTTTTGAGGACCCTGACTTTGCGTTATTTGGTTGGTGTCCCGTTGAATGCATGGTTAAATCAGTGGGTCGTTTGGGGGGCTTGACGGGACGACCTGAGCGTCTCAGAGGAGTCGCCTGTGACAACTCTTCATCCGATTCATCTGTATCCGATTCATCTGTGACCCGGTCTGAATGCTTTCGCTTGCTGTTACGACGAGTTGGCCTTGTGGGAGAAATGGTGGAAGGGTGTGCAGAAGGCGAAGGGATATTGTCGACCCCCATAGGATCATGATTCAGGGAGATGTTGGAGTCGGGTAGATGTTCTGGGTCACCCTCGTCGTTAGACTGAAAAAAACCACTGGAGGCGGCCATGTCCGTGTCCTGATCACCGACAGGGGGATCACCAGCATTAGTGTTGATGCTTGGTGGGCGGGTTGATAGGGGAGCCATTTTTAGATTACTGTTGATGTCCATTGCTTGGTCGTCAGGATTTGTGTTGGACGCGTGGCCATTCCCGCCACCTTGCGGTGCCGGGGGAGACTGGACAGAACCACTGGAAGTGATCATAACCGGATCTCCCACTGGGGAATCACTAGGAAGGACGGTGGAGCTTAGGACCAATCGAGTAAACATGGGCCAATGTGTGGGGACAGACGACTCGTTAACGCCGAATGATGAAAGATGGACCTTCTCTTTACACGCAGGATTAACTGGGGATATCCATTAGCTTGATAACAACAATCAAACCCTCAAAATAAGTTGGACGAACCAAGTTGGAACCACGCCTCGTCGCCGTCTTCCAGATTATTTAAAATGTCGGGAATAGCATCAGCAATCGACTTTTCGGCAGAATATACGTCGATCTCCCCACACGCAATGCTAAAAAGCGCCTTCCAAATCACCGTTTCAAGGCGAATGACTGATTTTGGGCGTGCGTTTCCCAGGCATTTAGCATACTGAGAACCGATAGTGAGCGTAAAAAAAGAAGACACCCAAATAAAAGAGGTTTACGAACCATTATCAACTTGTAGCGTTGACAATATAATTGGCTTTTGTGCACTGGTGTGTCTTGCAAAAGGAAAATTGGACTGAGGATCAACGACATCTGGAGTGGAAGGCGGACGTGATCATATTTCTGGGCATCTCCAAGAGACTGCAACAAGATCTCGAACTGACTCCTAGCAACGAAATAAAATCATCACTCAAAACGAAGTGAAAGGAAAGACGAACATGGCGATCGATCCTTCAAGAGAAGCCACCGAACATGGAAGATCTGGGACATCCTGGCGTTCCTTGTCAACGTTACGTCAAGATGAGCACATATACGTCTTACCTTTCCATTAGAGTCATGATCTAACATGAATGCGATATGGGTGGCTGCTAGCTGTAAATTAAAAAGAGTTTTGTTGCTCTTCATCGTGTTATCCAGGTGAAGTAACGCATGGAGTTGACGAGAGGAAAGTGTATCGAATGTAGTGTCTGGTTTGATCGGGTTCTTTTTGGTCTTGACACGTTTCTGGAATCTATTGGCGACAGCACTCCAATTTTCGACTTGTTTCGAGAGCTTGGTATCTCATAATGTGAATACTGTGAGCGTCGGACACAACAAAGGGCACTCACATTGAACGAACCAAAATCCATCTTCAGACGACGATGATGAGGTGCCTTTATCGCGTTATCTGGGTGCTCAAGTGCATAGATTATATCCAGAAGTCGATAGGCGGTCAGTAGACTGCAGACATCTGATGCGTGGCCGGAGGATTTCAGGTCCTTTGATTCTGCCGACACAATTTGAGCAGTGGTTTTATGCGAATATCGATCATCGCTAGTGGTATCGCGCATTGCGGTCCGAACATAAGCATGAATTGGCGAAGTTGTTGCCAGATTCATATCGAACTTATCCAAGGCAGCCGAGAAACGCTGGAACGCTAGTGAATTTGAGGTATAAAAGGATTTTCTCGTTAAACTCACGAAAGCAAAATGATCTTCGTTAAAAACATTCGACAACTCTGACTCCATGACGACACCAGTGGCCCAAGGGTACACAACCAATGCCAGTGAATTTTTCCGGAAGCGTTTTACGTTTTCTGTTACCGTCGAATCTATATCCATGCCGTCGTCACCGGAACCTTCTTCTCCTTGGGATTGGTCCTCCAGTGAGTTCATGAGGGTGTCGATAGCATTATCAGACATATTTGCGTCGCACACTATTGAAGAAATTTCGTTATCAATAATGTCATCGTGCGAATCGATACGAACTGATTAAAAGTATGTCGTGTTAGATCTTTCAGAAATTCACAGATATCTCTAGTTTCTTGTACTTTTGCAACTGATCGTGCGTGTGCTAGCACTCCCGATGAACGTGGAGCAAGAAGCGTCCTGAGCGTATTGATCAACCGTGATGGAGGTTGATTACTTCAGGGTGGGCTGACCCGCCGTCACATGTTTATTTCCCGGAACCTGCTGTTGTTTAAACACCATTTCAACCTTATTGTTCCTATGTATTCCTTCTCTTTGACCCACATGCACGTAAGTACGTGCGGTGCAAAACCAGGAGTCCAAACCTTGTGATCCAAACAGTGCCAAATCCCTTCCCCGATCCTTGGTTCGTATTTGCCCTTGTTTTTTATGCAAGCCGGACGCTGGAATGTAGTTGTCCACTGAAATTCACGCCAACGCACCATAGGGCATATGTTTGTTTGAGGGAATATTCATTTTATTGCCAATCCATTGGCCGCCATTTTGTTGAAATCAAATCAGCGAGATAAGATAAAAGATAAGATTTCCGGTTGTCCCCACAGGACAAACGGATGAGTAACTACAATACAAGATCTCGACTATATATTGTAGACTACAAACTAAAAGGAGAGGAAGATAAAATAGGGCCTACACCCCGAAGAATGAAAGAAAACAATAAGAATGAGGAAGGTACCGAGATTCCGGGGATAGCGGCGCATTGCGCACGCTCGCACAGCCTCTGGACATTTCTAGCAATGACGTTCAATAAAGAACCACTCGTTTCGTTGGAGCCTATTGACCATTATCTGGTAATATTTGTGCTCGATGTTCGGAACTGTCGGTATAAAGACCGAGCACGGGCCCCGGCGATGGCTATATAAGCACAATTGGCCAGTTGCCTTGAAGTTCTGATCAACTGTTCACCCAAATATCCCCTAGATAACTTTGATGGGGCAGCCGTCAATCGAATCAATTGCGGTGGTTGAGTACCCTGACAAGTTCATTCTCGGAGGGATAAATTGCCAGGGGAGTTTCGCATACAATGTTATATCCGGCCCACCTCTTAATCTCATGCCCTTTGGGTGTAGTGGCCGATGATCGCCTTGTCCTCCTACATAACGGGGATATAATCAATACTCGATTTTTAATTTAGTGGGATCCGCCATGTTTCCACCCCTTGTCGGCCATTTTCACCCGGTGCTTACCTGCCCGTAAGGTCGTTTGCGGAACTTTGCAATCGCGAATAGCACTGAAGAGATCTGCAGTGCGATCTAAAATATTGACCAAAGTCAACTCAACTTGCTAAAAATAAGGTTCCCCAAAATAGAGTTTGAGGAACAATTGATGTAAAAATCCAATTCACACGGTTCGGTAGCCACCGGCATCATATTGGAGATGAACATTCGTTTCACTTGTTGTTTCGTCGCATTCGGCGTCTCGATATTTGGGGAGTATTATTGTACTGGTTTTGTGCCCCAAGCACGGTGAATATGGATCCATACATGTCTCTATACCTTGGCTTTCGCACTATAGTGTTAAGCAAGAATGGAGAGGTTAGTACAGCGCAATCCTCGATCACACGTAGTTACGCTTAACTAGACCGCGACCGTTTCCCCTTAGCAATAAGCAACGAGATACTCGCTCTCTCTGCCGAACTTTACAATGGTAGATAAATTAACTGGGACATTTAAGAATTTTGCGACAATCTACAACGATTTGAATTCAAAGTCTGAACAACAAGATAGTCTTTGTTTGTTTCTGTTGGACTTTGGGCTTGCGGGCTTCAAGTTGACTTCACCTTAAACCACCACCATCAACACGAATCGAACGCCTTTATTACGAGTTTACTCATAATATCGCTCGTCTCAACATTTTTTTTCAGCCGTCGCCCTCTACTACCCGTCACCTGTACGGTATTGCGAGTCTACTCGTAATATCACGCACTTGCTTTAGCATTTTCTCTGAACATTCGCCGTCGTCCTTTCACCCTTGTCGAGATTTTGGACCACTTTCTCTTTCTTGTTTCACCCAATCTTCGCACTACGGATTAGGTTTGCTTTTATGTTGAGCTCTTTTGGTGCTTACAGCTAAAAAGTACGTTCCTAGTTCTCTCCTACGGCTCGCTCCTCCCCATTCATCTCCACCTCTCATGCAAACCCAAGTAAGCCCATTTCTTTTCATTGGTATTAGAGCAAAATCGATTGAACTTTCAGCCTTCACAGGAAGCCTCTTCCGATTTCGAACCTGCCAAGAGGCGGATGTTGCCATTGGTGCACAAAACCGTGGTGTGGCACACACAAACTGGGTTAATTGTCTCTCCTATGTGGAGTTGGGCATTCCGTTTCGTACGGTGGTCAAGGTTCATCGAAAAATATGCCGCAACATCAACCATGGCCATACCGAGCACGAGGGTTAGGTTGGCTGCCTGCACGTTTCATTCCATATGAAGCAGATTTCACCTCATATCAACGAGCTCGTGATGAAATCCTCCAGTCCGAGGCTGGACGTGCTGTCCGGTTGAGCGGAGGGATCGTTGGAAGGATTGCTGCTGAAATTGTCCCTGACAGTGACGTTCTTGATGGCCCCATCCTCATGAATGATATTGTTGGCAGCAAGGGCGATTATGTATTCCTTGATGATTTTGTAAGCGATGAAAACCTCGAGACCATTTCAGGGGTGTATCATGTCCGGGTTAATGTGGTGAATAGCGACGGTGTAGCCCACTGTTCCTGGTGGCCGAAGCACCAGACTTGGACAGGCACAGGCTTAGTCGGTGATCAATGGTCACCACGAGCGGAGAAGTTTTACCAAGACCGTTGTGATGATCTGGCTGCAAAGAAATTTGATATCATCAGTGCTAGTTCCTGGCGCAAGAAGCTGAAATACACAAAGACGCCTAGCAACCTCATCATTGGTGGTACACAGGGATGTATCTGCATTCAACAATCCAGGGAAAGTTGGCTGTGCGATCGAGGAACACGGGAAGAGCCATTTAGGAATGGTTGTTGTGTGAAACATGTTTTATGCTCACGCAACATTGGAAGCGTAATGAAAAAGGATGAAGGGGTGACTGAGTTGAGACATGCGAGCGATGATCGCAGGAAACTGGCTGTGCATTCGCAGAAGTTCCTGTTATGGCCGGGGGTGAGCGCCATCTCTAGCGAGAGTAGGAGTAAATCAAATCACGAATGGAGAGAAAAAAATACGGTGGTCATCCATCGCCTTTGAGGTATGGTGACTGGAGCTTTGAAATGTGGATTTAAAAAAACCGAGGGAGGAATACAAGGTACATACCAGAGCGTGCACTGTGTTGGGTTACATTTCAGGGTAGCGGTCGGTGGCATCAAGAAACACTGGTGGCAGAAACACCGGGCAGGGCGGAGGCATTGCCATTGCCGGGTTTAAATAACGGTCACCCGCGCGACACCAACACATATCACTCCTCCCGTCTCGCCTGGAATTTCTTCGAACGTCCTTTAATGCGAGTTTACTCGTAATATTGGAAGCTTCAATATCACCGCCAACTGAATATTAAGAGTTATACTCTTAATATTCACACTTACCCCTGTTCCCCACGAATATATCCTTGTCTCTCTTTTCTTTACCTTCATTCTTTTTACATTCCAATCAATTCCCTGTGGTACGGTTTCATTGATCTGTTCTGACCGTTTTCGCTGATCTCGTCCTGTAGCTCTTTTATCAAATCTTTTTCTGCTTATCTCTTGGTCCCGAACGAACGGATCTTTCGTCGCTGTATCCCCTTCTTTGCTTCACCTCCGTCTTTTTATACCTTAATCGCTACACATTGGTAAAAGCTTTATTGAATTGTTCCGGTTGTTTTCGCTGATTTCTTCATGTAGATTCATTATCTCTGTTCTTACAACTTTGACAACCTGTCATAGACAATGGCAACTCAAGTATGTCCATCAACTTCGGTACGGATTTACGAACACTGAATATTCCGCACTTAACAGGTAAACTCCAAATTACCCGCAGTGGACAAGCGCGCCTTTTGGGTCCCTGATTTAATCGTCTCCACATTTGGTCGCACGTTTCCCCGAGAGATTGTACCCCATCACAGATCCATCCTCGCCAATGATTACTCCAAACCACGATACCTGGTGGACGCCAACATCTATCTTGCATTTGTCCCACGCCGACCGGTTTTTGGCTCCCCACTTATGTCCTGCCTTGCTGTGAACCAGGAATTGTTGGACACGGAAATCGTACACACAGAGGATGACGACCTCTGGAGTTTGGGCGAACCCCTCCGATCGCGATGGTTTTGGTTGGAAGCCCGCCTCCTCGACGTCGCAAATTACCTCTGGACATCACATCCCCACGCCTCCCTCTTCCCATATGTCGCGCCTCCTAAAATGCCCTTCATGTATGAATACCTAATGGCACACGACTCTTATGAAAGTGCCAAAACCGCTGCCCAGTGTGCACTTCGCGCCTTCCCGATCCTGACGGCGTATGTAACGTTCATTTTCAGTCTCTGGCTTTCCGAGTCGGTCGAAACGGCATTCGACGAAGCATTCAATATTCTTGCAGAACGTGCCAACAATCCCCTGTCGCGTCTGTGGTTGGAGTCATTGCGCCAGTCTATGATATGCAACATTTCCGCCGGACTGAGGCCCGGTGGCTTCCTCGATCCCTATACGACGCAATGGGGACCCTTTTTGTATCGTTTCGTTCGTGCAAGCGTACCTATCTGGCTAGTATGGGGTAGCCGTGATACGGAGACGGTCCCTCCCTTCATGCATCACTACTTTCCGACCCCTGAGGTGGTCTCGGAGATGGCAGTGTTAGCAGGCCACAATCTTCCATCCGACGTCACTTTTTATGGGCCGCCCGTTCCCCCTCATTCGGCTGAGGACCCAAGACGACCCATCCATCCCGATGTCTTCGATCCCAATCCCACCACTGTCTGGAGGGATGCCAGTTGTCTGTCATCTGACACCGCGTTTATAGCGGGATTCAGTCTAATTGACTTCGATCTGCATGGCTATCCACCAGTCAGAAGTAGACTTATCGTCGATGGTGATGGTCTGCAAAAACCAGGAGAGTGCTGGCTTATTTTTCAACATCGCATGCAGAGCGCCCTCGCGTTTCGAGAGGAGTCGGAAACGCGAGCGGAGCGGGCAATTCGAGAGCAGCGCTTACTCGATGCTGAGGATGGTCCGAGTGCTACATGCACCGTTTTCTACTGGGTGCATGATGAAAATGACTCCGAATTCTTTCGACGGACCCGAGTTATCAAATCGGAGGTGACGCATTATTGGAGTCGTTGTGCGCCGTTCCAGCGGCACTTCTGGGCACACATAAATCAGTGGGACCTCACACCGCAGGTCAATGGTCCTCCCCATGTCGTATACACTATCACCAACGACGAAGTTGAAGAGGCGATCGTGTACGCGCGACACCCTCTTTCGGAATTAGCAACTCTGGGCGATGGCCATCTGGATGGCGGACTTGAAGATGTCTACGATATCCACCTGTTCCCTTGTCTCTTGGGAAGGCCTGAATTGGAGCTAGATCCCTATGAACGTCGACGCCTCCCCGCATTCAATGAATACCTCAATAAGCGATTCGGTTATACAATCAACCCTGCGGGTTGTTGGCACCAGGACCTACATGTAACAATTTCCCAATTTGCGTGCCGTCCCTTCCAACCCCAGCCAGCAATCAAAGCTTTTCTATATGATGGCCAGAGGATTCATCCGAGCCCCAATAAGGCTCAATCTATCGTCAATCTCTATAATGCCCTTCTAAATACGACACTATCATTGAAAGACCTTCCGATAGAGTGGGACATTAGCCTACACACCATGTTCCCCAACCATCAAGTTTTCGCATTAAGCTGGTTTCCTGGTATCGATGGGAGGCAGTACTATACGGTCTCTGTTCCGGGCTTCAGATATATGGTCGCAACCACCAGTGCATCCACAGTGCTCATGATCCTTCGCCATGACTGGTACACAATCCCCGAAGTCTCCCGCGGTTTGTTCCGCCTGGGCGTTGCATTCCGTACTATTATCCGTCAAGGAGACCCACCAGCCAAACTGCCAACGTTGCGTTACCGTGCGGAAGGGTTAGGTTGGCGACCACAGGACTTTCATCCAGACCACCGAGACTATGTTGCATATAAAGTGGCGCGTGACGAGATCCTTGCTACACCTGCTGGACGTGCGATTTGCTTGAAAGGAGGTCTTGCCGCAAGGATTGCTTCAGACTTTGTCCCAGCATACATTGTTGGTGATGGCCCGCTCATCGGAAATGAGATTGTAGGCCATGATGGCCAGTGGGTTTATGTTGACGATTACGTGGGTAAAGAACACCTTGACATCGTCTTGGGAGTGTATCGTACATCTGGCGGTCAAACATTGTCCTGGTGGCCAGATCAGCAGACGTGGGAGGGCTGTGCTTTGAATACTGCTCAATGGACTCCTGCAGCAGAGGATTTCTACAGTGAACGTCTCACCAAACTTCGTACGAATCATCACATGCGCCTCCTGTCCAAGGAAGAATGGGAAATGCAGCCCAGGTTTTCAAGGATGCTTACGAGTACACTTGAATCTGCCAATGAGAGGATATCAGGTATATTCTTGAATACATTAGTGTAACGGACCATGTTCACAGTTAAATATAAATCATAAATAATCCTCTCTATAAGGTATGATGTTGGGTTGGGGCTGTGAGTGAAAGACGTAGTATTTACATGGTGTGATCGTTGTTCGAATCGAAGGCCAAAATACAAGAAAAACTCTCTTCAATTTATTATCGCCTTCGTTGGATATACCTACAAGGCGCGACCGACGATTGCAGGGTATTGGTTATGAAACCGTTGGCTTTAATATAAAATCCATCATATAACGAAAGACGTAGCTACACGGTGCATCTAATCATGACTTCATTATCAAGTTGTCCTTCATGTGAGGTAATTCTATAATCTATCCCCGTTCCATTTCCTCCTGTTTTTTAATTGGTTTTTTTTGTGCATTATATACCTCGTACTATTAAAACTCAAACGCCAAAAATTTGTTTGCGATTTTATTCACTCTTTACCTTCTCATCTCAGTTTACCGTCCTTCTGGCACACCAGGAAAGCAATCTCCGTCTCATTTAAGGGAGCGGACAGCCATAATTGGCCAACCCTATGTGACTTGTGCTTATATAGTCATCGCCCGAGTCCATCCGACTCGGTCTTTATACAGGAAGTTGCTAATGTCGAGCACAGATATTACTCAGATAATGTTCCATAGGGTTCAACGAAACGAGGGGTTCTTTGTTGAACATCATTTCTATGGACACAAACTGCGGCCAATAGATTGGCCATCAAATGAATGTTCCCTCAAACAAAAATGTACCCTATTGTGCGTTGGCGTGAATTTCAGTGGATGCCTGGGGAATTACATTCCCGGCGTATCTTGGAGCGAGGGATGGGGCGCCTTGCATAAAAAACAAGGGCAAATACGAATCAAGATCTGGAAAGTTATTTGTCACTGTTTGGATCACAAGCCTCGGACCTCGATCAATGAAACAGGTTATGATATTCATTGGATATTCACACCTGGGTCTGAGGGTTTTTAAAGGGTCTTCGAGAGGAGAAATTAGATACGAACCGGCAAGATATCCCCGGCTCTCCCGTATCCCATAGCCCTAGATTGTACAAGCCCCGGCCCACGACTTGGTATTTTTTTTTGGGAGAGTCACACGCAGCAAGAAATAAATGTCACCTAGCTGAACATTCCTGATCGCCGCACCATTTCGGGGTGTACGCTGAGTGCAATTATATGCATAAAATTTTCTGTACATAAAATTTTCTGGTCGGTCGCTGGGAGGGAATACTTGGGCTCGTTGGAAAACATCTGACCGAAAGGGTGAGCTATAGTATCGTTGGATGAGTGAGATTTTTTGGAAGCCATGTTGAAATGAGCGACCCATGAGGTGGGCACTGGGGTAAGGACGGTTGAACTTGGGTTGGCTTTCAGCTTATGAATCAATTTAATAATTCACCGATGGCCCCTCCCTCAGAATGGCCAAGTCAGTGGCTACTTTACCATTTCGGCGGTGGGCGCCGCTGAATATACTTATATGCAAGACGGCATCAAGCCCCGCGAACACAGCATGGCCGACCTGGTTTCGGGGTGCCAGAGTAACGGGTGTTAGCTTCAGTAACAATCTAGGGAAATTGGGACAGATACTCCAACGGTTGTGCCGAGTGCGATTCCGGCGTGTTCCATATTTTAGTCCAGCATTTTAGCCGAAACGTTACAGATAGATTCACTTACTAAGGAGCAGTGCCTCCCGTGAATATAAATGGCAGGCCCCAAAAACAAGATCAGTGTTGTACGGTCATGACCAACCAGTTTCCGCCCGGAGAGGAGAGAGAAGGGAATGCAAAACATTAAAGCTGTTCACAATGCTAGAGAGGTGGACTAAGGATCGGACACTGGAGATAAGATCAGATTGTGACAAATTGACAGGGTCCGTGTGAGGATTGTGCCTGAATAGACCCATCAAACTCTGACTCCCCGGTTGTATTTACATGCATATAGGTCAAATAGAAGGAATACATACGAACGATGAGGTTGAAAGGATGCTTAAAACGACGGGAAGTTCCGGGAAATAAACATGTGACGGCGGGTCAGCCCACCCTGAAGTAATCAACCTCCATCACGGTTGATCAATACGCTCAGGACGCTTCTTGCTCCACGTTCATCGGGAGTGCTAGCACAC
>Ga0307509_10002426_pt1 | contig 30167 bp, 39 predicted proteins | sample 10_EM_MG_FD_202245 | JGI IMG/M metagenome (GOLD analysis project Ga0307509, IMG submission 202245) | Populus trichocarpa ectomycorrhiza microbial communities from riparian zone in the Pacific Northwest, United States - 10_EM | ecosystem: Host-associated > Plants > Roots > Unclassified | place...
GGGATGTGGCGGGGCGTTGCAACGCAAGTCAGGACGCACAGGACGCATGGGACGCAGGAGATGCGTCGCTTGCGTCAGGACGCAACGCCGACGGATCAGACGCAGGGTCCGTTTTTGCTGATGGTTGAAGGGAAACCCAAAGGATTTTCACTGGGGAAGAGAGCAGGAAGAGGCTGTTGAGGAGTTGAAAAAGAGGTTTACAAGGGCACGAATTTTATCGCATTTTTACACAGGGAGAAAAACGGTGGTTGAGACTGAGGCAAGCAACTTGGTCTTGGATGCGTACTATCTCAGTACCAGGGGAGACGGCTTCACCAAGTGGCCTTCCATTCTCGAAAACTAAACACGGCGGAAAGAAATTACGAGATACATGACAAAGAACTACACACAATAATGGAGGCGTTTAAAGAATGGAAAAGATACCTCTGGGGAGAAGAAGAGCCCGTGACGGTATACATGTTAGGTGGTAGCTTCGGCGTGAGGTATTCCGACAGCTAGGACCTTAATCGTAATTATATCGGAGAACTCGTTAAGAAGACACGGGTAATGTAACCTAGATATAATTATTCGCTTCGGTAGAAATAGTTGAAGTGTTGGTAACAATATAAAAGTGTAGATAACTTATTATATTGATAAGATCTCTTCTCCGTGCTTGTTGATCTCTATCTACTCTGGGCTTTGGCCCGCCGCTTATACCCTTTGCCGAGGTACATCTAACTATCATACTAGCGAAGTACCTTTTCCAAATGCTCCTAGTTTTCGTGAATGTGCGAACACAGTTTGACCCTGAGTTCTCGCACACCACTTTGGCTTTAATCAATGCCCAAGTAATTGGGTCCAATTACTGGTTCTTGATTCTTATGCCATATGAACTTGGTCTGTATATGCAGCCTGGCTCGCTATCATACCAGTCGTTCTTTCCGGTCATGTTGTGATCAACATTTCTCATGCCGGGTAATCATATGCTTACGTCTTACATATCAGACTACAGATGCCGGTCGGCTTATCTTTGAAGCACCATAACTTCTTATCCAACGTTCGCACCTCGTCGTTCAACTTCTTACTAATAGAGAAATATTTCTTCTATAGTAATCGGTGAAAACCCCTTGCTCGCATGGCTCATGCGCTTGCCTAGAGACTGATAACGATCCGTTGTGTAGTTGTAATAACTATGACGGGGGTGTGAGTCGAACATGTGACCTTCTGACAGAAGGCACGTGTTATTCTGACTGCGGTAGTTCGTGCGTTAAGGTAGGGTAACTTTGCCCTGTAAATCCTTACGGGAAGTCAGTGCCCCTGACAATACACCAATCACCAAAATGTACAGTCCTGTTTTACCAAAAAAGTCTGGAACCAGCGTCAAATTCGATGGGCACAGGAGTTGACGAATTATAACTTCAAAATAGTCCATCAACGGGGAAGTAGGGGCGGGAAACGTGACACACTAAGTAGACGGACAGAGTACCGTCCTGAGGAGGAACCTCGTCATAGTGAACAGTCAATTTTGAAACGCGAACAATTTCCAATTTCGATAATTCATCAAAACTGGATGGCGGAGACGGCCCTCACCCCAGAAAAACGCGAACCAACAAGCCCGCAAAATATGAAGCTTTCGGACAAGGCAATAATCCCAACGAAAGGATCAAGGTTTGCGGCTGGTCATGACATCCATGCCCTGACAGATGGCCTTGTACCGGCAAAAGGAGACAATGGTTGAGACGGCTTTTGCAATAGGACTGCGGTAGGGAACCTGCGGAAGGCTAGCCGCAACAAGTGGTATGGCTAGCAAGATGGGAATAGCAGTGGGCGGTGGTGTAATAGATGCGGATTACACAGGAGAAGTTAAGGTCATACTTCGTAATCACGGCCGGGTGGACTGCGTATTTAAGGCAGGAGATCGGATAGGGCAACTCATAATAGAAAAGGTTCGCAATGCCGAGGCCATGGAAGTAGAAGATCTAAGAATAACCGAGTAAGGCGAAATGGGCTTCGGGTCAAGTAACCTAAGTCCCACGCGATTCATCACGACTAAAGAAGAAGTGGTCAAAGTATGTTTCCTCAACGGGGACACAAGCAAGAAAGAATTCCTTAGCGTGGCTGATATCGGCTATCACCCTCGGTTGATAAAAGAAAAAGAAATGGTATCAAGGGCTCACATCAATGCAGCCCTAACGCGAACGATGAATGATTCCTTTAGAGACAAGATTGGAGTGGCGGGCAAAGAAGATCAGAAGTGGCAGGAACGGGGCCGTCAACTGGTGAGGATAAGAGAAAATGAGACAAAGATGCAGGACGAATGAACAGAAAAGGACGGGTTACTCTATTACAAAAATCGTTTGTACATCCCCAAGGAGGAAGACCTGCAACCCGCGATTGCCCAAGGCTGTCACTACTCATTAGTGGCGGGGCACTTCTGACAGGGAAAAAGGATTGAGATAGTAACAAGGGACTTCTACCGGAAAGGACGCTCCAAAAGGATCAGAGATTATGTACAATCCTGCGACCAATGTCAACAAAATAAATTCCCGCGGCATGTTAAGTACAGTTTACTTCAACCTTTAGATGTCCATATCGACGGACTTCATCACACAACTACCGGAATCGCAGGGCAAAACCTAGATCGTGGTAGTAGAAGACCGGTTAACAAAGATGGCTCATTTTATCGACCTCCAGGAGAATCCGACCGCAAAAGAGGTTGAGGATACCTTCCTTCGGGAAGGCTGGAAACTTCACGGACTACCGCCTGAGATGAAATCGGACATGGACCCGAAGTTTTCTGGCGAATTTTGGAAATCATTGTGCAAAATGCTAGGAGTTAAAAGACGCATGTCAATGGCGTTCCACCCTCAAACTGACGGACAAAGGGAGAGAACCAGCCAAGTGCTGGAAGGTTACTTACGAACATTTATCAATTACGATCAAAACTACTGGTATCAACTATTGCCGTTAGCAGAACAAGCTTACAATAACTCGGCCACCAACGTACAGAAAATGACCCCATTCTTCGCCATCTACGGTTTTCACACACACACGGAGTGGATGAAAGAGACAGCCGCTCATAAGCCCGGGGCGACACTCTATGCTCACTGGATGCAGGACATACATCGACAGGCAAAAGAAACCCTAGAAAATAAACTGGAATCGAGCAAGAAATATTGTGACTGAAAAGGGACAAAACAACCTAGCATTGAGGTTGGCGACTTGGTAATGTTGAATGCAAAAAAGATACGCACCAAACGACGATCGAAGCAGTTGAGTCCAAAGCTGTATGGCCCTTTCAAAGTCTTGGAAAGAAAAGCAAGTAGGGCATAAAAGTTAGAAATATCGTGGCGGTGGAAAATTCATCCTGTGTTTCACGTTTCGGTGTTGGAACCTTACCGCACCTCGAACCGACCAAATCGCGAACAACCCACATGAGGTGGCGAAAACATCGCGGGGGATTTAGAATGGGAGGGGGAAAGGATCATCAAGAGCGAGAGTATTACCTACACGCGAAAGGTTCGAGGAAGGAATAAACGGATGAAAGAGCTTCCGTACTTTGTAAAATGGAAAGGCTGCGAGAAGGATGAAAATACTTGGGAACCACTGGAAGGGATGAAGAATGCGCAAGAATAGGTGGAAAGGTTTGATAGAGAGAATCCGGAGATGCCGGACCCGGGGGAGGTCGAGTGACATAAGAAAGGTTTTCCATCAGTACACAAGTAAAGGCCGGTTGTTTTTACCCCTACTATATGGAGCTCGATATGGAAGATAGATTGTATAATAGACATAGAGTATTTGGGACGAACACTTGGAAGAGGAGAGCTCGTGTTCGGCGCACGGACTCCCGTGAGGATTTACAGGGCACAGTTACCCTACCTTGACGCGCACGAACTTCGAACAAAAAAGATAACACCCGCGTCCAGCCCAGCCGTTGGGACGGGGCGTCATCACTGGCAGCGTGGGTAGTTGCGTCCCAACACCAACGACAACTATCAACGGAACAAATCCTATAACACAGGATACGTCGCGGCCGTCCGACCGACCGGACCCTGTTCGCAGGATATATGTGGGGAGCCTTCCGGGCACCTTATGCATGTGGAGGCAGGTGAATCGGACGATGGCGCATCAGGCTACAGACACACGAAGACAAACAGTCGGAAGAGTGGGTCGAAGGTAACGGGACCTTTCGCATGAAAGTTAGTCCCCTCCTACCTACTAAGTCGTGTAGAGTATGAAGGAGGTAACTATGCCCAGTAAGTGGATCGGGTTGATCCACAGAGGACAAGTTGGTAAAGGATGGAGTCCGAGGGTAAAAGCCTATAGGTACGATCCCAAGGACAAGTCGTATAATGCCGGAAGACCAGAATACAACATGCAGTTGCAGGTTGAATTCTCGACGGAACCAACCAAAGAAGATTGGCCATCTTCTCTCCAGCGAGTTAGACTACCTTCGGTGTGCACGAGGGCAAGATAATTGGTAACCATCGTTGTCAACGGATAAACGGATGAGCTGACACCTGACGAGGTTTCCACACCATCAGGAATAATGAAAGCGCAGCCCGATAAGTTGGCCATGGAAGCAAAAGATGTGGTAGAGCGTTTTCAGGGTCCACGAGTGTTCGCACTCAGGTGAAGTTCGCAGAGTTGCCGGCAAGGTACTTAGTTAACATAGAGTTACCATCTATACCGCCATTGCTCAGACACGGAATATAAATATCGAAGCATCTTCGCTGCTATTAGACACAACAAGCACGGAGAAGAGCTCTTATCAATATAATAAGTTTCTACCTTATCGTTACTAATACTTCGACGATCTATCCCGAAGTATACCATTATATCTAGCCTACATTCCTCGTGTCTTCTTACCGAGTACTCCGATATCAAGCGATTCAGGTCCTAGCCGTCGGAATACCTCACGCTCAAGCTACCACCTAACATTTTCCTGCTGTATCTAACTGCCAGGTAGCGGTTCGCACAGCTTTCAGAGCAGGAACCAGACCTGTGTATCATTCTCAATCTCCAATTGAGTCTGATCATGGAGACTGATCTGCAAAGACAGAACTTGCCAATGGCTAATGAGGTTGCAATGATCCTGTCAGAGGAATATGGCAGGGGAGGCTTTCCTCATATTGTATTAGCTGAGAGGCTTAATGGTGAAATTCCCAACCCTGGATTCTTCATCCTTAACTCCCACCATGCTTTATACATGCCACTGCACTATGTGCTCATCTTCGCTTATAGGGAGCCTGGCTGGCACTGGGCAAGAACTCTCCTCAATGAGGATAGCAATCGCCAGAACTTGACGATGTCACAGAGGGCATTTTACAGGTTCCGCTTACACCAGGACTGAAGAGCCAGCTACTCTTATGAGATCCCAAAGGCTCTTCCCGCAATTCGTGGTTCATGCCTAGGCAGCTTGTGATCAGCACAAGCTGAACTGGCTCAGAACAAATCAGGCCAAAATTCGACCTGATTTGTACTATGGTCTTGCCAATGTACAGCAACGAGGCGATGTGAATATGGATGACGTTGGACGCAGAGCTTGCTTGCCATCAAGCTATGTTGGTGGAGACAGATTCATGCAGCAACTGTATCAGGATAGTATGGCTCTGGTATGCCACTTTGGATAGCGTTCACTGTTTATTACGTTTACAGCTAATCCAAAGTGGGCAGATATCCAAACCAACTCCTACCTGGACACACAGCCATTGACCGCCCAGACCTTGTTTCCTGAGTCTTCATTCTCAAGCTTCCTGATCTGTTGGATCAGATCAAGCATAAGCAGGTATTTGTCGTTGGCGTGGCTAGGTATGGGCGATTGAATACATGAACCGTGGGCTTCCTCATCTTCATCTTCTTCTATTCCTGCAAAGTGATGCCCAAGTCCTTACCCCTACCTTTATTGACAGGTTTATTTCTGCTCCACTGCCAACCAAAGATGATATCATTGGTCAACGGTTGAGAGAAATCATTCAGACAACAATGGTACATACCCAGTATGTTGGGGGAAATGGTAATGCCTTATGCATGAAAGACCTAAACCCAGCTATTGTAACAACCTGTCATCAGGGATATCCACATACCTTTTTGGAAGAGACAACGATTCCAGAAAATGGCTATTCACAGTATCGAAGGCGCAATACAGGCAGGTTCTTTATCATACATGTTCCTGGATCCGGAGGTACCCTTACTGCCAGATTGACAACCATAGAGTTGTACCATACAGCCCCTACATGTCTCTCCACTACAATGCTCACATAAATGTTGAGGTTTGCTGTTCAGTGCAAGCTGTGAAGTCTATTCACAAATACATTTATAAAGGCGAAGATAAAGCAACCAGGAGTGTCGAGTCTGAGCACGAGGTGATCAAGCACTATCTCCATGGACACTATTTAGGTTCAACTCAAGGAGTTTGGCATTGGTTTCAATTTGCTATGCATGATGAACTGCCACCGGTAACTCATCGGCAATTACATCTTCCAGGGCAACAAGCTGTTTACTTTGCGGGTCATCATGATTGTGATCATATTCGTGATCTAATGGAGGGGTCTATGACTAGACTAATGGCTTTCTTTTCTTACAATGCACAGAATGAAGATGGCAGGCAATTCCTCTACTATGAATTTCCTGAGCACTTTGTCTATGTGTGTAAGATAGGCTGGAAGAAGAGGCCAAAAGGGACTGCAGTGGGCCAGATGTATTTGGCCAGTCCCTTTCTGGGCGAGAGGTATTATCTCCACTTACTATTAACCCTTGTTCGAGGAGCTACCAGTTTTGAAAATCTCAGGACAGTTGATGGTATAGTCTACCCTACATTCAAAGGTGCCTGCATTGCCTTAGGGCTATTAGAGGACGTTGGAGAGTGGGTAGCCCTCTTTAGGAAAGATGCACAGTTTATGACGGGTAGGGCTTTGCGACATCTATTTGCTTTGGCCCTGCAGTATACAACTATCAACAACCGACTTGCCATTTGGAAATCATTTTAGCAAGTGATGCGTGATGATATTCCTCATATATTGACTACTGTGAGGGTTCCTGTTCCCCCAGGAGATGAGGAAATTGTGGGTAGGATTGACCCTGACAATGGTCTTTTCCTTATTCAAGAGTACTCAAGGGAATTTGGAAAATCACTGTCAGATTGTGGGTTGCCAGAACCAGTCCTTTCATGGGTGGCACAACAATCTAACCAGAATATTGCACTCATTGAGAAAGAATTAGCCTATGAGCCACATCAGGAAGAAGAAGCATATCATGGAATGAAAGCACAGCTCAATCCAGAGCAGAAAAATTGTTTTAAAGAAATAGTCAAGTGGAGCAATATGAGAGTAATCCTCATGGATATCATAGGTCTGGTTTCTTCCTCCAAGGTGCAGCTGGGACTGGAACGACATTTCTCTATAATTGTCTTTGTAGTTACCTCCGTGCTCAGGGAACGATTATCCTTTGTGTCGCGTCATCTGGTATTGCAGCACAATTGTTACCAGGTGGCCGAACAGCTCACTCAAGATTCAAGATTCCCTTATCCAATGGCCTCCATTCTGGGTGTAATATTAGTAGCAACTCACCTCTTGCCCACATGATCAGAAAAACCTCCTTGATCATTTGGGATGAGGTGCCTATGCAACATAAGTCCTGCTTTGAGGCAGTTAACTGGACCTTGAATGACATCTGTCATGTGAGTGATAGTTCTCTCTTTGGTAAAATTCCCACAGTATTGGGTGGAGATTTTGCACAAATCTTGCCAGTCATAAGCCGAGGTTCAAGGGAGGCTACTGTACCAGCTTGGATTCAGCATAGTTCTATCTGGAACAGCTTGCAAGTATTAAGGCTTAAGACGAGTATGAGTATTGAGGCTAACGATTCCAACCAGATCTTGATTGGCTTTCCCAAGAGTCTTGTGAATGATCTAAATATGTATGGAAAGATATCTCTACCAGAATATATTCGCAAAGTTGAAACAGTTGATCTACTGGGTGATCAACTGTATCCACAGGCTCTGCTGGATGAAGCTGTTAGATCTCATAGTTCTCTAATTGGAAGGGCAATTCTGGCTATCAAGAATGACACTGTGACTGATTTTCATAACAGTCTTCTGGATAAGATGCGTGGGACAGAACACCGCCTTGAGGCTGTCAATAAAGTAGAGCTCAGTGAAGAAGCTCCAGCCTCAGAACCCTATGCGGTAGAATATTTGCAGAGTATAAACTTGGCTTCTATCCCACCATCAAGTCTTAGATTAAAAGTTGGAGTACCACTAATCCTTATGCGGAACTTGAGTCCAAAGCATGGAATGTGCAATGGTACAAGATTAAGGGTGTTAGGAATTAACCAGAACTGTTGACAGGTAGCTATTCTAGGTGGCAGGTGGGATAGAGAGATTCGCCTCCTGCCTCGGATAAAGCTTACCACCAATGATGAGGAACTACCCTTCATTCTTGAACGCAAGCAGTTTCCTCTCAGATTGTGCTTTGCTATGACTCTTAATAAGTCTCAAGATCAATCTTTAGAAAACGTAGCTGTAGATCTTCGTACTGATGCATTTACACATGGCCAGCTCTATGGAGCACTGTCTTGAGTAACATCACTGAATGGACTTACTCTATTGCCATCCAGTAATACTCCCACAGTTATATCAAACATTGTATATCCTGAGGTCCTGCTTTAAGATACCCTTGTGATATATATCTCCATTCTGACTTCTGCTCTGGCTAATATTATATTCCTGGAATATAATATATTATACTAAGCTATTGAACAGATTTCACAACAGCCTGCTGTTGACACTGGTATATTTATATTAAAACTATCTGAATTTCGTTATCAATTTCGTCGTTTACTTTCCTTATCAATTTCATCTTTTCTTTATGTGAATCCTGTGAAGTAGTCTTTTTCCATTCCAGCATTTTTCCCTCATATCCGGAGGTTTTTGACTGAATGGTTTTAAAGAGGCTTTCTATATACTGTTTGCATTTTTTAACTTAATTTTATAGCTGTTACTAAATATATATATCTATCTCTTTATTGTTTACACACTTTGTTCTTGCATAATCAACTAATTATTTATATTATTATCTCAATTGGTGCTATGAAACCTATTATTCTTTGTTGTTTTGCATACTTTATATCACATGACAGGATTATTAATTTCAGAGTTTGCACATATAACATCGCATTGCCTCCATCTACTGATATCATCTTCGTTCTACATATATCGCCTCTCTTGATCCTCTTATAGTGCCGGACAACCAAAACCTGCCCTCCACCCAAAGTTCTCAGAAAATCCGGACTTGCTGAATTATTGTCAGTTGAGAAAAAACTTTAAAAATAATTCCTCTAGTAATTCTGCAGATAACCCCTTTTAAAAGCCTCCAATAGCTTTTATTTTTTTCTGATTTCATTGGTCAATCCAAAATTGTTGATTGGAATCGTGTTGCAGAGGGCTGTTTGATAAGGTTGGGCAACATCCCCAATTCCGGCTCTAACCACAACAATGACTTCCTGTATGACCTTATGTCAAATAAAAAACCAGAGACTAGTTCTAATTTGTTGTTTAAACAATTCTACCAGAGGAATTTCTATTATACCTTCTCAAGAAGAAACTATTCCCAATTTATAAATTTTTCGTGAAGTTGGCCGCGAGGGCACGTTTTGGTTGACCGGCACCATACCATATCACCATCCACCCAACTGGCTCACTCATACTACATCATCATCCTATACCTATTAGATCGACTACATCTCCGAGGACAAGGCCTGAAGGTCTTGAGGCGGGCCCAGAGTACACTTATATTACAGAATGTCTTTTACAAAAGCTTCGGGGCCACGGTGGCCCTTGTATCGTTATTTTGAACCTTATCCGGATCTTGATATTCAATTATTACTAGTCTACTGCTATGACTAGGGCGTCCAGGACATCCTGGCCAGGGCGATTCTACGTTTCTGAGCTCTCGCTCAGATCTTGCTCAGAAATACATTACCAATTGTCCTGACGGCTCCACAGATTGGCTAACCGAATATAATAGTATTAGATTTTGTGAAAAACGATTTCTCTAAAAACTCGACAGTTCGCACATCTCCAAGTCTAGAAAAAACCATTCTCTCCCATGCCTGCGTCACTTTCCTGCGACTCGTGCAGGCTCAACAATAGACCACTGGCGAAACCAAGGGTCACGGGCCTCTCTTGCGCTAGTCCCAGCGTCAGCTCCTGTGAGTTAGCTAGGCTCACCGGATCTGAATCTAGCATCTGCAGCGCCTGGGCAAGGCACGCCTGATTGTAGTCCAAGGACAGTTCGCTCACCGCGGATGCATCTTGACTCTGCTGGTGATGCACTAACCCTGCGGGGTGATTGTGGACTGGTGTCTGTTCCCGCACCGCAGCTCGTCTGGCATTCCAGCTGCATAGCTGAGGCCTGGATAGCTGATGCTCTAGTTCGGCATGAACTGTGTCATGAGCGTCGGCAAAGCCTTCACAACCTTCCTCCATCACCAGATACTCTTGCTGGATCTTGTCTGTGATCGTCTCACCCAGATTCATGAGCTTGAGTTGCTGCGTTGGCCGTGGTACCACACGCCAGTTGTTCTTCTGCTGTATGTATGAATATGTCTTACAAGATTGGTTAGTGATCAGAAAAGAAATCAAGGGCGGGGAGATTCAGGGACTCCTACCTTCTGCTGCGTGAGGCTTGAAGTCCCGAGGATCCTGATACACCCCAAGTTGATAGGCGCGTAGTTGATGCCACAGGATTGCACAAGTGAGACACATCATAGTACCATTGACACAATTGATGAATTCAGGGTGCAGCATCCCAAGCTTTCTCTTGCAATTGAAATACTTACCATAGATGGCGTTGGCAAAGTGAGGCGCCAGGAACCGGAAGGATACAGTGCTAGGCGCACGGACTCCCCGTCAGGATTTACAGGGCAAGGTTACCCTACCTTGACGCCGACAAACTTCGAAGGACAAAGATAACACCCCCCTCCAGCCCCGGCTTTGGGACGGCGCGTGATCACAGGCCGCCTGTGTCCTTGCGTCCTAACACCAAAGACCACTATCAATGGAACACATGTTATAACACCTTATACGTCGCGGCCGTCCGTCCGACCTGATCCTATTCGCAGGGTAGATGAGGGGAGACCTTCGGACACCATATGCAAGTAGAGGCAGGTGAATCGGACGACGGCGCATAAGGTCACAGACACTTGAAGACAGGCTGTCGGAATGGTAGGTTGCAGGTAACGGGACGTTTTGCACGAAGGTTAGTCTCCTCCTACCTACAAAGACGTGTAGGGTATGAAGGAGGTAACTATGCCCAGTAAGTGGATCGGGAGCATCCACAGAGGACATGTTGGTAAAAGATGGAGCCCGAGAGAAAAAGCCAATAGGTACGATGCGAAGGACAAGTCGTATAAGGCCGGAAGACCAGTATACACCATGCAGTGGCAGGTTGAATTCTCGACGGAACCAACCACAGAAGATTGGCCATCTTCTGTCCGGCGAGTTACACTTCTCTCAACAAACATGAAGGACAGATAACTGGTAACCATTGTTGTCAACGGATAAGCAGATGAGATGACACCTGACGTGGTCTCCACACCCTCAGGAATAACAGAAGCGCACACCGATAAGTTGGCCATTGGAGCAACAGGTGTGGTAGAGAGTTTTCAGGGTCTACGAGGGTTCGCACGCAGGTGCAGTTCGCAGAGGTTGCAGGCAAGATACTTAATTAGTATAGTGTTAGCATGTATACTGCGATTGCTCAGAGGCGGAATATAAATATCGAAGTATCTTCGCTGCTATTAGACACAACAAGCGCGCAGAAGAGATCTTATCAATATAATAAGTTGTCAACACTTGTATAGTGTTACCAATACTTCGACTATCAATACCGAAGTGAATCATTATATCTAGCCTACATTACTCATGTCTTCTTAACGAGTTCTACAATATAATTACGATTAAGGTCCTAGCTGTTGGCATACCTCACGCCGAAGCTACCACCTAACAGTATATTGATATTTCTCATCGTTACCGAGATGAATGTTTGGCAGAGACACTCATACTCCTAAACCCAAAACACCTTTCCAACCACGACCCTTAAGGACTGTCTCAATAGACGAAGTCCTCACCCTTATACCTGAATTAGGGACACGAGAGCCATATTACGAATCTTATTTCTGGTGGACCAACCGAGAAAACACTATCACACTCGAAGATCTCACCATACTATACCAATACCAGTACGGTGAAAACTTCACCTACAAAACCCCCTCGGAGAAATCAAACTCTATTTGGTACACTCAGTACGCAAAAAGCGATCAACACTCAAGTCAGTGTTTTGAGATACCGATAGTTTCGGGAGGAAACAAAAGACAAGTTTCCATTGACAAAGGGAAAAGGAATGATTTCTGACCCTAAAGCTCCAGAGGTTATAGAATGGCCAGCGGGCCAGGACGACGGAGAAGAAGGGGATGATGAACTGTCCAGAAACCCGGCTCCCAGTGTGGTGACCACGGTCACCCACCTCGTGCGATCGCATCCGGCAGATCGGACAGCTCGATCCCTTGTTGGACTAGGTTTCCTCGCGAAATATGGGAAGGCTCCCAGACACGGTCGCCGAACCCCCGAACCTACCAGCGAGTCCCTCATGACCATTCGAATCAATTGATTAGAACAGATCCTCGCCCGATTTGACCCAAAGCTTACCATCAGCCAAGACAGACAGCCTCTTGCATTCACTTCCCTGCCATCCGAAATATTATTAATGGCCCAAGAACGGGTAACCGTCAAAAATCAGTCAAAAGCCGGGGTCCGGATAGGCGTTCGAGAACTCGCCCCAATCGACGAGCAAGTTCAACTTCTGGACCTGGAGTCTCAGAAGGTCCAAGACAGCTTGGCCACATAAGTCGGGCAGCGACTTGGCGAAACAGATAAACAACAGACCAGACACAAGGCTGTCACATCCCAGCTTCACGAGATGGTGCAAGGGACGGGCGAACAGTCCATTCACCTTGACCTTGGACCAAGAGATCGCTGGAATCAACGAGAAACACAAAAGGGAACTCGAAAACCATGAGAGGAGCATCGATCTCATGAAAGACGAGCTTAGACAAAACCAGGAGTCACTACAAGCCCAAGATAGTGAGATCGCGGTGCTCAAGGCCCTGGTCGAACAGTTAATGGGACAGGTAAAGGGGAAGGGAAAGAGGTCGGATCCCACACCGGAGGCGTCAGGAGCATGAGGAAGAACCCCACCACCGCCAACACGAGGAGGACCTGCTGGATCCCAAGGTGGAGGAGGAGACCCTGATGATAAGGGAGAAGGATTTGGCAGGAAGCCAGATGAGAGTAGGAAAGGAAGACGGGACGAGAGACCCGCACCGCAGCCAGAAGAAGAAGACTATGAGCCCGAAAACGACAAACAGTTTAACCTGTTCTCACGGGTCATTGTCAATGCCTTAGGATAACGAACAAGAGTCCCAGCGGAACCCCTGCCATGTTTAGAAACGAGAAACACCAAGATATAGGCATGTGGCTACTGGCATGCACGGATTATTTTGGTCGAAACAGTTGGCAGTGGGAGAACGAGGCAGAAAGAATCCAATATGCCATAAGCCGGATGGACGGGAAAGAAGTCGCACCGTTTGCGTTAACCTACTGACAACAAATGACGGGAGAAATTGGTTATACGAGATAAGAAGGATACGAGTTCTGGCACGTTATTGCAGAACAAGCCCTGCGACGCTTCGGACCCACCCATGAAGCGCAAAAATACCTACCAGAACTGGGATCCGTCAAATATCGCTGTGATGTCGCCAAATTCTTGATGGAGATGGAAAATTTAAATATCCATGCGAGAGTCACCTGGATAGCCTGGAGGAAAATGATTGAAGACGAACACCCTGTCGAAGCATTATGACGACTCTCACACAGAGAATATGTCGACAATGAGAAATGGTTGGAAGCAGTCAGGAGGGTAACCCGAGCAGAAGAACATTTCAAAGAACGAAAAGATCTTCGAGGGGGCGGCACCTCCGGCGTGAAACAAGGCGAGAAAAGAAAGTTCGTGGATTGGAAGCCAACCGTACTCGCGAAGCGTGTAAAAAAGCAATACACAGCTGAGGAAAAGGCGGACAACCAGAAGCAAAAGGGTGGGGAAAGAATGGTGAAGCAAGAAGGGTCGGTGGCACTGGAGGGGGAGATTAAATACAAGGTGTGGGCAGAGGCCCGCCCAGTGTGTCGATCAAAAGGTTGTCAATAAACGGAAATCTGACAACGAATCCACGCAATGTCGAAGGAAAAACCAGGCTTGGAACTACTGTCGAAAACCGATACAAGTGTCGGCTGTATATCGAGGGCAATCAAACCCCAAACGACAGTCTGCATTCGCGCCAAAACAACGCCCCCAGGTAGCCACTGTGGCGATGGATGGCCAGGGAGAAAGCTCAAGACGAGCGGTTCAAAGGCCCCCAGCTTGTGGCTTGGAAGATGATGACATTTTATAAAAAGTCATCCAGGTACCGACAACAACGGTGTTTGGGTAGTCAGGTTGCCGCGTGGAATCTAAAGACCTGCGGCGTAGTCGGTGACGATATCCCACCGGAAGGCTAAAAGACCAAAGGATAGCGGTTGCTATTTTACATCCAAAAATCAGTAGTCCGTGCCCACCACGCGAGCCATAAAAAAGTTACAAGTGAAGAAAGCGGTCGACGAGACTAAAAGGGAAAGAGAAGACTATCATTCATCAGAATGGGACTTGAGTTGCAAGACACGCGAAGGGGAGTCGAAATCCAGGGTAACGTGACTTTCTCTCCGGGTATAATGGCCGGGCAAATAGAAGCTGGGGGGGCCTCTATTGTGCACAAGGTTCATGCCTGAAGAATGATGTCGGAGGGGGTCTCAGGAGTGAGACCAAACTCGAAGGCGAAGGTATGGTGGACATGTCGCAGGGGAAAGTCTCATATGAGGGATAAGTCGACAATAAAGGACCGCGCATCCTAGTCGAGAACTCGAGAGGTACTCTAGTCAACTATCCCCCCTGTGATATGGGAACTCCTCGGCAAGAGGTCAATCCCACTAGTAGTGGGCTGCCCGATATCAAAAATTTAGACACTTAGTATAAAAGCTTTCTCGGAGTAGGCTTTAAGCGCCGAAACTGCGCTGCCGCGGTAACAAACCCTCACGCTATATGTAACCGCGATGATGCAGAGATTTCATCAAAACCAGAGCGAAAGCTCCAGACCAATTAAAAAACCTAAGCATTGCGCCTGCCGAGAAGGGAAGGCGTTTATTGAATTAAAAAGACAAAAACATGTGATAAGCGTACTCGTAGATTCTGGTTCGAATATCTTTCTCATGAACCAAGACACCACACGACGGCTCGAAATCCCGACCGAAGCTAGAGATTCACCGTTAAAAATATCAACCTTCGATGGTGAAACCGCGCCTACCGGAGGAATATTCTACACCCATCCTATTCTCCTAGAAATTTGTGCCAAGGGCCACCGAAGCAGGATACCCTGCGAAATGGCGAACGCAGGAAGATATGACTTAATCATACCGTTTGGGTGGTGGCATGACGAGCACCCCCTTAAAAATATCGCAGACCCACATAAATGGGTCTTTGAAGAAGCAAGGTGCCACGCTGATATAGAAGATGAAGCGGTGGCAGATATGTTTGAATGGGATGAAACTGTGGCTTACGATGAGGAAGCACAGTATGTGGCACCGATAGAATGAGAGGAAGAAGGGGGAGGACAGTTGGAGACGCTGCCAAAACCGTATTGGCAGTATAAGGAGCTTTTTGAAGAAAGAAAAGCTAAAATGTTGGCGCCTCGAAGGACTTTCGATCACGCCATCAACCTTAAAGAAGGGTACGATTTATCCAATGTCGGCACACGAGTTGAACAAGCTGGATAAGTACCTAAAGAAAATGATCGCTGAGGGAAAAATACCTGATAGTGAGTCCCCTTACGGCGCTCAAATCCTCTTCGTTCCAAAACCAGATGGAACTCTGTGACTAGACGTAGACTATAGGAACCTCAACATGTTGACGATCCTGAATAAATACACCCTACCACTCATGGACGAACTCCGAGACTGCGTTGCTGGGGCAAAAGTATTTACAAAGCTCGACCTAAAAGATGAATATTATCTTATTTAAATGAGGCAAGGCGATGAACATAAAACGGCATTTTGTACACGATACGGACAGTACAAATATAAAGTGATACCTTTCGGGCTTGTTAACGCCCTCGCGACATTTGAGACAATGATGAACAAAATGCTAAGGGAATTCTTGGACCACAGAGTAGTCGGCTATTTAGATGATATTCTAATATACTACGAAATTATGGAGGACTATATTAAGTTAGTCCAAAAGGTTCTTGACCGGCTCGAACACCATGACTTGGCAGTCTCGTTGAAGAAGTCGGTATTTCATCAGGAAGAGGTCGAATTCCTGGGATACATCCTGAAAACGAGCGGCCTCACCATGAGCGATACAAAAGTGAAAAGCGTTCAAAACTGGGCACACCCGAGATCGGTTAAAGAAGTACAAATTTTCATTGGATTTACAAACTTTTACCAACGATTCATCAAAGATTTCTCAAAAGTATGCAAGCCAAGAACCGAGACGTTGAAGGGCAACCCATAGGATTTTCACTGAGGAAGAGAGGAGGAAGAGGTGTTTGAGGAGTTAAAAAAGAGGTTTACAACCGCACCGATTTTATGGCATTTTTACCCAGAGCCAAAAAGGGTGGTTGAGACAGACGCAAGCGACTTTGCGCTTGGATGCGTACTATCTCAATGCCAGGGGAGACGGCTTCACCCAGTAGCTTTCCATTCTTGAAAGCTCAACAGCGCTGAAAGAAATTACGCCATACATGACAAGGAATTACTCGCAATAATGGAGGCGTTCAAAGAATGGAACAGATACCTCTGGGGAGAAGAAGAGCCTGTGACGGTATATACCGACTACCAAAATCTGCAGTCCTTTTTAACCAAAAAAGTCTGCAACCAGCGGCATATACGATGGGCACAGGCGTTGACGAATTATAACTTCAAAATAGTCTATCGACCAGGAAGCATGGGCGGGAAACCCGATGCGTTAAGTAGACGGCCGGAGTACGGTCCTCAGGAGGGAGCTTGTCATAGCGAAATGTCAATTTTGAAAGGCGAACATTGTCAAATTTCGATAATTAATCAGAAGCAAAGTGCAGCGAAGGCCCTCACCCCAGACAAACACGAACCAACCAGCCTGCGAATAATGAAGCTTTCGGACAAGGCAATAATCCCAACAAAAGGATCAAGGTTTGCGGCGGGTCATGACATCTATGCCCTGAGAAACGGACTTGTACCGGCAAAAGGACAGACGATGGTTGAAACGGGTATTGCGATAGGATTGCCGGAAGGAACCTACGGAAGGCTAGCCGTGAGAAGTGGTATGGCTAGCAAGATGGGAATAGCAGTGGGCCGTGGTGTAATAGATGCAGATTACACAGGAGAAGTTAAGGTCATGCTTTGTAATCATGGCGAGGCAGACTCCGTATTCAAGGCAGGAGAATGGATAGCGCAGCTCATAATAGAAAAGGTTGCTAACGCCGACGCCATAGAGGTAGACGATCTAGCGACAACCGAGCGAGGGAAATCGGGTTTTGGGTCAAGTGATCTAAACCCCAAGCCATCGATTACGGCTAAAGAAGAAGGAGTCAAAATATGTTTCCTTCACGCAGACACAGACAACAACGAATTGTTTAGCGCGGCAGATCTAGGCTAGCACCCTCGGTTGACGAAAGAAAGAGAAATGTTATCAAGCGCTCACGTCAACGCAGCCCTGACGCTAACAATGAACGATGCATTTCTAAACAAGATTAGGATGGCCGGAAAGGAGGACGAGAGGTGGCAGAACCGAGGCCGTGAACTGGTTATGCTATGAGAAGGCGGAAAGAAGATGCCGGACGAATGGATAGTGAAGGACGGGGTACTATAATACAAAAATCATTTGTACCTCCCTGGAAACCTAGCCCTTGATACCGAGATAGCCCAAGGCTGTCACAACTCAATAGTAGCAGGGCACTGCGGACAGGAAAAAATTATTGAGATAGTGACAAGGGATTTCTACAGGAAAGGACTAGGAGAATGGATCAGAGACTACGTACGATCCTGCCACGAATGTCAAAACAAAAGTCCCCATGGCATGCAAAGTACAGGTTACTTCAACCTTTAGAAGTACCTTAGGCCGCCTGGTCCTGCATATCGACCGACTTCATCACACAACTACGGGAATCGCAGGGCTAGACCCAGATCATGGTAGTAGTAGACCGGTTCACCAAGAAGGCTCCTTTTATTGGACTCCACGAAAATGCGACTGCAAAGGATGTTGCGGACATCTTCCTTTGGGCAATCTGGCAACTTCACGGATTACCGACCGAGATTATATGGGATATGGACGTGAAGTTTTCTGGGGAATTTTGGGAATCATGGTGCAAAATGCTAGGAGTTAAGAGGCGCATGTCAACGGCGTACCACCATCAAACTGACAGAAAAACGGAGAGAACCAACCAAGTGCTGGAAGGTTACTTCCGAACATTTGTCAATTACGATCAAAACGACTGGTATCAACTATTGCCATTGGTCGAACATGCCTACAACAACTCGGCTACCAACGCACACAAGATGACCCCATTCTTCGCCAACTATGGCTTTCATCCATGCAAGGAATGGATGAAAGAACGGGAAGCTCAGAACCCCGGGGCGACAATGTATCCTCACTGGATACATGACATATATCAACAGGCGAAAGAAACCCTAGAGTATACATGGGAATGGATGAAGAAATATTATGGCTGAAAGGCAACGAGACAACCTAGCATCGAGGTCGGCGACTTGGTAATGTTGAATGCGAAAAACATGGGTTCCAAACGACCATCGAAGAAGCTAAGTCCAAAACTGTATGGCGCATTCAAAGTCTTGGAAAGCGAAGGAAGTAGGGCATACCAGTTGGAAATATCGCGGCGGTGGAAAATTCATCCCGTGTTTCACGTTTCACGGTTGGAAATGTACTGAGCCTCGAAGCGACCAAATCGTGAATAACCCCGGCGAGATCCCGAAGACATCGAGGGCGATTTGGCATGGGAGGGGGAAAGGATCGTGAAAAGCGAGATCATTACCATCACGCAAAAGGTTCGACGAAGGAATAAGCCGATGAAAGAGCTTCGGTATTTTGGGAAATGGAAAGGGTGCGCGGCGGATGAGAATACTTGGGAACCACCCGAAGGTATGAAGAACCCTGAAGAAGAGGTGGAAAGGTTTCAGAGAGAAAGCCCGGAGATGCCGGGCCCGAGAGACGTCCAGTAACATAAGAAAGGTTTTCCATCCGTGGACAAGTAAACGCGGGTGGTTTTTACGTCTACTATGTGGAGCTCGAGATGGAAGATAGATGGTATAAGAGACAGAGAGTATTCGGGACGAACACTTCGAAGAGTGGAGCGTGTGTTAGGCGCACGGACTCCCCGGAAGGATTTACAGGGCAAAGTTACCCTACCTTGACGCCCACGAACTTCGAAGGAAAAAGATAACACCCCCCTCCAGCCCCGGCTTTGGGACGGCGCGTCGTCACTGGCCGCCTGTGTACGTGCGTCCCAACACCAAAGACCACTATCAATGCAACACATGTTATAACACCGGATACGTCGTGGCCGTTCGTCCGAGCTGATCCTGTTCGCGGGGTTGATCGGGGGAGACCCTCGGACACCTTATGCAAGTAGAAGCAGGTGAGTCAGACGACGGCGCATCAGGTTACAGACACTTGAAGACAGAGAGTCGGAATTGTGGCTTGAAAGTAACTGCACGTTTTACACGAAAGTTAGTCCGCTCGTACCTATAAAGAGGTGTAGGGTATGTGTTAGGTGGAAGCTTCGGCGTGAAGTATTCCGACAGCTAGGACCTTGATCGTGATTATATCGGAGAACTAGTTAAGAAGACACGAGTAATATAGGCTAGATATAACGATTCACTTGGGCATAGATCGTCGAAGTATTGGTAACGATATAAAAGTGTAGATAACTTATTATATTGATAAGATCTCTCCTTCGTGCTTGTTGTGTCTTAATAGCAGCGAAGATGCCACGATATTTTATTCCGTGTCTGTGCGTTCGCGGTATACATGCTAACTCTATACTAACTAAGTACCTTGCCCGCAACTCTGCGAACTTCACCTGAGTGCGAACACTCGTAGACCCTAAAAGCTCTCTACCACACTTTTTTGCTCCCAAGGCCAACTTATCGGTCTGCTCTTTCATTATTCCTGATGGTGTCGAAACCACGTCAGGTGTCAGCTCATCCACTTCTCCGTTGACAACCATGGTTACGAATTATCTTGCCCTCGTGCTCAACGAGGGTAGTCTAACTCGCTGGAGAGAAGATGGCCAATCTTCTTCCGTTGGTTCCGTTGAGAATTCAACCTGCAACTGCGTGTTGTATTCTGGTCTTCGGGCATTATACCACTTGTCCTCGGGATCGTACCTATAGGCTTTTTCCCTCAGACTCCATCTTTTACCAACTTGTCCCCTGTGGATGCACCCGATCCACTTACCGGGCATGGTTACCTCCTTCATACTCCTCACGACTTTGAGGGTACGAGGGGACTAACTTGCGTGCAAAACGTCCCGTTACCTTCGACCCAACCATCAGACTGTCTGTCTTCAAGCGTCTGTAACCTTATGCGCCGTCGTCCGATTCACCTGCCCCCACCTGCATAAGCTGCCCAAAGGTCTCCCCTCATGTATCCTGCGAACAGGATCCGGTCGGACGGACAGCCGCGACGTATAAAGTGTTATAAGATGGGTTCCATCGATAGCGGTCTTTGGTGTTGGGACCCAGCTACCCAGGCAGCCAGTGATGACGCGCCGTCCCAACACCGGGGCTGGAGGGGGGTGTTATCTTTTTCCTTCGAAGTTCGTGTGCGTCAAGGTAGGGTAACTTTACCCTGTAAATCCTGACGGGGAGTCCGTGCGCCCAACAGTATGAAGGAGGTAACTATGTCCAGTAAGTGGATCAGGTGCATCCTCAGAGGACAGGTTGGTAAAAGATGGAGCCCGTGGGAAAAAGCCTATAGGTACGATCCCGAGGACAAGTCATATAATGCCGGAAGACCAGAATATACCATCCACTTGCTGGTTGAATTCTCGATGGAACCAACCAAAGAAGATTGGCCATCTTCTGTCCGGCGAGTTAGACTTCTCTCAACGAACATGAGGGCAAGATAACTCATAACCACTGTTGTCAAGAGATAAGCGGATGAGATGACACCTAACCTGGTGGTCTCCACACCCTCAGGAATCACAGAAGCGCAGACCGATAAGTTGGCCATGGGAGCAACAGGTGTCGTAGAGAGTTTTCAGGTTCTACGTGGGTTCGCACTCAGGTGAGGTTCGCAGAAGTTGCAGGCAAGATACTTAATTAGTATAGTGTTAGCATGTATCCAGCGATTGCTCAGACACAGAATATAAATATCGAAGTATCTTCGCTGCTATTAGATACAACAAGCTCTTAGAAGAGATCTTATCAATATAATAAGTTGTTTACACTTTTATATTGTTACCAATACTTCGACTATCAATACCGAAGTGAATCATTATATCTTGCTTAAGTTACTCGTCTCTTCTTAACGAGTTCTCCGATATAATTACGATTAAGGTCCTAGCTGTCGGAATACCTCACGCCGAAGCTACCACCTAGCATACAGGCTGCATCCAGGTCAGAGTCAGTCATGATTGGGAGTCCTGGTTGGGCGAAGGGCGGATACACACCTCATACCCATTTCAGGGGCACCTGAACCTGTCATTCTCGAGAAGGTATTCGACTCCACGAGCGATGACAGTGGGGTTGTCCGGTAGTCCGTATAATTGCCATATATGATTTTTCATATAATGCACGAACTGCGCCCCCACGCCAGAGTCTTTTTGACCTTTCTTTGGTAGTTGGTCAAGCACCCTTTCTCTTTGTGACCTCGGACTCACAATGTGTATTCTCTTCGGCGACTGTTCAATATTTCCTGCATTCGCAATCTCATCTTGCGCGCAACTCCAAACACTGTGCACCTCAGACGTCACAGCAACCACGTTCAGGAGGGGGTTCACATAAAGGGTGTACTGAACCACCAGATCCTTTGCCATGCCTAGTATTTCCCCCTCCTCACCTGCAATGGTGTTTCGCTAAGTGGTGGTTATGGGGCGGGGAGTTGCGGGTTTTCACTTTGTGACCCCACCGTTACTCTGGCCCAGGGTCAACTCTTTGCCGTTCCTCCCCGCCCCATATGACACAGGGCCCTGGCCAGGCTGTGGGGCGGGGCGGGTATTTTACCTTCCTCGCTGATTGCCTAGACGGCCCCCGTCTTCTCATCCCCCACTCTTGCCCCTGTGCGGGGCCCTACGTATTCCTACAAGTGATATTCTCTGACTAAACAAATGGCATGTTGAAATCTAAGGGGTGTTTGGCCTCTCAATCCTGATCTGAAATCACAATTTGAGATCAGAATTGGCTGGCCAAAGACCCCCTAATTACTTCGCATGTCTAGTATGATGACTCTACTATTTGGATATTCCATATAGCAATCCGGCAACTATCCCAAAAGATAGGATTTGAATATAGTACTCACAGTATCATTGTGAACTGGGCTTCTAGTTTGAGATAAATAGTGTTAGAAAATCGCTCTCAGTATATGATTGTAAGCATATAATCTAGGTATTTTTCTAAGTACATCTAAGGATATGATTCCGGGTACATAACTCTAAGGGTATAGTTGTATAGTGGTGCATGCACGATTCCTATCTTCCTGAGGATATGGTCTCTGGCTTATCATTTCCTGATCTCATTCAGGGTGTACGGCTTTGCGCTTATGGCCCTGGGCATTCAGTTTTGGGCTTTTCATTCAAAGACTATTGGTTTAGGCGTCACGTCTCACACGCCTTGCAAGCCATCTACCCAAATAGTAGCCACTATTTAAATCTGGTCTGAGGTTCAGGCAATCACTTACCCTAAACTTGCAGATAGTTGGTTCAACTGGGCGCTCACTATGGTGTATAAAAAGCTATGGTTTTAGGTGACTCTCTTTGGCGTATGGTTTTGGGTGTATGGTTTTGGGTGTATGGCTTTGGGTGCATGGTTTGGCTTTGGGCGTCTGGCTTTTGGGCATATGGTTTTGGGCGCATGGTTTTTAGCGTATGGGTTTGGGCGTATGGTTTGGCTTTGGGCGTATGGTTTTGGGCGTATGGTTATAGGCGTATGGCTTTGGGCGTATGGCTTTGGGCGTATAGTTTGGACGTAGGATTTTGGGGGCACAGCCTTGCAAACGAGGGCAGGCCAAGCTCAAAAGTATACACTAGCACCCCGCTATCTCAGATGAACAAAATCCTAAGAATCCATCGGGCATAGCGAGTGATCCGGGACAACAGGCTAGACTTTGGTGTAAAGAAATTCAGAACTTACTGAGATTCACACCACACAGTGAAGTATCTGGATTATCAAGATCCGGGACAGCCGAGTGTGAGTGTATACCCATACTAAATAGAAAAATCAATGATTAGGAACATTATTATACATTCAGATGCATGCGCAACTTCTGCCACCATTTAGGCATCTTATTGACCTCTCACAATGGCTTCCCCGTCTTCTCCACGTATCCATCGTGCACTACCTGATGTGTAAAGTGGACAACACTACACCGATTTCCCACAAAAGAGCCAATATAATGTTCCACTGCATAGGAACGCATGAAAATAATGGAAGCTAGAGAATATATCTTAGTCACTTATTGGAATTGGATAAGATGGGCGGGAGTCTCTACATACCAGGGGTACAATCAATCTTGACTCCAAGCTCAGGAAAGCAGGCATCCCCGCCCTCAAAGTCTCTGAATACTACTATCGCACACCACCCATGGCTTACGTCCTCCAGATCCTTCTGGGTATTGGTATTCGCGTTGATGACAAGTAAGCGGGAGGTCCATATTCCAAATGCTTGTCAACATTGTCAGCTTTCCCATGGTAAATGGTCTCATAGACTGCTGTGTATTTGGAATGCTCCTCTGGAAGGAAAGTCTGAAATAGCGCCTCAACGGTTTGAGTCAATAGTAAAAGCTGTTGGCCGAATTCTGTTAGTGCGTGAATTGCTAATCTCGTGTTACATGACTGGGCTGGCCTGGGTCCAAGTTCAATATTCTGCGTTCGTGATCCCATTCGTGGAACGAAGGCACGGTGCCCAATGACACAGCCTTTTGTTCTCAAAGTACAGTCCGGATTATATTCGCTGCTCCTGTTTCCTGCCGGAGAACTCAGGGTTGTAGCATCCTTCATACTATGACTCGTAGTCTTGTGAGTGGTATGAGCGCCTTCCATCTCGCTTGGCCTATAGCGCTTCGGTGTACCGCTTGCACCATGTCGGGTATGATCGGCTGCTATATTCCATGACGCAACATATTTGTGTACCGCCGGTTCAACTTGGGGTAATAGCCAACATGCCTTGCTATTCCCAGCTTTGATTACACATGGGACACCTTGCCTAAAGATAGTTTAGTATATAAGCCTAGTCTTAGCCCAAAGGATGAATTACTTACTTGTCCTTTATTATAACAATGTCACCGGTGATCTGGTGTAATTGGGGCTCATTTTCCTCTTCGAAACACTCCTTCAAGTTGCTATCCGGCTGCCATTTAGGTCACGAAAGGATTGAGTCCAGAACGTCACAATCGCCACATTGGTGGTATCTGACGCGTGGATGATCGCCGGTTTTCAACATGTGGGAAATATTCCTTTTCATTGAATAAACCTTATCCATATCCACCCGTAGACATGGTTTCCCTGAATCTAATACAAGCGACGAGGAGATTAGTATATGCCCTAAATACAGATATGCGACCGTGTTGAAAGCTAAATACAACAATTGCTAATTTCAAGCCCATGCAGAGAGATCGGTTAAATAGCAGAGAATAACACACCTTTGGCATCCATGGGAGAATTTGCAATATCTTAACTCCCATGTTCAGAGTTGTGGAGGTGATTCGCAGCTTTTCTTCGTTTGCGCTGCCGCTTGCGCTTCTCCGCATCCCTCTTCTTCATTTTTGATAGCCCTCTCGTAGTCTTCCGCAGCCACACAAACTCGCTCAAAGCAAGCTTCCCTCCTGCTCAAAGCAGAATAGAATGAAGTGCGGTTGGTATAGAGCCACGATAAAGGTATCCAAATGTGCTCGAGTGGATGGCGGGTCAGGAGAGACTTGGGCGGGGAGGAACTCGGGCAAGGAGGAACTTAGGTTCAAGAGGGTGCAGCGCGGGACATAGATTCAGAGGGTGGCGGGGCGAATGGTTTCTGTGTCAATGGGAGAAAATGGGAAACACAAAGAATATAGGGGAAGACAAATCACGCTATGACCTGACAAACTCAAAAAACTAGAGCCAATGCAACTAGCCTTTGCACTAGTGCGTATTATCTACGACACCATTACCAGTGTATTATTTTGGGCCTATGATTTTTCTGAGAGTATGATTTTGTGTGCGTATGATTTGTGTGCGTATGATCTTTCTGTGCGTATGATCTTTCCTGAGCGTATGATTTGTGTGCGTATGATTTTTCTGTACGTATGATTTTCATGATGATGCTCCTGTTCCTGTAGCTTATCGTAAGAACTCGAATAAATGGACAATGAATTCAGACTTCTTGAATTTCCGCCTCTGAAAACATAGAATCCTTCTACTCACTCTTGTATTTACTTGGGGTGTGCACGTCTGATCGGGCGAACGAGGGTCAGAAATGGACCCCGTCCGCCCGATCCCACAGGCAGTCCCCCGCTTATATGGGGCATTTTCCAATCAATCCCTGGCGGCTCGTTATTCACTATGGTATACATTGTTGACTTGACACCTCCTCGGCATGTCTTGGCCACTAGGCTAACTTAGGGGATAGTAAAAATGCCTTCTCAATTACTCAGTCAAATTCTATGATTTTATAATTATTTTACACGAAAATTAACTTAGTGGAAATGGGATCTTTTCTTTTCTTTCCCTCCAGTTCCGGCACGCTTCCTGGGTGGAACTCGAATCGTGGTATTAGTTCCTGTCTGGTCTCTTCCGCGGGTTACACGTATAACCGGTAGTGAATCAGTGGTTCCCAATAGAGCCTCCTCCTCCGAACAATCCTCCTCCAGGCAGCCGCTTGAGCCTGCTATGCAGGAGGAATTTTCGTCACCCTGTTGGTCGATACTTTCAAGATCGCTCTGTCCTTCACCGGGAATCTCCACCTCACCCTCTTGTGAGCCTTCCTCCTCATCAGTGTCGGATGCAACATACATGTTGACTGTACTATCCCAGATTCTTTCTTCAGGAGCTGCTTCCTCGGGGCTTCCCAAGTGATCTACACCTTGGTTTCGAGGTGGTCCAGGCCGTGCATAGTGAGATACAGCCATTATCGTTCTCTATACTTTCTTCCTGCCTATCAGCCCAATAAGGATAATCCTCCGCAGCAGCCATTTCTTCGAGTTTTTCTACCTCACCTTCACTATCGTGACCAGCTAGCTCTCTTCGTAATTCTTTGTTCTCGTAGGATTTCACCAGCATTGAAGATCGAATTGTACTGCTTTTGAGTTGTGAGCGCCGATAGGCAATCACATCTCTTGCCATGCTAAACACCCGCTCTACTCCAACACTACCCCCTTGAACAGCGAGAATATCCCTAGCCATCCGAGCTAAATTCGGGAATCTTCCCGCATTAACCTTCCACCACTCCAGTATATTTGCCTCGTAAAAAATCCCAGCTGGGCAGGCCTCACATGTGGGATCCGTAGCCTTAGCGTCTGGCTCGGGCGGCTCAATCTCAGAATCAGTTTCGATGTACGCTAGTGCCTCACTCCGGATAACTGCTCTGTATCTCAAAGAGTAAAGGTGTTTGGATCGACGGTTCAGACCAGTCCGTCCAATTGACACGTCAGGTGCCTGATTATTTATTGGTGCATGGTACAGATCATAATATGCTATGAACTCCGTTTTATATGGCTTCTCATACTCAGTCTCCCCACTGGCATCAAGATCCCATTCTCGAAAAAATGTTGAGTTTGCAATAGGAATTTAGGCAAGTTCCAATGCCGAACAGAAGACCTCTTGGACTTTCTGTTTTACCATAGTAAGAGGCGGCCTTCAATTCTGCTTTCACTAGGCCATCAAGAATATCAACCTTCCATTGCATCCGCTTCCGTTCTAACTTGGAAATTTGCATTTCCAAATGATCAAAGATATCTTGATACACTTGAAACACTCGAAGAATGGTGACGCCACGTGTTTTTGACATTCACAAAGTCCAAAATCGTATCGGTTGAAGTACCTCCAACATGTCTTCAATCTGCCTCCACTCTTCTGGGGTTGACCAGAGAGGCGTAAACTCGGCATAGGTTTGTAACAAGTCCTTGGTGAATTCCCGTAGCCGTACAGATCTCTCCAACATATTTAGGGTTGAGTTCCACCGTGTTTTGACATCATAAAGTAGTGTAGTAGGGATCTTAACCGAGTTATTCTGTGTCTCGATGAAGTGTTGACACCGTTGAGGTGAAGCACCAATCGCAATACTCATTTTCGGATGCTATAAACCATTATAACCATTATCTCTGACTAATGGTATCTTAGGTGAGAACAATGGGGAAAACCATTGGTTCTACTTTCACATTGGCGCGCATTCAATTTGGAATAATGAATTTGTGCACATACCCTTGTGGGTATGAATTTGTGGGTATGAATTTGTGCGTATGCATTTGTAATAGTGCTAGGTATGAGATCTTAGACACATTTCCTTTTCTACTGTTTTGTGAAAGCCATTATCCAATCTCATAACCTTCTCGATATAGCTCGCCTTAAAGCCAGACGGCATATGACCATCCCGCCATTTCACCTTGATCGAACTCATAAATGCCCCGCGGATAAGCTGAACAACATGGGCCATACATGGAATATGATTTTCCAATTGACACGATTCAACCGATAGTAAACTCCAAGTATTGTTTAAGGCTTGGGTGAGCGTTCGGTTATTGCTGGCACTATCGGTGGTGAAACCCAGAATTCTATCATGAATCCCGTATCTGGCTAGAACATCATTAATTATCCCTGCCATATGAACCCCCGTATGAGAACCCCTGATTTCCTCGAACCCAATCAGCACCTCCCCCATCTGCCTGCTATCTGAGATCCAATAAGCCACAATTGCTAAAAAAGCAAGTTTGTTCGGTGAAGTCCATGTATCGGCAGCCAGAGAAATCTTTCCTGTAGCAGGTAGACATGTTCGAATATCATCCACCGTAGACTTTCCCAGCCGTTTCAAATGCCGTGTTAATGTCGTTGGGCTGGGGATTTCGACTCCCGGACAAATGTACTTGAAGGCACGACGAAAGGCAAGGTTGTTTCAGCAATTAAAGGCGAGATTCGTTGCTAAAAACGGTTTTAGAAAGTATTCTTCGAAATCATGCTGCTTGAAGAATCCTGCTGGTGTGACCACATCGATAATCCTACGCCTATTTCCAGTTTTAGTCCATTTTTGCAATAGCATAAGAACATCTATACCAAGCGGGCTTCCAGCCGGCCCATCATATCCGTTAATCTTTCTCGATTTCAGACAAGCAGAGGACCTGTTATGGTCATGCATCGAGCTATTCCCCGTGCCACTTGGGTGAGCTAGGACCTTTCTGCACATAATGCACATTACTCTCGGCGTGCCAATAGCACTACCTAAACGGTCGGCACATTGTTGAAAGTTTTTCCACACCTCTGTGCCTCGAAGATCCGAGTTCCACCGTAGCTTTTTCTTGCCAGCATATTTCGCAGTATAGGCCATATACCCTTGTGCGCCTTGCCACCACTCCATATAACTCTCATGATATTCCTCCGTATAGAGATAAAAGTTTCCAAATATCTCCTATGTAACTCTGTCGCTTGTTGACAAAGTCACTGCTAGCGGATGAAGCAGATTCCAGGCGTGATCTTGGTTTCCAGGCAGCAGCGCTAGCGAATTGGAGCGCAAGGGTGTTGTGGAACTTGAAACAAGTGCGCGGGCCACACCAGTCAGAGGTCTGCGAGTTGGTGTTACCGGGCCTTCACTCCCATATGGGCTGGATTCTACCGAGAATTGGGATAAAGATACAGCGTATTTGCGTGCAGGGCTTTCGTGGAACAGTAAAAACGAGGTACGGCTTCTTGCCCTGGAGGTGTAGAGTCCCCGTTGGCTGCCCATCGTAGAAGATTCTGTTTGGGAAGCCATTAAGTTGAAATCATTCTAGCTATCTGTGTACAGTAACAGATCCCCTTGGATCCCGAATGATATTTATATAAAAGTACAGCTGTTGTAGGCATATGAATGAAGGTTATCAGTTGGCCCAGCTAAGCTAAGTACCCAAGCTGGTTTCCATTCTGTGATCCATTTCATTGCTCGCATAATTTTTGAGTCTATCAATTGAGTATACGAACATGCATGTGTAGGAACCATTGTGCGGATGAATTTTTGGGTGTAGGAACTTTGTACGTATGGTGGTGTATGGTGCATGTGAATTACGTTTTTGAAAATAGCCGTACTCTAGGATTAGGCTCGGTAGCAGCTACATGAATTGGTATTCACCGCTGTGCTTTGGGCATAGCATTAGTCCAAATCCAGTAGGAGTTGATATACCCTGTTCAATCATAATCTGAGGTAACCAAATTTGATCTTTTACGTGAGTTGACTAGTTCCAATTGAAGACTCTCATACAGCGCATTCGCTCCGACATGGCAACCAAATCTTGAATCAAACCTGCAAGTACGGGGTCTCTTGAAGCTGTCGCCACTATTGACAGCGAACCCAAGGTGAGGATCTAATACTTGAATACCATGCAGTGACGAAGGCACTCAGTGCCTTTCCGAGTAATTAAAGGTGATTCCTGATTCTAACCCTTATATATAGGTTGGTAATTATGCTATGTAATTATCCACCACTTAGATACTCACAAGCATCTCATACCATAACCATCTTGTTGCAACGGCCGTCTACCTTTGCCGAATCTTCCTTTATTTACATCTAAGGCGATGACAACGGCCCCAATCGAGGAAGCTCCAATGGATGAGTTTTATACCTGGACATTTGGCCCTGATGAAATAATCGACCTTTTTCCCATTTCCTTTGGCAGAAT
>Ga0307509_10002427_pt1 | contig 30160 bp, 36 predicted proteins | sample 10_EM_MG_FD_202245 | JGI IMG/M metagenome (GOLD analysis project Ga0307509, IMG submission 202245) | Populus trichocarpa ectomycorrhiza microbial communities from riparian zone in the Pacific Northwest, United States - 10_EM | ecosystem: Host-associated > Plants > Roots > Unclassified | place...
GAAAGGGTCCCAACCCTAAACTCCCCCCCCCCACCTCCAGGCGTAATCCAAAAAGACCCCATAACAAAGCAAGTATCTTATCCCAGGAATAGAACGAGTGAAACAAGAAAGAGGAAATTACATTTATCGGCATATTCAAATACACTGCTCCATCTCGCTCATGTAAAGTTCCACATGACTTTTCATCTTCGCAAACTCCTTATGCGCCGCCGCGACCTCCATTTCTACCGTCTCCTTCATGTCCGCCATCTCCTTCTCAATGCGCTCGATGCGGATCTTCTTGCGTTCCATCTCCTTGTCGCGCTCGTTACGCTCACGGCTGAGAACGCCGTACTCCTCCTTTAGTTCTAGCATTCGCTTCTGCGCAGCCTCGGCTTTGCCCTCGCCCTTCTCGCGCGCGCGCCTAAGCTTCTCCGTTGCGTTGTCGAGTTGGCAGGATAGTCGCTTCTCCGAGCGCTCCACTTCATGCACCTCTGTCTGCTTGCCGGTTAGGGTTTCAGCGTGGCGGGATGCGCGTCTTGAGGTTTCCTCCTCCTTAATGAGCTCCTGCTCGACCTCCTCCATCACTTTGATGCAGCCGGCTACATCCTGCTCCACAATTACAAAGGAGTCTGCTGAGGTTTGGAGGAAGCGGGACTTGCGCTCCAAGCCGTCGTGCACTGCCTTTTCTGCGCCGAGGGAGTTGGCCATATTGGTTATTACTTGCTGCAGTTTTTGCGGGGAGTCGACAATGTACGGACGGATCTTGTTATTTTCTTGCTGGGTCTTCACTTTGAGATAATGGCGGTCCTCCTGTAGATCGATCAGCCACAGCTGCAAACCCATAATGGGGGCACCAGAGAAAAGACGTACCAATGTCTGAACATGAGAAACCTTCAACTGCTGCAACCTATCCATGTCAATCGACAGCACCTCCTGCCTCTTCTTCAGCGTCTTCAAATCCGCCGCCAGCGCAATCCGCACCTCCGTCTCCTTTTCGATCATAGGCTCCTCCTTAAGCCTCTGCATCTTCAACTCCTGCAACCGATTGTTCAGATCTTCGTTCTCTAAGTACAACTGTCCAATCTTCTCCTTTGCCTTCTGAACTTTACCAAAGTGCTCGTCAATGATATTTGCCCGCTCCTCCCGGAACCTGGTAAAGTTGATAATGTAACTGAGGATCCTGGTCAGGCGCATTGAATCCGGTTTCGCCAGGTCGTTGAAAGTAAAATCCTCGATGCCACATTCGAGCATGAGCTGGCTGAGGGATACGTAGAACGCCATGAGCATGTGCGAGTCGGTTTGCGTCTCGGGGAACTCGAGAACTTGTTCCGCCGCGGCGTTCAACACCGGCTCGATGGTCTCCTTGCGAACGCCCATCAGGAGGTCTGCGAACATCTCGAAGACTAGCTGGATCTTTTGTGTGGAGGGCTTTTTAAGATCTTCCATCTGGAAGGGTATCCCAAGTTCGCTGATGCAGTCGACCAGTTCATTATCCTTCTGCTTGATCGTCAGAATGACCCCGCTCCATTTACCAAGGGAAGCGAAGGGAAGATGGAGGAGAGGAAAGCATACGAGTAAAAGATGATTCTCTGCGGCATATTGCTGCTGCTGTTGTTTTCCCTTCATGGTCGAGCCTGGCGGCTTCGAATTGCTCTGAGAGCCTCTAAAGTTGCTTTGCCGCATATTGTATGCCATATCGTTCGTGATGTTGATGTTGGCTCTATCCCTCTCTTGTGTGTTACCATATATCACAGCGCTGAATTAATCCAGGAGAAAATGTAAACAAAAACAACCCGCACCCTACCGTTGCCACCGACAAAGAAAAGGGAACAAGCAACTCAAGCTAACAATTTCATGGTAATTCTAACAATGCCATTATAATTCTAACAATCCTATTGCAAATTACCGATCCATCCACCCCATCATCCCGCTCCGCTTTGTGCCGCTTCCCTTCGGTTCTACCCCACCAAAAGATAGGATGCAAGATAGCACCGTCCCATAACGGAGTAACTCACTACAAAGAATAGATATCATACTCGCACCTCACGTACCCACTCACTCTTTCCAACGGAGATTATTGCGATTTCTAAGACTGAACAAACCCGAAGAGAGAGAAAAAACTCTACCGTCCCGGCTAAGTTAGCTCCTAAGACACTTTCCAACAGCTTTATGACGATATAGCGTTGGTTCCATCAGCAAAATGAGGCCTAGAGCCGTCCTTGCTCGTCAATGAATTACCCAAAAAAAAGCCTTCTTGTTGGCTCCTGTTTTCTTTTCATAATGACTTCCAACTACAAGTACGAGTATCCGGGCCATTCGAGTTTTTTTTTCCTTTTTCTTTTTTTCGAGCCCCTTCAATTTTTCGATAATTAGTTCTACCGGTACCCGAAAGAAACTGGCATAATTCAACTTCGTGGTATCATAAGACGTCCGAAATTCCCTCTCTTGGGTAGGGAGAGCGAGAGCAACTGCGAAACCCGACCGCCAGAGCCCCAGGCTCAAGACAAAAAAGAAGGAAAAAGAAAAAAGGCCCCTGGGCCTTGCCAGCAAAGGTAACTCCAACGTCCTAGCGTGAGATTCAACTACCGGTATTTCTAGTTCTTACAGTAACTCACCCCCACCAAATACCGTAAGCCAAGTCCACAGGCACCGAAGGAATTCAATCAGGAGCTCCCAAGTTGCGCAGAGAGAAAGGAGGGGAGGGAAGGGAAGGGAAGGTTATCTACGGCAATAAACTCCAGAGAGAGTCTAACCTCTTGTCATTAGCCCGCCGTCCTTCCACATCTATGTAACCACTCGAGCACCGATATGTAGGGATATAGGTACACTCCACGTAATTACATGGCACCGGTAGGCAATTGATATGATGAATGAATGAAGGAAGGAGAGAATGGATGGACGGATGGATGGGAATAGAAGAGAATTATCACTTGCACACATTGCATCATATCTGTGCACCACAGCCCAGATCACAGCCCTCCCCCATCACTACAGCACTCGAGCAGCCTCTCGCCCTTCTCCTGTCCCTGCTAATCCCAAGTCACGAGGCATAACCTATCGTGTGTGGGAGCAGGGCAACTAATGTCTCACTCGAGCTTCTGGAAACTTGTCCAATTGGAGAACTACTCATGGCTAGACCTTCCCGGGATCGAAGCTTCTTTGCTAATGGACTTCCAGGGATGAAGGGTATTGATACCGGTAGAAGGTACCGCAGTCCAGCCTCAACAGTAATTTCACTCTTTAGGCCCATGATGTATGATAGTGCAAGGGCACAGTGCGCAGCACGTATGACGGGCAAGCTACGACGGGTGGCGGTACAATAGTCAGTGATGCGGGTACAAGTACTCTCCGATCCCCTCCCTTTCCCGCTCTTCTATCCGTCATGAGGGGATGAACTGGACCTGTCAGATCTCTGTCGGCATTCAACGAATACTTAAAATCCACTATCCCCACCCCTCCTACCTCTCCGAACTAATTACCGCCCAAGCTCCCCCTCTAACGGATCCATCACATAGAGGCCGAACGATATAACTCACTATGCCAGCAACAAACCACCACCTCCGCAACCCTACGCCCCAACAGCTCATCCAAATCCGCAGCTCGCACCAACCATACTGGGGCCAACATCTGACGCTCGGGCAGTACCTCAAGCGCGAGGAACTCCTCTCAAATACAACCCTAACAGGGAACGGCGGGTTGACAAGCTGGGCCCTCGTAGACCCCACCACCAACCCAGCCACGATCCTTGCTTCCTGCGAGAGCATCCGCAAAGAGGTGTTTTTCCTGGAAGCTGAGAGTAGCGAGGTGCGGGTTAGCCATGGACATGGGATCGGGAGCGTCTTTACGCCGCCTGAGATGAGGGGGAAAGGGTATGCTAGCCTTATGCTTAAGATGTTGGCAGATGAGTTGAAGCGGCATGGTGGGGAGAGTGCCTTGAGTGCACTCTACTCGGATATCGGGAAGGTTGGAGATGTTCGCTACCCGGCTGTCTATGGAAAGCTAATTTTTCTCGTCCTCGTCAGGAATTCTACAAGAAGCTCGGATGGCACCCGCATTCTTCACTCCATCTCAACATTCCCGTGTCTCCTAGCTCCACCTCCACCACCACGACCTCGGCCAGGACAACCCCGTTGACAACCTCCTCCCTCCCTCCTCTCTGCACTCAGGACATCAAGGCTCTGAAAACTAGCCTGACCGCCACCCCAGCCCTCAAAACACGCATCTCCTTCCACCCCGATCCAAAAACCTTCGGCTGGCACTTTGCCCGCGCGGAGCACCTCGCCAGCGTCACCAATCGCCTCTCTCCCACCACCAAAGGGGCAATCACGACCTCAGGCTCAGCGTGGATCGTCTGGACCCACGACTTTCAAAAGGCTGAGCCAAAGTTGTACATTCTCCGCGTCGCGGGTGAGCCCAGTAAGGAGGACGCAAAGGACTTGCTGGCCGCGGCGTTGGCCGAGGCGAGGGCGCATAAACTCCCGTGCGTCCAGCTTTGGGATCCGAAGGAGGCAGTAGAGGAGGCCGGAAAGGGGCTCGGCGGACAGATGGTCGAGAGGACAGACTCGATTCCTAGTATCATGATGTATGAGTCTGGAGTCGGGAGTACAATTGGGGAGGTGGAATGGTTTGCTAATGAGAGGTTTGCCTGGTGTTGAGTTCGACCCGGTAATAGCGGTGGCGTCGGCGTTTCGTTTGCTATTTTCTCTCTTCTCCTGTTTTTTTCCTTATCACTAAACCCGTTCGTTAGTCGTTAGAGCATGCTCAATAGAAGTTGATGCCAGTCATGATACAGAAGCCTCAGTACAGGTTATCGTAGTAACAAACTCGCCCTAAGATTCTATTGCTCAGCACTCAAAAAGAAAAAGAAAAAACAAAACTTGAAGAAACCTACCATATCATATTCGTTCCAAACCGGCCCAACAAATCTAAATCACGAGTGAGCACCTATGACAATAAAGCCAATCACCCCCCCCCCAAAGTGCCCAATTCCACCAAAAGCACTGCACAAGTGCAATCACGCAAGGGTACAATGCGGATACAAGCTTGCCCAATCCCATGTATAATACCACAGAAACACGCTATAAAAAACCACCCAATCAACCACAATCCCGACGCCCAGTCCAGTCCATTCTCAACCCCCCTCCATATCATACAATCGTATCGTACGGAAACAAGGCTCTCCCTCCCTCCCTCCCTCCCGCCGCTAAGAACATCATGGCCAAATCAAATACAAACGATCATTACCCCATATTCATGATACCCGCAGGGCACCACGAAACCCTCGAAAAGGAAAAAACTGAATAAGGCAAGGAAAGGAAAGAAAGGTACGTGGCCTGTCCAGAACGCGCGTGAATTCCGGGAAGCATAACGTGTACGGTGGTGGTGGTGACTTAGATCTCCATAGCCCACTTACATGTAGGCCATACATATATCAGATCCGATTGCTCGAAGAGGGTGGGAGGGGGGAGGGGGGGGTCCAAGCACTCACCCATGCTAGGCAAAAATTTGTGCGAGTGCGAACTGCCTCTAAAATCCGACTGCTAGCGCAGCCTTGGGGGGGGGGTTGGCAACGCCCACTCCCTGCGGGGAAGATAACGACGGGGTGATGATCAATAGGGATCTCTTGTGGATTCTCCTTCTCCCGTAGTGACCGGGGGTTGTATTAATGAGAAGAGGAAGAAAAAAAATAATGCTCAGGTTCCGACATGGTCGTGACTGGGAGGGGGTTCACGTATGTACGAGTATGTTTAGAGGGGAGACTACCGACTCTTTTCATTCAGACCAGTCTAGAACTTCAAACTCCCATGCACATAATGTGGTATGATACACCTCAGCTTCAGGCTGGCCCCATTCTTCCCTTCCCTATCCCCTCCCCTCCCCCCCGAAACATTACAATGTAGTACCATACCATACTGAACGCCGAATCCTTATTCCTAATTCACAGTTCAAATAAAGTCCCACTCTCCTCGTGTCCCTCCAATCTAATTCCCCGCCCTGCACTCCTCCCACCAGCCAAACGGGGCGACCAGGATACTGGTAAAATTAAATGGCCCGACACGCAACTCCCGAGTGACACACCGTGACTAATAAACGCCATTTATTGTCAACGAAATTAAAGTACAATCACCTTCCTCTCCTCCCCAGCCTCAATCCCACCATCCAATAATCCCCCTAGCCTAGAAATTCGCAAAGAGAATAGGGAAGTGAGAATCAGTACAATACAATAATCCCCCTCGCCACATATGCCCCAGGAATATAAGGAGGAAGTGAGAGGAATGGAATGAGCTATATACTTGAGTATAAACTAAAACCTAACCGAGCTAAACTAAACGCCTCGCCGACTGACCAGATCCACACGCACACAACCTTACATCCGGGATGAGTAGAATACGGAAACAGAGTATGAAGAAAGAGTAAAAGAGACCCTCACATCAAAGCGTCAAAAAGGCAAAAGAGTGGCAAAGAAGGGGTAGGAGAGCAAGTATGTGTAAAGCAAAGTGAGTGTATGGGGTACAGGAACACGCGCCAACAAAAAGTAAAAATGAAATCAAAAGCAAAAAACAATGAGCATATAATGAGCATATCGGGACCCAGAAGGAACGGTTGACAGAAAATAAAGAAAAGGCTGAAACATGTCAAAAGCCTAAAACCTCCATGACTACTGTGTCCACCCATATCCCGACCCTTGGAGTGAAACTAAAACCCCCATAGCGGCCAACTTTTATGCTCCACAAGATCGAACGATACACCCCCCCATCTATGCGTTTTCGGAAGTAACGAGGAAGGTGCAGAAGAAGTGAACTAGGTGAAAACATCGAAATCGAATCCCAAGGACGGATACCTCTAGAATCCGTCGGCGGTGGAAATCCCGTTTGCCATAATCACAACCTGGTCAGCCACTGATGTGGCAGACGCTGCGGCTTCCAGCTTCTCTAATTCCCTGTCGCACTCATCCATCTCTGCTTTGATACGCTTACTCTCGCGCTCGAGATCGTTCCTGCGTTGGATGAGCAACTGTCTCTTTTGCTCTTCGGTGAGAATGGTTTCATTGCCGCCCGTACCGAGAGCAAGGAGGCTAGGTTCGATGGGTACGTCACTCATTTGACCGTGAGGGTTTAATATCGAATTAATAGAATGAGTGCGTTGGTTATCGCCGTCAGCTTCCGCAACTGATAGAGAGCGTTTGCGTGGTTGTGAAGAGTTGTCAGTGGATAATTGGGCGAGAGCGGCAGCAGAAGAATTGGATAGATCAGAGGGAATGGACGTCTGATTCGAATCCACCTCAGCGCCGGATACTGAGGTATTATTATCAGTTTTGGCTTTACGGAAAGCGCCTGTAAAATCCACAAGTGGGGGGTATTGTCTCTGCTCAGGATCGGGATGCTGCAGTTGTTGTCCCAAGGAATTCCCGTTCGCGCCAGTCATCACCGTGTCATCGTCCGATACATCAGTCGGCTGTAGCCCATGCTGTCCCTGCTGCCCCTGCTGCTGGACTACTGAGAATAAGTCTGCCCTGCCGGCAGGTGTCGGGGTTTGCACCGAGAGCTGTTGGTGAAATTCATTTCCTAGGGCAGCTGCAGGAGTAGGGACAGGATTAGAATTGTTGCTCCCGTTTGTCGGAACAACGACTCGTTTTCGTCGTTTAATGACACTCTTTTTCATGGCCTCCGGCCTATGTACGCCATGGAGCTTATGGTAAAGGCCTTCATCGCACAAATCAGCAATCGTCCAATCTTATCTGCCCAATCTTACCAACAAAAACTGGAAATGAAAACGCAAGAAATACGAGAAGCGAAAAGGGGAAGGGAATGCATAAATCAAGTATAACAGGAATACAAAAACACAACGAGAAAGCGCAGGGGAGTTTAAAATAAGATGAAAATGCCTCGGAAAAGCATATCTGATTGACCCGAATATGTGCAGGCTGTGAGGTGATTATCAATCGAATCAAATCAGATTATCAAGGGTTAGGGGTGACACAACATGAACAAGGGAGTGCACTCTGCTTGCTTCGGCTAATCGAGAAGATGAAACGCCTCGGGCAATTCAGATCGTACGATCTGATAAGAAAACTACACGGGAGGATTGGCTAGCTGAAATTATTATAACTCACCGCACGCATTGCAAATTGTATGACCACTCTCATCCCTGCGCCATAACGGTGTGATGGTTGTCCCGCAATTCTGGCATGCCACGACAACCGTAGTATTCGTGGGGGAGCCTGCTCTAACAACCGTAGCCTGTGTGTATGGTTGACGGATCTGAGAAGGCCGTTGAGATTGCGGGGCCCGCTGCGATCGCTGAGCCTGTTGAGTCTGTTGCCGCTGAGGTTGCTGCTGCTGCTGAGTCTGTTGCACTGGAGCAGAAGGACACGGAGGAGCAGCGCCTTGGCTGATGAGCGCCGGGTCCATAGGAATCTCATTTACATTCGCCGAGGTTGCCACAGTAAACTGTGCTGTTTTGCTGACTCTATTGTTGAAAGCAGGGCACCCACTGCATCCCTCCGCTCCTCCAGTCCCATTGCATCTACCCCCACCCGGACAGGTTCCCGAAGCGACTTGGTCGGCAGCGACATAGGTGGCCCCCAGCGAAGACTGAGCAGAGCCTATAGTAGAGCCGTGAGGAGGTCTTTTTAGATTTGTAGGGCGTGATTGATTCCTAGCCTTCAGATACAGCCCGCAGGCGTTGCAAATAGTTTGGCCGTCGGGTGCGCGGCGCCAAAGAGGTGTACGTGTAGTGCGGCAATTGCTGTTTGCGTTCCCATCCAGGAAGATATGAGCACATTCCCGGACCCAGAATAATAATAAGAAACTCCCAGGGGAAAGTAGAAAGGATGAAAAAACTCGAACTCGGAAATAAACAGATAAAAGGCAAATGTACGAGTAGATGACAAAACCCTACCTGCAAACTTGACCACCGCTAGGACCCGGTGATGCCTCTTGCTGGATCTGCTGCTGGACCTGCCGCCGCTGCAGTCGCTGCTGCTGCTGCCGAGGCGGTGGTGGCGGTTGAGCCTGTAGCTGAGAAGAAAGCTGGTTTTGAGAATGCTGCTGCTGTTGCTGAGCCACCTGCTGTAACTGCTGCAAATCCTGATGCTGTTTAATCGACTGTTGTGCATGTTGTGCATGTTCTTGTAACGTCAGTGAGACTCTCTGCGAAATTGAATCCGCAGTAGCGTCCCTATCATGATCTTGAACCGACATATTCGAGGTTGAAGTCTCCAAATTGTCGGTATTAGGCTGGGCGTCGATAGCAAGGGTAGCCGCGAGCTCCAGAGTGGTAGAAGGCAGTGTGGGAGGTGGTGGCGGTTGTGTTGCTGTGGTGGGTGATGGTGAGGAAGGGATGACTACGGGAGCGGATGCGGCGACGGTTGTGACACCGGGTGTTGGGGTTGAGGAAGTCATGGCGAGAGAAGTAAACGAGTCAGGGAGCAGCTTCCCAGGCATGCCGCAGAGAGCTGAGGGCTACGGTAAGGGGGTAGGTTAGGTTAGGGCGCAGCAGGAGTCTGTGGTTGTTGGGATGTGGAAAAGGTGTCGGGTTGTTATATACTGGGGCAGGTCGTCGGTCGTCGTTAGCAGGGTGGGGAGGAGGGGGAGAGAGAGAGAAGGGAAGAAAGAAGGTTAAGGTACCCCCGAGTCTAACAGGCTCGGCGACACCAAGATCAACTAGAGCCAGGAACCGCAAGAGGAAGAAGAAACAGACTTATTCTCAATATGGATAATTCTCTACGTATGATAGCGCACCCGGTAATCCTGAGTTCTGATACACATCTGCGGCCCTATATTGGTCGACTCCCCTCGCAAAACGCTCCGATCATTATGATATCCCGTAGAATGAAGAATGTTCAAAAACGGTCTTCTCTCAAAAAGGTAGCGCGAGAGAGGACGGGTCCAAGCTCCCACGAGTTGCTGGTGCCTCTGGTGATGGCAATGTGATAAGCTCACGCCAAACTCTCATGCTGTACCAGTACGTGTCTCCTCTTCCCTATTATGCGATTCATTACCTTTCCCCCAAAATAATGCTTGCCCTGCTATCCTATCCCTATCCCAAAGGGACAAAGGGAGGGACAATCTAAAGAGTTTTTTTCCCTCACGATGCACCGGTCCGCCGAATACCGGTAACCTGTTAAACTTGCTGATTCGCGTTAGCAACTGATGATAAAAATACCGTAATCCAATTTATCCTTCCTACCATTGGCCAATTTAAATTGATCCATGAAATTGGGACTTATCTGATTTCGCGCGCTCAACTTCAACCTCACTCCTTGCTTGAAGCGCAGCATCCTTCCCTCGAGTATGATAAATCACGTCTCATCAATCGCCACGAATTTATATATCGGTTGGTGAAGAATTATTATTTATTTTTTTTCATCTTCTCAAGCATTGACCAACCGCTCCTCGTCCATTTACCGTGGGTGAGAGATTTTTATCACATATATTAATCCATATCGCAACCTCTTGGTGTGAAACCCCAGGCCGAGCGATCATCAGTCCACCACATACAGAGAGACCCAGTGAGAGAATCTTGCCCGTACACCTCCAACGAACGCCCCACGAATATCCATCTCCAACCAACTTTCATGTTTTGCCCTACTGCACGGAGGCGAAAGGAGAAGAAAATAAGGAGAAGAAAAATTATATATAAAACCCCCACCCATATCACTTCCCAACTCCAATGCCCACGCTCCCTATACGAAGTGAGGTACTGCTCAAGTATTACTAGGGGCCATCAATTGCTGGCGCAAGTATGATACTCTACCATCTTCCCATACCAGCCTCACGATTCGAAGTCTGGGGAAGTTCCAAATTTGCCCACTTAGGTAAAATATGTTGTGTGGTTGATGCCCCTCCTCTCTTTCTTAAGGGAAGGGTGAAAAAAATGTGCTAGAGAGAAAAGAGCCATCTAATCTAATCTCGTACTTGGGTGCGGCCAGATGTCTGTTATCATAAGTTATCATCCCATCAACAGAACTCCCAGCATCAATAGAGCTTGGGAGGGCTTCTACTGATAACAAATGAATCTAATCTATGTTTGACAGGCGATTCCAATAAAGACAGACAGAGCCCAATGGAAATAATAGATTTGACGCCTTCCGAGCTATGATACCAGTATAATACACAATAGGCCACACGGTTCAACCATAAAACAACTCTTAAGATAAACTATAGTATCATATACAGAATTCTGTAATAGCCTCAAAACTCCTGGCCCTCCCCGGCTACCGTACCTGAACTGCCTGCAATATCATTAGATCGTCGCACGCTCGGATAACCCTTTCGCCCTTTTCCAGCATCTAGCAAACCAAAAGCCAAATTTGTCGTAAATAGGAGGGTAAATAGGAGACAAAAAAGTATCCAGGTATCATACATGTGGTAGAACTGTTCGCTCTTTTTATCTAGGAGGGATAAACAAGACTCTAATATGTAAGAATATTATGAAAAAAAGCCCCTTGCAGATATATAATAACATCACGACATATAGACGTCCCTTTACTGCAACTTGCAGTATTATAACCTGTATGCCTGAGGCGATATGCACTATCAACAGAACATCACGTCAAAACCTCGAGTGACCCCCAATGCAACCCACGTGCTCCGATAACACGCTGCGAGTCCGCCAAGTTTCTTCCCTCTTTGCGCCATTGAGGAGGAAAAAAAACAGAAAAAAAAAACAAAGTAATAGAAAGAAAAAAAAAAATCGAGAAAAGCTTATATCCCACTCCTCTCCTCTCCTCTCCCAACCTATTTTTTTTTAACTCTCGCAATTCCGTTCCTAAAAACTACTACTATACTTGGCTCCCACCATCACCACCACCACCGACGAAAAAAAGGCCAGCTCAATTCCACCATGACAACTCCAGCTGACGCCCCCCCTCTTCCGGACTTAACTTTCATCACCCTCCCCCCGACCTCGGAGCACTTCATACCAGCATACACCCTCCTAACAGACTCAGTCGCCCAACTCCGCTCGACCCTCACTCTCTCGCTCCTCTACTCGCACCCACACCTAACGCTGCCACCCACGCTTCTAACGGCAGCATGCCTCGTGCGCACCCAGGACCCCAGCATGGTGGTCATCCTCTTCGTCGGGTACGTGATTGCCGTGCTGTCGGCATGCGGATACCTGACCTACGGGTACATTGAGCGGGCAGAGTGGCTGGGGAGCCGGAGTGGGCTGGCGGCCACATTGGGCGGGGATAGGAAGATCGAGGTTGTGGGTGCGCTCTGGGGAGAGGAGGTCATTGGGGTTGTGGTTTTTGAGCGGGGAGAGGATGGGGAGGGGGCGATTTATGGGTGGGCGGTTAGGTTGAGGTATCGAGGGAAGGGAGTTGGCAGAGGCTTGTTGGAGAAGGTTGCTGAACTTTGTGAGGGAAGGGTGAGGTTTGCGGTGGACCATGTTCGTATGTTTCCCCTATCCTGCCTCGCCTCCACCCCCCCCCCCCCGACAGCAAGCGAGCCAATAGGGATATTAACTGAGAACCATAGACTCTTATAGGCTCCCCAGAATACCGGCAATGTTTAACAAAGTCTTGGACAAACGAGAAGCCAAAGCACGATCAATGTTGGAGGATGTTTTGAAATCACAGTAGGTGTGTTGGCGCATGTATTTGTATATCACTTAACTTAATTGCACTCTCGGATACCCCTCATGTATTTTTTAAACCAATGTATGGATTATGGGATCTCAAGCAGCCCCTTTACCCATTCAACCATACCTCATTTACCATTATACTATTGTGTTGTTGAAAAAGCCGGGAAGAAAGGAAATAAATAAAAAAACACCACATCCCCAATTACCTCAGGAGGGGTACTTTTCATAATACTATATGATATTCAACCCAGGAACCCGGAATCCGCAAGAATACTAGATACAGAAAAGGAAAAGACATGAGGTAACCAATGTTGGGATTTGGGTGGAATTTGACGGCCATGAGAGGCAGATTTCTGGTGTTTGTATCGATACCCCAAGACAGCTACGATTGATCCATGGAATTCTCATCCATTGACTTTTTCTCCTTACTCCAAGTGATAAATTGGTCGAATAGAGATGGCCCTAAAATTGCACAAGTTAAATCTTGGGCCCAGGGCAAAAGAGAGGGGAAATGCCTACAAACACTGGTTTCTATGGTATAACCTTTGAAATCGATGTCGACCTGATCGTTAAAGGGAATAAACTGGCGATATTGGTCCTTGGTTATTACCTTTGTGGGGGGCGGAGTCGAGCCGAGAAATTCTATGAATGCGTCTTTGTGGGGAAACAATAAATCCCAACCCCAAACTCTAGATCCCTTCGCCTCCAGGGAGTTGTTTGATTCGGTTGGAGGTGTCCACTTGATGCTGTAGCTTCTTTCATCGAGAAGCGCGGTAAACATCTCACATGCCATGTCCAAGGGTATATACTTTGCGTCGGAGGCCTTGAAGAACTCGTAGCAGAACCAATAGAATTTTAGAAATTGGTCGCTGCCAGGCGCTACATCTTGCAAAAGGGTTGGAAGCCGGCGTCTAAGGGAGTCGTTGGAGTCGACACTAATAAAGTATAGTCAGCATGGGTCCTATTCAGCAAACTTTCACGGAAAACTCACCCTAAATCCTTCATCCCCTCCACGAACTCTTTAAGTTTAATGGCACCCATTCCTTCCGCTCCACACCAATAGGCAATTACCCAGAAGGCGATCCCCTCAGGGGACACGCCGAGGGATTCCATCCATGGAACTGAGTCCGTGATCATTATCTCGTCAGTATCGCCTGGAGAATGGCCGGTCAGTCCCTGAATTCAAGCTCCCATGATAACCTTCAAATACACACCTTTGAGCCCATCGAACCAACGTGTAAGGATAGTATCGGGGGAAAGAGGACGAGTCTATAACAGCAAGCATCAGTAATAAAACCCCCCGGCCTCTTAGAACAATGACAAGAGTAAATAACACGAAAGGGGAAAACCAAAACGGAAGCTCACAGTCTTGGTCCTCTTTGCAGACTTGTTTGTCGGCTTCGCAGCAGGTGATTCCTGTTGCCTACGCTTCCTGTGTCTGCTCTGCGAGTTCCCCATTGTGGCACCGTCTGGTTCTAGTTCTGGTTCGGAGTTGCCGGAGGGGGGGTCGACCACAACTTGTTTCCTCTTTCTGGTGCCGGTGGCGTTCCTATCGATGGGTGCAGACATAGAGGCTGAGCTCGGCTGGGGAGGGGGGGCTGGGGTGCTCGATTGAGAACCAGCAAGTATTTGAGGACTTAACTTCATCGAGGACCTGGTCACCCTTGAAGAGGGCTGCACCGTAGAGCGCTTCTTAGGAGGCATAATTGCTGAGTTTAGAATCTTTGTTTAGTTTTCTGCTTCCTTTGCTTGGTCAGGCAGTCTAGCCGTCAATAGCAGGGTGGAAGCAGGTGACCTGTTGACTGCCGGAGTGGTTGTTTGCAGCTGGCGGGAGGTTTGTCCGGGAGAGGAGAGGTGAGGAGAAGGAGGAAAAAAGGTGCGCAGTGTTGGAGAGAATTGAATGGCTGACGAGTAGAGTAAAAGAGAAAAAGAAACCTAACACCCTCGTAGAAACGACAGGGCACGACGAGGAGGTTCTCCGAAGGTAAAGTCGAAACGCCAAGTCTCGGGGGAAATCAAGATTACTTGTAGACGCGCTGGTGTGCGATACCATACGGTACAGTAAGAGCTTACTCGAGGATCGTACTCGTACGGGGATGGTGGCAGATCTACAGTGACATAATGAACCTGCGTTAAGTTTCTTCCCCCGTGGAGAGCTCGATCCCTCCTCTGCACTCCTCACTCTCAAATACTGTATAAATTCAAGTACCTCTCCGAGACTATGTGGAAACATTTGGCAAACATCGAGCACCCCAATCTCCAACTAAAGATGGTCCCCAAAAGATTCAATGGAAGAAAGCCCTTTTGTCGGTTGAACCCCACGCTTCAGCCCTAAGCCCTAAGCCCTCCCTGACATTGAGAGACCGCAAAAACCACATCCCCTCCTAATCCCATAAGTGCAATTATAACTAAACACCAGAGCCTCCCCCACCGAAATAGCAAGCACTGCAATTGCAGAAGGGAAAGAAGAAGAAAAAACGGGGCAACAACAACAACCATGTCACGAGCAGTTCCGCAAAGGAACCAAATCGTCAAACTCATCGTCGGCGCGGGACAAGCGAGTCCTTCACCACCAGTTGGTCCGGCATTGGGTAGTAGGGGAGTCAAGTCCATGGACTTTTGCAAAGTGAGCTCTCCACTCTACAATTCAATCCCCCCTTAGTCTAAGCCTTTCCCTAACTCAATTATTTTAGGAGTTCAATGCCCGCACAGCACACATGACACTCGTGCATACACCCTCCCTCCCTCTACTCTCCAATCCACACACACACACAGCGACTAACTAGATACCTTACTCCCCAGGGCACGCCAACCCCAGTACGCATAACTGTCCGCCCAGACCGCACATTCACCTTCGATGTCCGCACTCCCCCAACCTCCTGGCTGCTCAAGAAAGCCGCAGCTCTACCACTCAATAAGAAGGGTCGTATGAAGGGTGCCAGCAATCCTGGGAAGGAATGGGTTGGTGAAATCGGTTTGAAGCATGTTTACGAGATTGCTCTGATTAAGCAGACTGTGAGTGCTCATCCCATCCGGCGGATAAGAAGTTATTAGGAGGGAGGAAGGGCGCTTATACCAGGAGGGGTGGGGGGGGGTATCTTTAGGAGGTTCGATTGTCCGGGATAAGCTTAAGGGCACTTGCCGGTAGTGTCATTTCCCAGGCGAGAACAATCGGGATCAGGATCATCAGATGACTACTGTGACAGCGACCCAGCTTGTCTAGAGATACGGTAAGAGGAGGATGTATGATACGATATACTGGGTGTAAAAAAGGGAAAAAAAAAATCTGATTTAGATTGGCTAAAGAAGCTCTACGGTATATAGATAGGCTCCGCATGGTCTTCCCGTTACTATAATTATTTGCAACAGAACTCTACCGGTAGCTACGATACTGTAAAAAATATAAAATATAAAATATCAATACCGTACCAAGTGCCATCACACTTGAGCATCCAATTTACAGCAGTTGCTACGGCACACCCATCCCACCCCATCCCTACCACATCTCAACCCCCCCTCCACCCCAAACCAACCAACCCAAGTATCATACCGTACCACGCAAACCCCTTCCTTCCTCCCTCCCTCCCTTGCTTCCACCAGACAACGAACCACAAAAACCATCAATAGTTTACCACCACCACCACCAACCAACCAAACAATGCCAATCTGGCAGTAAATAACCCCCCCAATTCCCCCCCCTCTTCCATTCCAACCCATCCATCCACCCATCTCCAAACAAAGTAACAAACAAAAACTAACAATAGTAATAAATAAATAAATAATCTAGATTCTACAAATCCCTCCCCACAAAAACCCGCCTCATCATCGGTGGCGGGGTGATTGTGTACGCGGGCTTGGGCCTCCTCCTGACCGACGTGGCCGAGGAGAAGTTCGACCTTGTGCCCAGCGAGGAGGACAAACGGCGGTTGAAGGAGTTGGTGCCGAAGGTGAGGGTTGTTGATCGGGAGGGTTGATGATGGTGATACGGTGATAATTATGAACAAAGTTTAATAAATGAATAGATAAATAAATATAAAAAAATAGAGTAAAGTAAAAACTTGGGTTGTGATAATTATCTCACCTTCAGAGTGGTTTATTCTCGCAAATTTATTTGTTGCGCTTTGGGGTGGTGGATGGTGGAGGTAAGGATGCTATGGTGTTTCCCTGTGAACAGGTCCCCCCCAACGCAGTGAGCATTCAGCATTAGTTGCTCGTCTTTGGCGGGTCGTGCGATTTCGGACCGTATGATAGATCAAAGCATTTTGTAAGCAGTGCCCATCCCGCCGGATGCTTGCCATGTGGGGGGACATTGTACTGTATGCCGGCTGGCCGAATACGAGTAGATGCAAGTGCTATTGTTTAATTCACTTCCACTTTCGTGTGGCCTACGAGATCCCTATATTACTGGAGCAGAGCACCGCGTGTGTGAGATTGAGAAGGATACGGTGACAGAGGGTGGTATGAAGTAATGGAGACAGCCAATTGTAATATTACAGAGCGGAGATAGTTTTTCTTAGTACAGACATACCTTCCGCCTAGAGGCTTCGAGAAGGAGTATGAAGATTTTGGAAAAGAAAAAAGGGAGATTTTTGAGCAACCGGCCATGAGAGCAATGGGGGTAAAAAGATAAGGGAAAAATGAAATACAAGAAGGCTAGTAAAAAGATTGGGTGAGTTTAAGAATAGGGGAAAGAAAAGAAGCAGAGATCTAGTTAAGGAAGAAAAAAAACATCACTCGAGTTTCCCTTAAAAAAACCGGAAAAATGCGAATCAACCTTTTTCCAGAATAATACCTATTATACTTCGTGAGTTTTAATTTTTGTATCCCATCACTATTGGGTTTTGAAATCCACATCATTCATCATTTTACTCCTTCTTCTCACCACTCTCGGGGCCGGTTGAAGAACCAGAATCCTGAGATTTCCCACCACTCGCGGGACCGGTTGAAGAATCAGAATCCTGAGATTGGGCACGGTACATCTTGTCAAATAGAGTCAAGGATGCGTCCCGGAGGCCATCAGTTTGCTCCTTCAATTGGGCAGCCGTGATTGTACCGTCTCCGGACTGGGCCTTAGCAACGGTCTCACGGAGGGCGGTGATCTTCTCCCGGATGGCATCAGCCTCGGCCTGGTCTAGGCCGCTCCCATGTTCCTTCAAGGCAGCCTCAGTATCATTGACAGTGGAGTCGGCACGATTAGCATTCTCAATGGTCTCCTTGCGCTCTTTGTCGGCCTCCTGGTACTTCTCGGCGTCATTGATCATAGACTCGATCTCAGATTTGCTGAGACCAGATCCAGAGGCAATTGTAATAGATTGATCCTTGTTGGTGGCCTGGTCCTTGGCAGAAACATGGACAATGGAATCGGCGTCAATATCGAAGGTGACCTCGATTTGAGGAACACCACGATGGGCCGGAGGAATTCCAACAAGTTGGAAGTTGCCAAGGAGCTTGTTATCACGAACCAGCTCACGCTCACCCTGGTAAACCTTGATCTCGACAGCGGTCTGGAAATCGGCAGCAGTAGAGAAAACTAAGATATATTAGTAAAATAATAACTAGTATTGGGAAGTCACCTTTGCTTACCTGAGCTCTTCTTGGTGGGGATTGTGGTATTGCGGTTGATCAAACGCGTGAATACACCACCGAGGGTCTCAATACCGAGAGACAAGGGAGTAACATCGAGCAAAACCAGTTGGGTAACCTCGCCGCAAAGGACAGCGCCTTGAATGGCAGCACCAATAGATACAGCTTCATCCGGGTTAACAGCCTTGGTAGGGTCACGGCCGAATATTTGTTTAACGGTCTCAGCAACCTTTGGCATACGGGTCATACCACCAACGAGGATAACCTCCTGTATGTCGGTTGATTTAAGACCGGCATCCGCCAAGGCTTGACGAGAAGGCTCGATAGTTTTCTCAATCAAGGAGCCGACAAGGGACTCGAATTGCGATCTTGTCATTTTCATATTGATATGCTTAGGCCCAGAGGTATCGGCAGTTATGAAAGGAAGGTTGATATCAGTCTGAAGGGTGGTGGAAAGCTCCATCTTAGCCTTCTCGGCGGCCTCACGAATCCTCTGGATAGCCATACGATCACCGGAGAGATCGAGACCGGTATCTTTCTTGAATTGCGAGACCAAGTGACGGACAAGCGCAATGTCAAAGTCCTCACCACCAAGATGGGTATCGCCGTTGGTTGACCTGACTTCGAAGACTCCCCCTTGGATCTCCATGATGGAGACGTCGAAGGTGCCACCACCGAGATCGAAGACAGCGACGACACGGTCCTGTTCCTTGTCAATACCATAGGCCAGTGCGGCGGCGGTAGGCTCGTTGACAACACGAAGGACATCCAAACCAGCAATTTGGCCAGCGTCCCGAGTAGCATGACGTTGGGAGTCATTAAAGTAAGCGGGAACAGTGACAACAGCATGCTTGACGGACTTGTTAAGATATGCTTCGGCAGTCTCCTTCATCTTCTGCAAAACGAAGCCCCCAATCTGGGAAGGAGAGTACTTCTGGCCACGGGACTCAACCCAGGCATCACCATTGGTGTGCTGGACAATCTTGAATGGAACTTGAGATATATCCTTTTGAACCTCGGCGTCGGTGAACTTTCTTCCGATCAATCGTTTGGTGGCAAATAGGGTGTTTTCAGGGTTAACCACGGCCTGACGTTTGGCAGCAATACCGACCAATCGTTCACCATCTGCGGTGAAGGCAACGGTCGAAGGGGTTGTTCGTGCACCTGGAATATAATTCCGTTAACTCCTCATGCAATGAAAATTTTTCCGAGTGACGGGAACATGCCTTCAGCGTTCTCAATTACCCTAGGAATATTCCCCTCCATCACAGATACAGCTGAATTTGTTGTGCCTAGTATTAGGGGCGCTATTAGCAAACGATTTCCCAATCCTTGAGTATATTGGGGTGGAATTGCGGATGCAAACATACCCAAATCTATACCGATAACCGGTCCCTTAACCTTTCTCTCTGGTCTTTCTGGAGTTGAGGAATTAAACCTCGAAAAGGCGGACATGGGTGGTCTGGCGGCATTCCGCAGAAGTGTAGGCCTCAATGCAGCGGCTGTTCGGGGGATCTACATGAGAAAAACAATAATGTCAGTTTCAAGCCATCATTGCTATCGGGAAGAGAGAAGGGAAGAAGAAAAAAAAATTGCGCACAAAAACGAAACTTACCCCACGGACGACTCTTGGAAGAATCATGTTGGAAAAAGTTGCAATCAAGATCTCTTCAAAAGAGCAAAACAAAATACTAGATAAGGAGAGCGAAAGGTAGGAGGAAGTTGTGATTTGTTGTGGTGGGGGTGGTGGGGGTGGGATGAAGGAGGAGTTGAAAAGAGATGGAGGGGCGAAGTGACGAGGTCCTTATGTATACAGCACTAGCCGGTCGGGGAAAAAAAAGATTCATAAAAGTTTGCATTGACAAAGTCCTAATCCGGAACAGAACAGAGGAAGAACCCTCTGGAACTTAGGGTACCGCCACTCTCCACCGCCATTCTACAATATTCATTTCAAAAGGAATCGAGTGCGAGCCTGGGCATGGGGCTCTTCCCAACCCTGAGGTCGAGGAGAAAACCCTTTTCCCGGTAAAGGGATCATGAAAAATCATCCACCCTAGCCATCACACTAGAAAATGGCAAGGCCAATATCAAGCACGTACTGTATGAAGATCTAAATTAAATGTAACTGTCTAAGGAAGAGTAATAAAAGAGGTTGATAAGTATAATCAGTGTGTGGAAAACTGAGAAAATGTTCTAATCGCCCACGCTGCCCATCAAATACAAGAGTAAATAAATGAAGTGAGAAACATCAATGCTCGGGAAAGGGATGAATGTGGGAAAAAGAAGAAAGAAAGAAAGAAAGAAAAAGCTGGATAGAAACCACTAATGCCAGGCAAAAAAGGAAATGTATTTTTGAGTTTGGCCCCCATGAAGAAAGAGCCTAAAGTTAGTCCTTGCTAAAAGGAAGCCCCGGAAAGCGGGGAAAAGATATAAAATTTACAAGTCAAAGGGAGAAGTCATTGCTCCTCTTTTGTTTAGTGTCGTCTCAAGCACTAATACATTCATGGCTTAACATATCGGCCCGATGCCCATGCTCTTATCCTCCCCCACACTGACTGCTCACTTTGTGCTCTTTCTTGTGCTAAGATTGCTCCCGCCAGACTGCCCCTCTAGTACATGCGTATGTCCCGCTCCCTTGACGATTTTCCCACCTTCTTCCTGCTGGCAATACAATATGCTTTGAATCCATTCATCGCTCCAAATCTCCTCCAATGTGGCCCGCTTTTTGGGATTTAAGCCGAGCATACGGCCGATTATGTGACGAGATTCCCGTGGCAACAGCCTTAGTAAACGGTGTGGACCCTTAATCTGCTGGCCAGATCCCTGGACGGCGGAAGGAGCTGGGTTTGATATCGTTCCTTCTAAACCTTTTGAGGACTCTTTAGATGTAGCTTGACCAACAGCGGCAGAAGGGCGGTTATTCTGATGATTTCGAGAGGTTGGTAATGGAGCTGGAGTGTTGAGACCACTAGGAGTGTCTGGGGGCATGGAGAATAGTTTGAATGAGTTATCCGACTGCCGAGGAGCTTTCCAAGGAAACCTTCGAAGAGTCATGCAGCAGTAAATAATAGCGAGAGACCAGACATCTGCAGGCTGAGGATCATATTTCAAGTCATTGCATACCTCTGGCGCAAGATATGGGTCCGATCCGACAATTCCTAAAGTAGGTTAGAAAAAGCGATTCAAAAGATCTGCAAGAGACATTACCATGAGCTTCGACGATATCATTCTCAAAAGGATATCTAAAAACACTGGCACTCCCGAAATCAATGATCTTTAGAATACCGTGTTCGTTCATCACCACATTGTCTAGCTTCATGTCCCTGTGAGCGAGACCCATTCTATGAAGATAGGTAAGCCCGCTCAAAATTTGCATGAAGCAACAAGCTACCTCCTCCCTGGACATCTTGGCTGTCATAACTGTGGCAAAGAGGTCGTATGGACAGTATTCCATAACTTCGTACCATTTCCCTCGTTCATGGACAATGTCCAGCGTTTCCACAATGTTGCCATGATGTAAAGTGGAACCAATGCAAAACTCCGCCGTCACCTTCTTTGCATATTCCCGCTCGGACTCGTATGAATGTCGAGCTCTAAATTCTTTCACAGCAAATGTAACACCGTCACTGGATCTCTTCATCAAACGCACAGAGCCACCGGCCCCTGAACCTAACACTTTTCCAAAACGCCCATACTTCTTCGCGAGACCGTTGTCATCGGCAAAAGGTGCTGCCAACGAGACCTGGCTAACGGAAGATTTGGAGCTTCGGATGGAGCTAGCACTGGGTGACTGAGATCGTTTCTGAGATGATGATCTGAAGAACCTCTTTAGGTCGGACATCGAACCCTTTTTGCTTCCCAAATTAAGAGTGGAAGAACTGTCGTCATGATGTTTTCCAAGCGAATGAAGCGAGAAATGAGAGTGATGCTTTTTATCTGATCGAACTTCTCCGCTGGCCGAGGAAAGGCTCGAGCTCGAGCCATGATGTCGCCCCCCCTTTCCAAACTTAAATCGAGGCTCAATGTCTTCCAACTTCTTCGACTGAGGGGGTCGTTTACTTCGGGCATAAGGGTCATCGGATTCACCGGCCGGAGTGAAAGGTCTCGAAGGTGGCTGGAAGGTAGGCGTGCGAGCTCCAGCTTCTATAGGCGTACCCAAAGGGCTATTGTCCCGCGAGGATGACTCGGAGCTTTCAGGGGGTCCAATGGTGAAGGTTGCATTTTGTCTTCGAGAAGATTCAGCATCAATCGAAGCAGGTCGAGATGAACCTGATGAGTGTGGTCTTGACCTATTACCCTCCGCATCCGGCCTCGGCAATGCAGTTGCCGTAGATCCGGGCCGAGGTGGAGATGTTTGCGGGGTCATAGTTGCCGGGTCCCCCGTGGCTAATTTCAAAGCTTGACTTCCGGGTACCCGAAGTTCCTCCGAACGCGTATGCTTAAACTGGCCCCGATCATGAGTAGAAGCGGGAGTAAGCGGTGGTGAATGCATTGGTTTTGGCAACGCAGTGGTCGGGGTTTCTGAATCTGAATGAGGTGTTTGAAGAGAAGAGGAAGAAGTCGGATTAGGAGCAGAAGAGGAGGGAGGAGGAAGGGTACTTTCAATAGTTGGCACCTATAATAGCAAATTTTCCAAAATGGCTTGTCAGTTTCGAACCCATGACAATTTAATATTTGTTGAGCAAACCCCCGAAGGGTGCTTGGCCCTGCAGAAGCAATGAAACGTGCTCCCAATGCCCAGGAAAGCTATGCAGGGGTGGGAGAAGGGGGGGGTTTGTGAGCGTGGATGCATGTGGGGGGGGAACGTACTCTGGATGGAGGCAGGGAAAAGGGAGTGTAATCAAATAGACTCAACCTCCGGTGCTGCAGAGACGACTCTTGAAAGTCAGCGGAGGGGATGTCAAACTGTCGATTCACCTCGGATGGATCGTCCGAAGAGTGGCCTTCAGGGAGTATGAAGGTAGGAAGGGTTTCTTTATCCTCATGGAAGGAAACAATGGTTGGTATGGCATCCCCTCCCTGGCCCCCATTATTTAACTCGTTATTAGTTTGATCTTGAGAAGCCATAGGTTCCGCTAAGAGGGTCAATTGGGTATGGTTGATGTTGACTTGAGCTGTTTCCTCGATCGTAACGAAATATTCAATGCCTAATCTGTACTAATTTTATGCCCCACAACCTGCAAAGGTTCCTAGAAGCCTATTCCTGTCCCCCTTTCAGCGTTTTCCCTTCCAACAAGGCAAGGGCCAGATCCTGTGGTCTGGGCGAGAAGTTGATGCTGGAAGACTGGTTTTCCCTTTTCCGCCTGGCAGTTAGTCACTGTTTGCTGATGCCCAAGGTTCGGCAGTTTCCTGTCGGTGCAGCCGTCCAGGTTGTTTTGGAACAAGTGAATCAGACGGCGGGGAAATTTTGGCAAAAAAGACCAGGGCAGGGAGAGAGGAGGAGGGAGGGGGGAACAAACGAGTGGAGGGGCACTCAGTGCTGTGGGCTTGAAGGATAGGATAGGATGGAAGGTGGGGGTGTTGGTGGGTGTGGGAAAGAGCGGAATAGCGGTAGCGCATCAAAGAATGATCCTCGGGGGATTTTCGAAGGAGGAAGATGGACCTAGGAGCATTGAGGATTTTTACCGCAAAGGAAGCAGCCCCAACCGACCGGAAATACCACAAGCCGTGGGAATTCTGGTGCCGAAACAACCGCCCCACATGGACAGCGTATGATAACACCGGTAGTCTACCACTCAAGTACGAGTACAAGTACCGTAGTACGATACCGGTACCATTCTCTAATCGTGTCCTGGGAGAAGCTCTTCCTTCAAAGATTCAGACCCTTTCTCTATCATAATCTACCTGATGGATCTCTTCATGGCATAAAATTCTCATGGCCCGGCTTTGTTTCTTGAAATCTCCTTCTCTCCCTCCTTGCTGTCCTCCTCCCCCGGCGAAAATCACTGTACAGTGTATCACGCCCACTGTCGGGCACTGACTGGTACCGGAACAAGCTACGCTACTCGAGTACCGGTATCTGTGGGAAAACAGCACTTTGGGTGTACGAAACGAGATTAGAAGAAGTGCATGCAGCGGCTCCAAAAAACGAGCTGACAGGGTCTGATCGGAGATGCAACGTTCCGTGTAGCCAGCATAAAGCTATTTGATTCACCATATCGGGACTGGCGTTCCCAGGCGCGACCTTCAGCCAAACTTTTTTTAAGACATCACTTGAGCAAACCATGGCCATGTCATACTGGTATTCATGCTGCCGGTAGAAACCTGGGATGAGGAATGATGGAAGTAGATTTGGGAAGGTACTCGAGTACGGTACGGTACTTGTCTACGAGCACAATGATGCGCTATCTCCAGAAGCCTGTCCTGGCTTTGTGCCGTGTTTTCCGCCGCTTATCTGAATGGTGCGCGCAACTACTATATTACCGACACTTGAACTGTGCTCTAGCGAACACTGGAACGCTACCAGTACAAGTACCACTATCATCGAGAACCTTTCGGAATTAGTCCGTAAGGGCGCCACGGTTCAGCGCAATCAAGTGTTTCTTATCATGGCAATAAAAAGCATTGTCCGTGCAGGCTTAGCAGAGCTCAGGCAAAGTAAATGTAGTAGAATGTGACCAGTGTAGCCGATGTAGGTAGGCATTATACAAGTATTATTGTAGTTGCACCCCTCATGATATTACCTTGTAACAGATTTTTCTCCAAGAGCAGCTTTCGCAAGGCGACCAGTATGGAATTCCGTGAAGGACATAAATTAGGGCCCCTAGTATTAGACTGCTCCTATCTTACTTGTTGCCTACTCGAGTATTGTGAAACGGGTTGAAATTCGGGGCGCGAACTCATAACGGCTGCTCGAATACCGTAATGGCCGTAATATCCTCCTGGCAATGTCGTAATGCGAGAAGTGTACCGTACTTGCACTGTATGATGTCTCCACATTACTCGTATCCATGCTATCATAGCATTATTACTTGCACCGGCTTGGCATCGCCCCACGAGGAATCTATCGAAATCAGTGAGATTCGTCCAATAATTAGAGTCGTTAGTCTAATTCAACAAGAAATAGTCCATCAGCGGCCCGAGCTTCGACTCTTCGCCATGTTCCCTTTTTACGAGATTCTCACCTCAAGGCTTCCCATGCTATCGTTCCATGGCTGAACTAGCCCTCAGTAGCCGTTTTGCCTAGAGTGAAGTGCAAAGTTAAATCAGTGGGCGTAGCCCCTCCCTCCTCCCCCTCGGCCTAAAGTTCAACCTTTTCCCCGCGGACAAAATGGCTGAATGAAGGCCTCCCAAGGAAGCCACGGTACGGTATACGGACTGACTGTAGCCCGCACTTATCGCCTTGGCCGGACGGATGAGTCATATTATAAGCACCATCACATCGTAGAAATTCGAATACGGTTGTCGTAATTGAAATCGTGTGCGCTGTGCGGTTAGAAATTCCCTTCTTCGGAAAGTGGGCCAAGAACACAGCCCCCCCTTCTTCCTAAGACAGAAAGAGAAGAAGAAAAAATATCTACCAAAGCTTACTGAGAATGGAAGGCCCAACGACATTACGTTAGTCTAGCAGATTAGAGTTATTTAGTCATTCGGGTTTCGACGACATGATGAAGACCGAGGCCGAGATTAATAAACGCACATGAAAGGCGCTTTTTTTTACTGGCAGAGCGGATGAAGAAAAGAGGAAGTTTTCAGCCAAGTGACAGCAAAAGGCATTTATTACACCACCTGAAAGGGGTTTGGTGGGGGGGGGGAAGAAGAAATGATTGTAGACCGGGATTCCAGCCCCGCAAGAGTGTGGCCCTGCTCAGGCTGGATCAGGTGAAGGATTAGGAGTAATTCTCGTTGATTTATTTTGCTCCGATTTGATATGTCTTTTACAACCCAGCAGCGGTTCCATCTAATTGAAGGAATAATTACCATTTCCTAAGAAATCGAGTGATGTTGTGTGACCGCTGAGGAGGGACATTCTTCCGATTATAAAGCCCACAAAGAAAGCTGGAAAACAGGGCCTTGAATCGGGCCAGAGGTCACACAAAATCCTAGCAATCTGGTGCTGCCCCCCCCCCCCCCAGTCTCCAGCAGAGGCGGTTAAATGGAGGAACTGTTAGGATGTCGCAGGACACGCAATAGTCTGCTCAAACCCCTCTAAGCATACATTGCTGTTGCTCCTTGGTTAGTGTGTTTTTGAAGTATGTTGTCAGATTTATTATGTAAAAAATGGGCTCTATGACCCTTAGGGGAAAAAGCAGCGAAAGAGATCAAAGCGTTAGTGGATAACTATAATCTAGACAACTTCTTTCTTCAACCGCGTCTTGCTTCAAGTACCATCGCCATCCTAATACCCTTCCACCCTGCCAACACTCACAAAAGAAGGCTGGTCCCAGGAAGACGACAGCACAAGGGGGGAGGGGCGGAGGGTTAGTAAAGACCAGAAAACAGCTTCTGCCGATTCCCGCATGTACCTAGCTAGGGACACGAGGGTTGTGTTTTCTAATTTTTAATGGCCCCCATGAACACCGAAATACTAAGTAAGCAAAACATTATAGCTAACGGTAATATGTCATCGGAACATATATGCATGTTATAGTGAAAATCCCGTCAGAAATTTGAGACTTTGTTTGTATGCATGCTTATATCCTAAAAGTAATGATAATTTATCCCAGTTATAAAAACTAGAAGGTATGATACATAAAAGAGGCTGGAATATATGTGTAAGTATGGACTATTGGGGGAGTTTGAGGCTTCAAGAGTTAGATATGGGATGTATATCATACGAAGGTATCATACAGCTCCTGAGTTTTGTATGATATGTTGCAGCAAAAACTTCCCTTCTGGAACCTACAAAACTTAGGCGCTGTATTTCATACCTCGGTAAAGGTAAAGGCTGCAGCTTTCGACTATCCCCGACTTTCAACCTCCTCCTGTCACCCGTCAACCAATCAATATCCGAAAGCCCAGATTCGCAGGGTGTATATGGCAAAAAAATCCTCTAGAATAAAACTCACGACTTGCGCTCCTGGATACTCTCCCCGCCTAGGACAAGCCCCACCACCAACAGTCCTGGCGCACACTTACCCGCCACACACGCCGGCGCTTGGACGATAACACCTCCAAGCATCCAATCCCACCTCACCACAGCGGAAAGAAGAAGAAAAAACACAATGCCACCCCACCCCACCACCAACCCCCGCCACGCAAAAACCCATCCCTCGCTCACTGCCTTCATAACCCAAGTGCTAACAACCTACTACCCGCACTCCCGCATATCCCTAATACTCTGCCTTCCCCCGGAAGCAGCAGCAGCAACGGGGTCGACAACATTCCTACGCCGCCTTCCCCGAACACTCCGGACCATCTCTGCTGCGCGCAACATCCTTGTCGCATTCGCGCCGACGCCGTCGCTGTTCCGCGCGACGGTCGCGAGCTTGCAGGATAAGGACAGGGAGGAGATTGGGGTTTTGGCCGTGTGGGGACTTGTCCGCGCGCACTGGATGGCGGGGACCACCGAGTGGTGGGCTGGGGGGATCGCGAGGGGGATTGCGACGGTGGTGGAAGTTGCGGGATGTGGATGGGTTTTCGGGGAGGGGGTTGTCGAGGAGGAGGAGGGTGGGGAGGATGGGGGTAGCGGAGAGGAGGATGAGGGTGGGGATGGGGATGGGGAGGAGTGGTGGGGGGCTGAGCTACCGGTTTTAGTCGGTGGTGACAGAAGCACAGATGTTGCAGGGGTGTTTGGGAAGTGGTGTCTTGTTGAGAGGAGGGAGGGGAGGAGCTTATAGGTGGGTGAGAGAGCGGCACGGGAGAGATGGGTAGGAGAGCATAAAGGTGGACTACGAGGGCAGATAATCGGCGGAGATGGTCCATTACAGGCTAACAGTCATGTTCTCTCTCTCAAAAAAAGACTGGCCTTCATCACGACATTTGCTAAATTACCTATAATACATCAATTGGCTTCCCCTAGCCTAGGCAAATAATACATCGTCATCAAGCTCCCCCTTCTCTCTACCCTCCTCGATCCCCAACGCTTTCATTTTAACCTCCCGCTTGGTCTTCTCCTGCGTCCTAGCATGATACTTCTGTGCTTTCCGATTCCTGATATCCGCCCTAATAGCATTGGGCGACACAAACTCCTTGTTCTCGTAGATAACCGGTCCGCCGAACGAGCCTTCAAGGATAACGACCGGCGTCATAACGAATCTTGGGCCAATCTCCACCAATGAGAGCTCCGTCTCAACAGCCTTACTCTTTGGAGCATCGGGATCGACGTTCTTAGCCACTTCCGCCTCAGAAATCTGGTAATTCCTGAACCAGATCTTCCCGTCGGCGATGGTGAAGCTTATCACATGGTCTGTGAATGGCTTGCTCTTCCGTGCGCCCTTGGGGACGCCAAAGGTGTGGTGGAGCATCTCTTTTATCAGTTGCATAGCGGGGGTCGCATCGAAGGTTGCGTCGAAGCTGAGGAGCGGCCGGGAGCCTTTGAGAGCGTTCCCGGTGAAGTGGAGTTCTTCCATTGTATGCACTTTTTTTCCCATCCCACACAAATTAATTTACTTGGCCCGAGGGAGCGGAGACCAGGGGTGGTAGATAGGAGGGAACAAACAGTTTTGAAGATGCATCTTCACGCACGGCCCATTAGGTGCTTTACTCAACCATACGTAGAGATCTTGACGTTTTCGCGCTTCGAAGAAGAGGATGTTATTGCAGTTGTAGAGGTCCGCAATCTCGTTCAGGTGGTAGAGTTTTGATTTGGTATCCAGTTTTGCATCCTTGCGACTGTGTGGGAGCATGGCCACTAGGTCATTGAGTAGGTGTCGGTGACTAAATCAACACTTTCATTAGCCGTGAACAGGATCATTGCGAGCGGTGAAGAGGGCGGGGGGGGGTTGAAAAGAGGGACAAACCGGTATGTGACGCCGCGGGAGGTCAAGATTAGAACCCTTTGTTTATTCTTCTTATCCGGTTCATCGGTTGAGCGGGGTTTTGCGCCGGTTTTCGACACGGATTTGTACACTGAAGCCATTGTATGATGTTTAACGGTAAGGTTTGTAGATTTTCGGTTTCTCTCTTTTTTTTTTTTTTACCTTTCCCGCAGCGCCTTGCAGGTAGGAAGAGCACATCCGGGTAACATTACAGGGCTTAAAAAATCGATCTTATCACATGTTTCTTGCCGGATCTTATCGTTAGCTATCCGGGAAGTGAGACCATAGGGAACCGAGGTGTACCGTAAAAACTCAAATAGAAGAAACATGTGCTAGGACGTTGGAATTTCCCTTCTCAGCTACGCGAGGGGAAAACACTGCAAACTCAGCCCTCAGTTGAGACAAAATAAAAGGAATATACACCGCGCCTTACTAGGAGAGGCAACTACAACGTCCTAGCACATGTTTCTTCTATTCGAGTTCTTACGGTAGTTCATCCGATTCATAAAAAACACTCCCCAAGAGGTTTTTTGGAGCTTTTTTTCTTCTAATCTCTGGAGCGCTTGTATAGGATTAAAAACGTAAAAATGGGTAGGTCGAATTCCGTCTTAAAAATATGACATTCGATGTCACTCCTTTTGGCTACTGAAATTCGCAGCCCGCAGTGTTGTGTACAGTACCGGTATTTGTGCGGCGGAACTCGGGCTTGGGGTAGAACCAAAACGTTGGGAAACAGTGCTATGATGTATGATAACACCTAACCGAGCTTCATGTTTACCGGCAGTGACTTCGCTACAGTTCACGTGACCTATGACTAATTCCGGCGAGGTGAGTACGGTAGATGTTTTGGCACAGTGCCTTAGTGTTCACATTCAAGTTGTTTGCCTCCTTTGCTTCAACAAGCGTAACACCTTCCTTACCTCAACCTTCAAATCACTCTTCCTTCTTTCAACACCAGCACTACCCGCCCACCCCTCCTCCTTTTTTTCTCTATCCTTCTCATCTCTGTTCGGTGCACAGTGTTACACTTCGTCTCTATCCATCTGGAGCCTCTTCTCTCCCCCCCCCCCCACTCTTGCAACCTC
>Ga0307509_10002428_pt1 | contig 30157 bp, 29 predicted proteins | sample 10_EM_MG_FD_202245 | JGI IMG/M metagenome (GOLD analysis project Ga0307509, IMG submission 202245) | Populus trichocarpa ectomycorrhiza microbial communities from riparian zone in the Pacific Northwest, United States - 10_EM | ecosystem: Host-associated > Plants > Roots > Unclassified | place...
CCTGGGACTGGCTTTGGGGTGGTTGTCCTGGAAGCCTTGCAGCTTCCCCGGTCAGCCCCAAGCCCTCTACTGTTAACCATACAACTACCCGGAGGTCAAAGTATGCCCGTAGGTGGTTCCCAGGTGTTATCCAGGTGGCGCCCCAGGAGGCGGTCACCCTCACACCCCTTATATATCCTGCGAACAGCTTCTGGTCGGTTGGACGGCCACAACTCATACGGTGTTGTGGGAGCGTTCCTATGGATCTCACTTTACTAGGAAGCACACAACTACACAGCCGTACAGTGCTGTCGCGCCGTACCAACGCTGGGGCCGCAGGGGGGTGTTAGGAATATCCCCTGAAAGTTACAGGAGGTTCGGACCACTCCTGCTCCGTCAGTAGTCCGTTTCGTACCATACGAAGCGGCCCTATGAACATCTAAGAGCCCCACTATAGTGGGATAACTTCCCCCTAAGTCCGCAGATGACTTTGTCGGTGAAGGTAGGGTAACTGGAGTACCTCAGTAGGGTAACTGGGGTCCCAAGGTAGGGTAATCATGTTTCCAAGGTAGGGTAACTGCACCCTATCATGCCTTTATTTCCTTCGGGAGTCCGCGCGACCACATATAATGTTGCCACGGAGACCCGTGCAACGTTTACTATGAGTCCTTTGTTTTATGCGAACATACCCTCCGAAGGTTACCCTGCCTAGTAGGGTAACTTTGGCCTACCTAGGTTACCCTGTCTAACCCTATGTCACCAAGTCACTTTGTAGACACTTGTACCAACTCATGTCTACTGGTAGTATACTAAGTATACTGGCCTATCCTCAATATGGTTACCACTTGGTATACCATACGGGCTTGAGTCTAGTCCACTGTAGCTACCTATCTGTAGGGTCGTTACAAGCAGGTATATATTGATTCTGCTCTTATAGATAATTTTATCCATTTCCTCTAGGGCTTATCGCTCCTCTTCGATACCCATATAACCTTTGAGAATCTCCTGCCAAAATTGTTCTTACGTGAAATAGCTAGGGTCTTGAGTGTCACCACCTAAACCCCCCATGACCTTTCGGTATTTCTCCAAAAGCGGTGCCACCTTATTTCCCTTAGTCTTTCCTAAGGGAACTACAATGTGATGCCAGTTGTTCTCCCATTGGGTTGGGTTGCGATTGAAGTAATTTTCACTTGCGGTTAACCAATTTGTACTGTCTTGGATATCTGCCCCTTGAAAGAAATAGTGAGGTTCGGCCTTGTTTTTTGTTGGTCGCGGAGAAGTACTAAGACTATGCACGAATTCCAGCATTTTCCTAGTAAGGGGATCATCATCTCGTGGAAGTGACAGTCTTTGCGCGTTGCATTCCTGGTGTCTGCCATTCCTGCCCCTGCCAACGGCTCCATCTTTTTCGTTATCATCATCATCATCCATGGAATCTCCACGAGTATTACCTCGTGGTGGTGGTGGTAGGTTGTTTCGTCCTCGTTAAATCTCCTTTTCTTTATTTTGACAGGGAGTTGATTCTAACTCCTTGCGAGTGTTGATACCTTCCTGAGGTATCCACGGGTTTTGTTGACCTCGGTTAGAAGGTCAGGGGTCGCTATCACCACTATCAGTCAGTTGAATCCCATAGTGTGGTTTGTCAGCTTGGTCGATCCTATTTGTTAAGACTTGAATTACAGCTTGGAATTCGAATCTCTACTTGTCAAGTACCTCGCTTGCTTCTTGACGGTGCCTTTGTTGCCGACTTGTGGTATCCTCTTTTTGTTGCTTTGATAGCTGATCCGCACTTTGCTCATACTCATGGAGGATTCCTTGGCAGGTAGCATCCTGGTTTTTCAGCTACCTTTGGAGGTCTAAAACTTCACATTACCGTATATTGTGGTGATCCTTTGCCGATTCAGGATCATGTTTCAGTTGCGCTTCCTGTTGTGTAAAATCTCCTGCTATCTCTGCTGTTAGACGTTATTGCGTAACTAGAGTTTCACCATCCAGCGTGGCCAATTCTCGCTTCGCATCGGTTATTTCCTGGTCGCCAATTGATTCGGCTTTTGCTAAACGGCTTTGCAATAATAAGAAGGCTGCAGAATTGAACCTTAGCATCATATCATAGTTCTTTGAGACCTATCAGATGTTGATCTTGGCTCTGATGTATAGATGACGAAATCATTTTGATTGCTTGAGCAATTTGTCTTTTAAGGAGTTCGGTATGATTTGTCAGGTTTGTCGACTGTTGGTGGGTGTTTGAGCCGCTGGCCGACTTTCCAATGCACAAAGGTGCACTTCTGAATCGGCTCATGGCTACCGAGCCAGGTCCAGAGGAAATCGTGCGAGGTCCAGATATGCGGGCGAAAGATGAAGCCAGAACTGTTGACCTCTCAATTATCTCCAATAGGATCTTCGGGGGATTCATCACGAGAGCAGGCTTCAAAGGGAAGAGATGATCCGTGTTGGTTTTCCGTCATTTTATTAGAGAATATCAGATGTCTCAATTTAACAAATTTGAAAACAATACGTTTTGGTCTTGAGCCTTTTTGAATGAAACGGGTGATGAAAGAATCTGTATTTCGTGTGCCATCAGTTTTGTGCTTGACAATCAATAAATTTCTCATAGTTTTCGCAGATTTGATATAAGCGATCAACAAGTAATTGATGAACAACAGTCTCCGGGGTCGATGATCGGGATTGGAGTGTTGGTAGAGGAGAAGGAGTGGAGCACGGTAATGTAACTCGGCCTTCTGGCTCAGGTTCCCAATCGTCCAAGGGCTTTTCCGTTGGCTGAGATGCGTCAAAGGCAGTTTCAGTACGGCTCTGGAGGATGAAAAAAAGATACTAAAGGATCAGACAGGCAATAAAGTCTGATAGCATGAGGTGTGATGTGAGCCTTGGTGACAGAAGACTTACAATATAGTGTTACGGGGTATCTAACCCTGTAAGATTCCAAGCTAACTAGGCTGAGGATATTTGTGCCAATGGATTAATAGTCGGCAAGGCTCGTAATTAATTGTTTGGTAAAGATAAAGTAATAAAGTGTAGTCAAATATCATTCAGTTAGAATCTAACTTGATTAACTTGATTTATTGTTAAGGTATCTTCTCATTTGCTTTATGATTCTTCAACCACCGGGTGAGAGGCCTCCTCTTTATACTAATGTGCATGGTACTTCAACTTCTTTACTTAAGAAGTATCTTCTCAAGAATTCCGTTCGTCAGAACAAAGTGCGACCATCGTTTGCTTCTAAAATCTTGCCCAGCCCGACTTAGAGAATCTCCCCAACTGCTATTTCATCTGAAACTGTTCCCACTCCCCCAGTAGACAGGCTGCGATCTCTTCTTCCTGATAGACTATATATGAATATGCGGTCCAAATGCCTACATACTAATAGTAATATGGAATATCCAGTGATCAGTTCTAATATGCCGCTATGAACGCATTATGCAGCTAACACATATGCAACTAGAAAAGGAGAGCAGTAGTATTCTCTAATCATCATTCCAATCAGTTAAACATATCTGGAAACATGCTCTCATCCAGTATTCCGAGTCGCCTTCCAGATGCCTCTGAGAAGCTCATACATTCGGGAGCATGGCTCCGGATATATAGTCATCATATCAAGCCCTATACCTTGCTCTTAAATATTAACTAAACTATTCCCCCTAGGGTCATAATCTAGTACCATTGAACATCCCGTGCTGCGGACTCAGATTCTGCATGAGAATTAGCGGTACTCCAACTTTCAATCTAAGATAGGATGGGGGTATTGAGATCAGGTTTTTACTCAGCAAATATTCAACCCCATCTGACTCCGAGTCTACAGCTTCTTGACGGAGCTCGACCCTATTAGCTGCCTCAAAGCCCTGTTCTGTCCCAGCCATCTTGTCTAAAAGCCTAGTATTGAAATCATTCACAGTGAGATTCATGAAAGCCAGAATTTCCCTTCCAATAAGAGCACTGTGAGATGTAACAGTTTCAGAAAAAGAAACTTGTGGGTAGAGCTAATCACTGAGATTATCTACTATTTCAACCCTACGAATATATGCAGGTAGATTAATCTTTCCATACATGTTTGCATCATTCACCGGACTTTTAAGAAAGTCAATGAAGATCTGGTTGGAATTGTTACCTTCAATCCTCAGACTTCTCTCAAGTCTTAATACCTGCAAGCTGTGCCAGATTGAACTATGCTCAAGGCAGGCTTGGACAGTAGCCGGCTGTGAATCTCGCCTCACTACAGGTAAGATTTAGGCAAAATGCCACCAAGTACAGTGGGAATTTTACCGAACAGACAACTATCACTCACATGACATATATCATTGAAGGTCCAGTTGACTGCTTCAAAGGAGAACTCATGTTGCATAGGCACCTCATCCCAAATGATGAGTCATGTCTTTCTAATCTGTTGGGCATGGTGTGAGTTGCTTGTGATATTGCATTTACTATGGGGTGCATTGGATAGGGGAATCTTGAATCTGGAGTGAGCTGTGCGGCCGCCTGGCAACAATTGAGCCACAATTGAGCAGCAATACCAGATGATGCAACACAGAGTTCAATTTTGCCTCTAGCAGGTAGGTAACTACGTAGTCAGTGATCGAGAACCGTCTTGCCAGTTCCAACTGTTACGGGGTAGCTAACACGGTAGGATTCCAAGCTAACTAGGCCAAGGATATTCGAGACAACGGATTAATAGTCAGGAAGGCTCCTTGGTAATTTTTTAATAAAGGTAAAGTAATAAAGAGTACTCAAATATCAAAGAGTTAGAATATAACTCGCAAACTTGTTATATTGTTAAGGTCTCTGCTCAGTTGCTTGATAATTCTTCAACCACCGGGAGAGAGTCCACTATTTATACTAATGTTCATGCTACTTCGACTTCTCTAGTTAAGAAGTATCTTCTTAACAATTGAGTTCGTCAGAACAAAGTGCGAACACCGTGTGACCCTGAAAACTTGCCCAGTTCAACTTAGAGAATCTCCCGGACTGCTATTTCATCTGAGGGTGTCCCCACTCCACCAGTAGACAGTCTTCGATCTCTTCGTCATGATAGACGATAAAAGAATATGCGGCCCAAATGCCTACATACCAATAGTAGTATGGAATATGGAGTGATCAGTTCCGATATCCAGCTATCAAAGCATTATTCAGCTAATCGCATATGCAACTAGAAAATGAGAGGAGTAGTAATCTCTAAACATCGTTCCAATCAGTTGAACATATCTTGAAACATGCTCTCATTTAGTATTCCGAGTCGTCTTCCAGAGACCTCTGTGAAGCTCCTAACTCCGGGAACTAGGGTTCGGATATATGGTTATCCTATGAAGCCATATACCTCGCTCTTAGTTATTAGGTAAGCTATTACCGCTAGGGTAATATTAGCTCCCTCCTCATAAGGGCTTTTGTCCTCAAATCCCTTATATAATAATACATGCGAAGTAATACATAGTAAACATTAAATCCATATAGTACTCTACAAGGTAGGGGGAAAAACCTTCCGCGTTTGCTTGGCCACGGGAGGAAAACCTTTCCAAGTAATACTACTTAGTCCAATCTTGGCATATCCGAATTTTGTCTATGAAAACCTTCTACCCATTCCTATGCTCATTCTAAGTGCTTAGGTGGTTCCCAGGTGTTCTCATCTTCAGAACACCTTCTCCACTTCACGAAGTCGCGGAGTTCTTTGAAGGTCCTGGTCCTGCCACGGACTCTTCGATCATAAGAGATTATTTCACTCTTAATGATTTTTTCCACCTCCCATTCAAGATCACCGTCGATCTCTTTGGGTTCCATAGGTGGTTCTTCTCGGGCTGGTCGAATAGATGTTCGATAGGGCTCTAGTAGCGATACATGAAATACCGGGTGGATTTTCCAGCGTTCCGACAATTCGAGTTTGTACGCAAGCTCTCCTCATTGTTCCAGGATTTTGCAAGGTCCATATAGCTTAGGGGCTAATTTTTTGGATGGGCGTTTTGTGCGGATATTCTCGGCATTAAGCATAACCATATCGCCTATTTTGAAGTCTGGTTGTTGCTTAGCCTTCCGATTGTAATAACCTCCCATGGCTTCCCTGGTCTTTTCTAGAGATTGTCTTGCTTGTTGATGTATCGTTTGCATCCAGTGAGCGTAAAGGTTTGCTCCAGGGTTTCGTGGTTCACGCTCCTTCAGCCCTTCAGTTTGAGGATGATAGCCATAGTTTGCGAAGAAAGGGGTCATATTGTGTGCGTTTGTTAACGAGTTGTTATAGGCGAACTCAGCTAAAGGTAGGAGATCGTAAGACTTATACTATCCTTCTATCTATTTTATTATGTAATTCTTCCAGGGTTTTCAATTTTGTTATGCTTATGAAAAACCACACTTTACAAATAAAATAGGCAATCTTTAAACCACTATATCAGAATAACAATTTATCACCAGAAAGTAAAAACTAGATTTTCAGATTCTCTATATTTCAAAGGACCTGTGGCTTGATTCTCAGGGTGGTATCTCATTTATTTGTTGTAATAATCAAATGTAGATTTGATTTTCCAATGGTTGCTATGGGTGAGCCGGACCCCTGTGATGAGCCACATCCCCGTAAAGTACGTTAAGGATCCTGACCCAATATCAGCACTTTGACAAAAGGCTTCAGCCAGGAATATGTAAAAAGGATAACTCAAAATAGCAGGGTTGGCAAAAGGTGTCAGGCCGGCACATCACTCCAGAAAAGGTAATACAAATGACACCCCAGTGGAGGCCTGTAATATTATCACCAGTTGATCCTTGTATTGCATCACGACAAGTTGCTATCATGGGAATCAGCGGGTTTTTGGGGAGCACTAATCTCCAGTTAACGTTGGCCTAAGTTCAAACCCATGAGCCTGAAATGGAGCCGCCTTGCTATACTCCCATATCTCACAAGTGCATGTTCTACTAGCCGCCTGCCAGGGAATATTCCACTCAGCGAACTTGAAGAGCTTTGGAGTATCTTCAGTCGTCGGAGGACAAGCACGATCCATGACCTTAGTGTCTTTGTATTTGTGTTGATTGAGCAGGGGGGTAGGTTTCACACAGTTGGGAGGATTGAGTGCAAGGGGAAAAGAGGTAATAAATGCGAAGATTAAAGAAAGGCAACTGAAGGAAAGAAGAGAAAGGATAAAAGAATTACAGGGGGAAGCGGCTGGGTATTGTACAGTGTGTTGGATGGAAATGGAGAAAGAGAGAAGGATATAGACCTGGGCAGTTCTTGGGAGAGTAAATAATATGGATGGTGATGGAGAAAGGGAGGGGGGGTAGAGAGCCATGCTGGTGGTGGCCAGGGCCAGTGGGAATACTTTCTCCCCTATCTAATGATTAGCAGCAGAGTCTCACTTGATCAGACGATCAGATCACATATTGAGATTAGTACGCACAGTACATACAGATGTGAACGCTGGTGGAGTGTACTCACTATCTTGAATTATACGTTGTGGAGCAGCTGGGGTGCACCTGACTGATGTTGCCCTCTGCAATCCCGAGATAGTCAAAACTCCCCAAGTCAAACCCCGGGTGTTTGTTTGTCGTCTGTCCGCAGTTCGTGAGTTGCGAGGAGTCCCTGGTGCAGTGTCATCATCTTGAATATCAATGTCTTCTGCTTCTAGTTCTGTGTCTGTTTCAGTTTGATCAGATCTGCCCCAGTTCTGATACTCATCTCTGCTAACATTGGTCAGACGAACTGTCTGTATATGTGGTTGAGCGTCAGGTTCCTCCTTAGGTTCTGTATACGCCGTCGTCTGTAACGTCCTCCTGCTTGGGCGCTTCACACGTTATGATACAGGACGTCTTGTGATTTGTGGTGGGGAAGAACTCCGACCTGACGAATGTGCACCGTGGGAGCTTGCCCATTGGGCCGGCAATGTTGGTGTAGTATGAGAGCGGCATGATTTGGTCCGCCGTCTTCATGATCGGGATCACCTCTCATTGGGTACAGTGTCATGTATACACTGGTACAAATTGCCTAGTCGAGAAGCAGGCTGGCTGAGTGACTTGCCATGCGGTTGTTTAGACATTGTGGAATACGGTACTGGACGATTGGCCAAGGTTACTTTCAAGAGGATAGGAATTAGGACATAAAAAAGTGTAATATATCCCGCCTGATGTGAAGATTAGCAGTTGGTTGTTGTTGTTTAATAGAATGCGTGAGATCTTATACGCTATGCCTTGTGGGGAGGGATCACATACTATCACTCGGTATTGAAAGAATCTCTTTATTAGCAGAGAGGCGTTTTCGACTGGTTCAACATTATGTTGATACTCTGGACAAGCTCAGGTAGGATGTTTGTCTGGACTCTGGTATAAAAAGGTTGGACCGAATACAAGGCGTCGCTAATATAGGAGGCCTCTCTGATGTTGCCAGAGCTGCAGCGAAAACTAGCTTCAAGGAGTATCAGTTAGGCACAGTAATTCTAGAAAGAAACCCGCCATGCCTAAAGCGGATTAGATATATCGAACCTCATCTCCGCACATCATAGCAATACCCCTAATTCTCTAGATCTGAGTTTTCATGTCATGCACCCCTTAGTTCAGTTGGCTGACGCCAGCCTAGTTATGGACTGAGAATGAGAGGCATGCCCAATCAGGAAAAATGAATCAGACTTCAGCATAAGAGGACATATTGATGCAAGATGCTGAAGCACGCCTGCGCAATGGTATCATTACCTGTGTCCTAACATCTGGGAGTACTAGCTACCATTCCCAAACAGAAAGTTCACCACTCTAAACAGAAAACAAGATCTAGTATATAGTAAGGTATTTGGGTATTTGGGGTAAAAATGAAAAAGAATTAAACTCGAAACTACGAAATGTCAAATTATTTCCCACCTCGGCGATGTATTCCAGAACGGCGTAATCGAGGAGCGGATGGGGTGTTTTCTGGGCAGTGCTTAGAACTCTGAATTGAAGATCAGGGTGCAGGGGGTCACCAGGAGGCTAGTGGCTGTGTCGGGGCCACCTTGGTGGTGGATGTTGGCAGTTGCCTCAGGGGCGAGGAATGTTCTATTCGTCTTTTAGGAGTCGAGAGATCGAGGTTGGCGACCGTAGCAGCAGGTGGTGAGATTGCGCGTTCATCGTGAATGATAGATCCGGCAGGTAGTGTGTCCTCGCCACCATCATTCTCTTAAGGCCTCAAAGTTACCAGCTGAGGATTGGCGAGGAAATTCGTTGCCCATGGGGTCTCCTGCGCAACTCTCCGGAGTTATTGCAGCATCTCAGCCTCAGTAGGCCCTTACATACCAGAGGCCACCCGGACTGTAGGGCAAATCAATTAGCGATCGCTGGCTCTTCTATTTGCAATGGAATATGCCTCTGGTACCTGGCGGGCCTGCATCTCACTGTCACCGGTCCTACAGTGACGCTTTGCAATCTCATTTTGATCTGAGTCCATATTCAGTCTAGATAATTACCTTTCTGGCGGCCACAACGCTAACGCCAGCACCAGGAGGTGCCTGAGTTGCTCCCTCTTGATTGGCCTGCCGCTATTCATTCTTGTCAATCCCGTCCTCCTTCCCATGCCTCTGCGGCGCTACAGCTTCAGGACAGGCCCATTCCCTGAATACGTCGCAGTCCCAATCCGGGTAACTCCCATCGCAAGGCTTAGCTCTCTCGTTCAGGTCATCGCCATCTTTGGGACGTGACTCAAGAACCATAAGGCCCAGGGAATCATGGCCAATGTTAGCGAGAGGCCACCCACGATTACCGGTATCTGGATTCAAGAATATGAGCTTGCGGAGGGGGAGCCGATCTTAAGAGTCCTTACGTAGTTTGGTAGCACGCTCACGTGGGGCACCGATCTGATACCGGGGGCTGTTGATTTCCTCTTTGACATCTTGCCCTCTTACCACCCGGAGCAGAACCCTAATACTTGGGGTAGCCAGGACCCCTCAGGCGATTCCCGGGCCAAATGTCTTCCACACCAGGGATGGCAGAGCAAAGGATGGTGGGCAGATGTTGCTCCCCTTCGACGAATGATAGGGTTTTGACGGCCCAAGGAGAATACGGGGTATTACGATCGGAATGAGCCACTAGCAATACCAGTTAGAGCGGGGCTATGTGAATAATGATGGATAACACTTACTTGGAGGATCCCCAATGGCGTCACGACCATCCCGCTCAGCCCTTTGATGCCTGTTGGACCTCTGGAGTTTCTTGCCGAATCTTTCAGCAGGATCTTCAGATGACGGATGAGTCCCCAAATGTCACCTGCATGATGCTGGCATTTGATGAGCACAATGTCCACCATCACTGGCGAAAGACCACGAGCAAGCGATATAATTAAATCAACTTGTGATTTGGTTAGGCGATCAGGGTCTAGAGGGGTTTTTATGATATAATCTTTTATTTACTCGCGCTATGTGGTATAGGTGGCAGATGAACCTCGCGGATGTTTGAATTTACACTACGATTTCCCATAAGCAATGTCACCGTATTCAGTCATGGTTCACTTATGTTATCAGCATATCACATTCTGATTTGGGGATTGTTTGGTTTTATATACACTGAATCTCTGACAATGCAAGATGTCTTGCCAGCCAGAGAGAGATCTAGTGGATAGCTCAAACATCCAATATGCTTTCCCAGCTGGAGACATAAGTGGCCTGTAGAAGGACAGTGGAAAAGCTGTTGCCGGTTGGATGGAAGACATGATGATCCCCTGACACTCCAAGATCTTTTCCCAGCATGAGAGTGAATTCATGAGTAGAGTGATAGTGCCAGAACTCTTCCTGGCTGGAGAGCGAACCTGTGAGTAGCGCAACCCCCCATAGTCCATTCCCAGCTTGATAGAGAATTGGTGGTTAGTGTTAGCATTGTGGATCTGTTCCCGCCGGAGCGAGAACTACTATTGAGCCAAATACTCGATAGTGGGTTTACTGCTGGACACAGAATTGGTGCTTAGTGCGACACTGTAAGCTCTGTTCCCGGTTGGAGCGATACCTACTGGATGGCATGGCTCTCCAATGTCCTTTCCTAGCCGGGCAAAGGATTGGTTGGTAGCACGACATGGTAAGCTCTGTTCCCTTTCGGGGAGAGAACTAGTTGATACAACGATTCTCTCAAGTTCTTTCCCAACCGGAGACACAATTGATGCGTAGAGTGACACTGCAAGATCACTTCCTGGCCAGAGAGCGAACGGGTGGGTCCCGTAACCGCCCACAGTCGTTTTCAAGCCTCAAAGAGAACTGGTGGGTCGTGCAATGCTGGAGGATATCTGCCCGGCCTGAGAGAGAACCGTTGTTCAGCCCAACACTGCATAGCAGGTTGCCAGCCGGACATAGAATTCGTCCTTTGCATGACACTGAGAGATCCTTGCCCGGCCAGTGAGATATCTACTGGATAGTGCGACTCTCCATTTTCCTTTCCCTGCCAAACCAAAGATTATTCGCTAGCGCGATACTGCAAGCCCAGTTCCCCATCAGAAAGAGATCTGGTTGATAGCTCGACACTTCTATGTTATTTCCTGGCCGGAGACAGAACTGATTGGGTGTCTAACATAGCAAGATCTCTTTCCAGCCTGAATGCAACCTGGTTGGTAGCTCAACTCTGCAAAGTTGTTTCCCTGCCGGAAAGACAATTGGTGTGTAGCAAGACGCGCTAGGATATCTTCCCAGCTTGTGTGTGAATTTGTGGGTAGCGCTACGCTCCAAAGTCTCTTCCCAGCCGAAGACAAGATTCGCTTGTTCCACCAAACCAATCCAGCAACTCCACTTTTCCTGTCGGTTGGGCCTAACCCAAACCCTTAACCGTGAAAAACATTCTATAACCTGGAAGCCTCTTCGTATTCTGAAATTCAGTGTCATGCGTTGATGTCAAGACAAACTCCGCATTTCCTGTAAGGTCTGTAAGGGGTGCAGGTATTGTTGCAATATGAGGTAGGAATTGGCTAATGTACACGACCAATCCTAAGAACACTTGTAGTTCTTTCTTAGCTTTAGGTGTTGTCGATTCTGCTATTCTCGTGATCTTCTCAGGTGAGGCGTAAAGTCTGTCATTGTCAACAACATGTTCTTGAACATTCATCTTAGGGGTGAAGAATTCTTACATCTTTCTGCTAGCGAAGAAATGTTCTGCCTTCAGCTTCACGCAGACATTCTTGATTTGCTCCCTTTGTTTGTCTTGCTTGTTCGAGAATATGGGTATGTCGTCGATGTATTCCCAGATGAATTTACCACGCTAATCTTGCATTAGATATGACATAATCCATATGAATGTCCCAGGTGTATTCATATCACTTTGCAGCCTAATGTTGATGACAAACTCTTTATCGCGTGTCCTAAAACAGTTTAGTTATTCGTATTCTGGTCCCACTCTTGGCTGGAAGCAGGCTTCACTCTAATCAATCTTCCGGCAAGATCTCGATCTACCTTGTGCATTCAGGAACTTTCTTTGGTTTGCGCTCTGGCTGTCATCCTTTCTTGTCTTGTCATTTGGCCCAGTTAGATCCAGCAGGGGTCTGATCCTGCCATTGGTGTTTCCTTGAACAAATAGTGGTGTTGGACCAGGAACTTCCTTCCAATATATGCCTTATTTTCGCTCCTTCGCACCAAGCGATTCTTTCAGCTTGAGCTTATACGTCTCGGGAACTCTGAATGTTTATTTCGTTTTCAGATATTTCTCATCCTTCAACATGATTTGGTGATTCTATTCTTGCAATTATGGTATTCTTTCAGGAATGGGGTCTGGAAAGACTGCAAGAAACATCTTCATGACTTTCTCTGTGGTTGATATGGCCGCTACTCTTACTAGTCCACTGGTTGGCGTGCAGTTTACCTTTGCCTTGTGGTTAGGGACAATTATCATCGAGTTGCCACACTCCATCGTTGCCTGATTTCTTGATAGGAATTCCCTTCCAATCAAGGCTTCAGACTTCGCGAGGTTTCCAGCAATCATCCTGTTGCTCTTGGTACACATTTTTCCAATCTGTATATCTACTGCCCATTGCTTGCTGCTTGTAGATTGCGATCCTTTCATGGCTATAAGAATCCTAAGTTCTCCTTCCAAAGCTTTGGTTTCCACACCATTGGTGGTACAAACACTGTGATAAGGATAGCTTCTCCAATAGTTCCTCTATTGAACAGCACTTTAGCATCGTGGCCAGTGATCCTTATCTTTTCTTCCAAAGTCTTCTTAGCCTTGGCCGTACTAGGTGCTGTTTTGCCTGATAAGACGTAGGTCTTGATCTCTATCGAGTTGTTGTAGACCTCGTCTGCACTTGTCTCAGCCTCTGCTCTGTTTGAGGTTGATTCTTTCTTGACTGCTTCCCTTTTCATTTGCCTTTCGTGTCTAGACAATTGCTGCAAAGGTACCCTTTCTTTCAACAGGTTCAACAGGTACCTCTTGCCTTGCGGTGTTGGCAAACTCGGTTGCTGACCTTCTTTTGGTAGGAATGTTTTGAACTCCTCTGACTCGGGTGCATGTTATATGCCTTTTCCTTTGATTCTTTCTTATATATACACCAGTTCCGCTTAGCATGGCATCCTGCCTTTCCGCATATCATATTGGCGAGTTTATGATTTGTACATTATCAAACCAGAGTTCTAGCATTTGTCGTAACTTGATCTGCATGCTTACGAAGAATAGTTGCATGAATTCATAATCTGAGATGCTGTCCTTTGGTAACTTGGATTGATAGGTAAGCAAGGCTGTTGCTACCTTCGAGATATTGGATACAACTCCAACCTTGTCTTGTCTAACATTTAGGAACCTCTGGTAAAGCTTCTGAGTATCTCCCAAGGATTGGAATCGTTTTCCTGCGTAATCGATAAGTTGCTCCCTTGAAATGGTGTTTTCTCTGAACATTTCCCGAGCTTGTGGTATACATCTTGGGCGGCACCATCTGTGTAGAGACCATAGTATCGAGCGTTACCTCCTGTGGTTGAGCTAATGCTATGCTGTAATTGGTCTTCCCGAACATCTTCATACCATGTATTCAATGCGCGAGGGTCAATATCCTTTCTTGACGCTGAGAACTGCCGGGGTTCTGTGATCTTCAGCCTCAGCCTTCCTGTCTTACATTAGATTGATCATGTACCTTGCTGGTTCCTGATACTGACATCTCGTTGTCTTTGTCGTTGCTTGACTCAGTGATGCTAGCGCGGCTTGGATGGTACTTGGATGAGGTTCACGTGAAGGGTTTCATGCGTTTCGATGGTCATTTAGGAAACGCACCTGTTGCAGCCCTTTGTTCCTTGACTAATTTACTGTCAGATTCCGTGAGTGTCTCAGAAGCCTTGACCTTGCTAGTTGGCCACTCGTCTCCTGGATAGTAAATGTTGATGCCTTCATTGCTTGAGCTTTGGGCTTCCAGGATATCATCCCTGCAGATGGTTTTGCCAGCTGGCTTTTATCAATCTTCCTGCCTCATCTTGAGTTGAGTTCGTAACCTGTGCTGGGCAACTGTTGCTATCGGATTTCTTGTGATGATCCTAGTGCTCCCAGAGCTCTCTGCTGCTGACTATCTCGTATAGCCTGCTGCTGACTATCTCGTATAGCCTGCTGCTGACTATCTCGTATAGCCTGCTGCTGACTATCTCTTATAGCCTGCTGCTGACCATCTCGTATAGCCTGCTGATGACGGTTATTCGTATTCCTTAAGCTCGATGACGTCTTTAACAGATATGGCTTCCAACGGATTTGTTGAAGTTAAAGAAATATAACGATACATTATTGGTTCTCAGTACGCTGAGCACCTCTAAGAAAGCGTCCCCAATTGTGGACTTGAAAAGCTACCCAGCGTGCCCTAGGTGGATTGATCGGGTGGAGGCTTCGAAGGCTTGTTAGACAAAACCTTTTGCTATATTGCCAAAGTCTTGAAGTTGTTGGCCGCCACTCACTATTGAGGCGAACCGAAGAGGCAACATCCAACCAAGTGTATTGAAAACTCAGACTGTCAAAGTCTGCCCTTTGTAAGGCAGAAAAATGCTACCTTTAAATACATGGCCAGCTTTTCTTAAATCCTTACTTCAACGCGCAGAGCTCATATTGTAAACCAACTATGATATCATATCGATATCATGAAACAATACTTGCAACAACGGAAGTATCAAATGATAGTGCCGAAACAGAATTAGTGAGAGACACAACCTCGTAACCTGAAATCACACATAAAACAAACCAGCTATCAAACCATACCTTCTGGATAACATAACAAGGCTACAGCCCCAAGGCTAGTATCCTGTCAAAACTAATCTCCTGGGAAATCTATCAGTAACCCTAGTACCTGTACCGGTTACATAGGTGGTCAGCATAGTCGCCACGCCCAGCCTGTCGTGAACAGTAAGGCAATTATAGCAGGTACAGTAGGGTGCCGACTCAGATCAAAGTGACTTAGCATATCACTGGACTGATGCGGACAGATCTCTGTCGCCAGGGGGTGAGGGGTAGGCCCGATAGCTGCCTGACGTCCGCAACTACTAGGAGTAGGCAGGAGGCCAGTAGATGAGATGATAAGGGGGCAAATCACAAGGGGAGGCGGGTGGTGGGACTGGTGGCGCAAGCAGCACGTGGTATGCTGTGGAGGAATTGTTTGGTGTCTTGGCGCATCAGATACAACAGATGAAAAACAAAGAAGCCAAGGAAGGTCTGTGAGGATAGGATGCCAGGAGTTGACACAATTCGACGTTAAGAGGGCTCTAAAAATTCCGCGAAAAATGTTTTATTGCTGATTAATAGTTGACAATGCAGATTTATCAAATAGCTCCTCCCAAAGGTTGTTTATGATAACTGGTAACCCATGTAATAACTTTTGCAAGTATTTCACTGCTACTCACGATAGTGGTGCCGTGAAGATATAACTATCCAACCAGGTATATTGAAACCTCTATTGGTCAATGTCTGATCTTTCTCAGGCTACAAGATCCAAGCATTAAAGAAATAAGGTTCATTACGGCGCTGGGCAGGGTAGGAAATACGTCCACGGCCTGGGTTTTTCTGGGCACTCTCCGCCCTGTAAGAATCTCTATAAATCAACTCCCCTGCCGTTTAAATGCCCCACCCCTACAAGCTTAGCCTGTATCTCAAACCTTCGACTATCACAATTATACCTGTAGTATAATAAGGCCCTAGCGTAAGAGTTGTATTCTGAAACCAAAGTAATTGTGACAAAGAATCCATCAGTAACCATACTGCCAGTACAAGTTACTCCAAAGATAAATATATCCATAAACTGAACTCAAATATCAAACCTTTCAGACCTAACTTGCTCACTTGGCATATGGTTAATGTCTCTGCTCTAATACTTGATAATTCTTTAACTATTGGTACCCATACCAAATATTATCACAAATTGCCCTACTATTTCTGCATTTCTTATCAAGAGATATGTTTTTAATAACTTTGTTTGTAACCACAATCTGCAAACAGTATCGAACAATCCAAACTAGACAAAAAAACAAGCTAGCACAACACTTAAGATGCGATTTTGTTCAGGAATATCCTACCTGCCCACTATCCCTGGTTTAAAGCTCTTCTGCATAATAGGCAATATATCACAATATCGTCGAATGATACAAAGAGGAACAGCAATATGCAAGTGAAAGTCATGTGTTTTAAGAAAAGATGATAGTTCCATTATGTAATTGGATAAATCTGCAACTATGCAATAAGCAGAATTGTGTACTTCAATAATACTACCAATTTGTTAAGATTATCTTGTAACATGCACTAATGATGTATTTAGTGTCACCGCTAGATCCCTCTTGGTACCTGTGATAGTGGGAAACTGATGTGTAGATATATACTTTAGATTTGCCTTTACATAACTAGATATTTGAGGTAAGCTATTTATTCTAGGACAATCACTAGAAAAAAAATTATATCTACCTAGACCTACCACCTCCCCTTAAGCACCCTTCATCGTATTCGCACCATCGTGCTGGCCACTAGTTTCCTCCAGCACCCCCAGCGCCTCTGACCCCGCTTCTCTGCTCTGAGAATCCTGCTGGTTGAGCTATAAGTGATTTCTCATTTGAGAGGCGACGACCCCCGCTGCGTTGTCAAGACGCCCATGGTATGATCTAGGATCCCAATCCACAAATGCCAGGCCCCAGTCCATGGACATTTGACTGAGAACGAGTGATGTTTCGGTCTCTTCCGACTGATTTTGACAATCTTCGAGCCCCTTCCGGCCGCCAACGGGGTTTTCAATCGGCATGTGTCTTGGTAGGGCAGGATCTCCCTGAGTCTGGTTGCCTGGCTGACACTTCAGTTCTGCATAAAGGGTGTCGTTATTGTCCGCGAAGCCCTCTCTCCGCTCCTGCCAGATACTAACCAGTTTATTGAGTCTCTATGAGATCTTCTGACGATGGTTTATTATAAACCTATACTTTGTCACCCAGGCGAAACCCCACCACGTGCTCTTCCACTAGATAAAAAGATCTTACATTTTTCACAATTAGTGGACTCAGTTATCAAAGAAAATAGGCAATGATGCGGACCCTCCTACCTTCAACCACTTCTGGATTGAAGTTGGAGTGTTTTTTATTTACCCCAGTTTGCAATGCCCATAGTGAATGGCGCAGGATTGCACATGTCAGACAGACTATCGAACAATTTATAGGCATCAGAAACCTAGAGTCAAGGATGCCTTGTATTTTGATTTCTTCGAAATACTTGCTGTATATAGGGTGCGCAATCTGTGCGGCAAGGAACCTGCAGCTTAAGTCCTGGGTTCAGTCGGCGATTGGTCATGTCTGCCAAAGTCCAATAGCTGGGACCAACCACAGATCCATGGTGTGGGTACATGAACCGGTCCCCTTCTTGCTGATCGTGAACCGTGCGCACAATGGCGGTAGGATTATCTGGTGGCAGATAGCATAGCTGTCTGATATTATGCTTCACATGAGACACCCATTCGGCTCTTACTGCAGTATGTTTTGGACAGAGTTGTCACAGTCAGTGACCGTCTCTACGCTGTATCACCTCCGGCTGAGTCTACTTACCTGTTTCACACTGTCCTGCAATGGCTCAATATTCCCTATTTCCGATATCGTCTACCGCATGTTTCCCCATACCATGTGTATCTGAGATGTCAAAGCCAGCCGGTTCGGTAGTGGGATATCAAAACGTTTGTACCTGAGTATCAGCACCCTCGCCTGCCCTAATATCTTCTGCTCAGGCCCTGTAAGGTATGTCGTCATGAATCTGTTGCCAGCCTGGGCCGCTCTGGTGGTTGGATACCCGGTTGACCTACCGGGCGTGAGGATATGACCGATGTAGCACCAGTATGGGTAGCTAGCGGAGACGAATATCCTACGCTTGATGACCGAAATGTGGGCAGAATCTAGGCTCTACGACTGAATATGCGTCTACGATTTGCTAGTAGCCGTCTAAGGAGAGGTACCTCATGTGATCTAGCACTGGTTGGGATTCGCGCCAAGTGACGCGGACAGTTTCCCGGTGTGCAAGACACTTGCGACATATGACGCCTTCCGGATATTGTTCTCGCAGAAATGTCGCCGCTGTCAATATTGATCTCAGTCTCTGATAAAGTTTTACCTGCCTTCAATAGGTTTTGGTATTAAGGACAGCTATCATCGCTTAAATGAAAAGGTTCCAAATACCCTTGCCCGTCGGGCTCCGTCTGAGTTCGATATTCGCTCTGGTCTGTATCGGGTTTCTTCCCGCACCCTTGTACCCTCTTCCTAGTCCCCAGGTCTCACTTGGATAGGGTAATTGGCTCTGATCCCACAGTTGGTGGGTTAAGAGGGTCTGGAAGCTGCGAGATTGGTCAACCTCGATTTACGATCCGGATCCAATAGGGTCAGGTACAACGTTGTGCCTAGGCCCATTCATATTCCAGTTGCCAACTCGAGATGTTTGCTCACTGCATTCCATTGTATCCGGTACGATGCTGCTTCTATTCTCATTCAGATTACCAACTCAAGGTCTTGGCTCACTGGATCCCTTGGTTTCAGGCATCACGTGCCGTCTACGCTCAATCTGATTACCTGCACGATTGGTCGGCTGACTGAATGAATTTGGCTGTTGTTTCCCATGCATTGTGGAATACTCGATAATCAGAAGTCACGCAAAATAAAACCCCGATCTTTCGGTGCCAAGAAAATAGTTCCACTTATATCAAGCCTTGGGAAGAGGAGGAGTTTGGGTAGTTTTCTTGTTTTCGATAAGATGCGTTAGGTCTTACACTCTAGAACTTAGGCCTGGGTGCATCATACAATATCAGGCGGGATTGAACGCAAATATCCTCTTGCGAAAAATGTGTTTCTGAATATTGAACATTGTGTCCATGATCCTTCTACTCTCAGTACTCCTAGACTTGAAGACTCCAGGCATAAAGATTTTGACGAAAGGTCGGTGTTCCTAAGACCAGGTACTTCCTACAAAAAGTATTGCTTAGTAACTATAATTCTAACGAGGTATCTGCCACGCCTAAAGCAGACAATAAATATGGAAGCTCGTCTCGCACCGACCAATCAATACACAGGAATATCGAACGTACTGTAGTCGCTCTATGACCGCCCCCAGCCACTCGCTAGTTCTGTTTTGATAAAGGGATGTGGGCCAAATCTAGTAATGGTTAAACTTCGGCTAAGGCGAGGCTTGGAGTCTAACATACCATGGACAAAAGGGGATCAGGCACAAGAGATTGAAATAGGTAGTCATACAAGATGCTAACGCAAGCAGGCTCCATGGTATGATCAATATCATATGCTTGCTGAGAAAGTCCCAGGGTGTAAATTCAACATCTAAACTACAAAGCTTGCACAATCAGAGAGATAATGAAAATGAAAAAGATAATCGGCCGAACAAAGAATCAGTTGCCGGCAACCCTAGTGCTTTGTTAACGGCCCTTTGACAGTGTTTGGGTGTTTTGGCCCGTGTATATAGGGGTATCATGAGTGTTAGGAGGGGGTGATGCAGGGGGCCGAGAGGAGGGGGTGATATCCTGATCCAGCGCAGGGGCTAGCGTTTGCTGGGCCATTGGAACAGTCTCTGCATTTGGTGTACTGGGAGCAAATGGGATACAGTGAGCATTTAGTATGATGGAAACCGGCTCAATTGTCTCAGCATCAGGGATCGTGGGATGTTGCGGGACTGTGGGGCCAACGCGGGTGGGAGGGCTGACGGGACGCTGATGAAGCGTCCCACAGAGTCTGCCAGGAGGAGTATCCTGGGCGCCATCATGTGCATCACAGTCACTTTCTCTCAGGTTGAGATTTCTCAGGCAACCAGCAATCCAAGGCGTCGCTTAGACAAGCTGTAGAACAGTTCGCTGCTGCGCAGAATCTGACAGTGCGGACTGCCTTGTGCATGAGACTGGAACGATCGGATTAGCGCCTGATGCCTCCGCCTCCATATCCAATAGGCCAAACCTCCTGGCTCCGGTTAGCCTACAGGGGCCAGTGGCACCCGGATTGTTCTCCTATTGAGGTGGTTCAGTTATTGAGTTGGGTATGCTTCTGGATAGCTGAAACACAATACACTTACGTCGAGAACAATTGCCTACGGCGCCTGCGGCATCTGAGATTCCCGTTCGCTCTCCGCCATATCTTCATCACCCTCGTCTTCCCTGCCATCCTTCCCCTCATCATCCTTGTCGTTTTCGTCCATATCTTCTATTTCATCCCAGAGCTCTCCCTATTGGTGCCTGATACATCTATTCTATCACCACGATGTGGTCGTCCTCGTCGTGCTCATTGTCGCATTGGATGCCCCCCACTATATCTTCTGCCTCGATAGAATGGTCCCAGATGTTACGGTAGAAAAATGTGTGTCGTCTCGGCCAGGCTGCCGTCTTTATCTGTCATCCCCTGCTTCCACGAGGCGCAGCTACCGCACCATGAGATCCAGAAAATGCTTGCCATTGTTAGCAAGCAAGAACACTGCCGGCAATCATCTTTGTTCAGAAAGATGAGGTCTCGGAGGGTGAGTAGTGCCTGTACGATCCAGACTTAGTGGATTGCTACCTGCAAGAGTTGGGCCGTTGAGATATCAAGTGCACCACATGGAGACCTCACCACGTCGCCCCTTTGGCACGCTGAGCCTGGTTTGAATGCTTGGTGACTGGAGGACTCCGTAGGCTATTCCCCAATCAGAGTCATTCTGGCACCAGTGTTGGCCAAGGAATGCATGCTCACCTTAATGGGCACCCGTTCGGGAAACAATGTTGATCCTCATTGCAGGAAGGGAAAAAGCCGAAGCGGAATTCGGCAATACGACTGAAGATATCTATTACTACAAAGAGCGAAAGAACTTAGCGTGGATCGATAACTTACGGAGAGGTGCAGCAATCTCATCACTAGGCCACTCCGCGTAGTCATGATCCATTGCAGTCCACAGTTTCTTAGCCGTGTCCTTTACCAAAATCCTCTGTTGACCACTCGCCTTCCTAACCTCGTCAGCGCTCTAGGTTGGTTTTACAAATTCGATCTACGATTTGACAGGTGAAAGAGAGCTGGCAACGTCGAGGATCCCAGTCAATTGATCGTCCGTTACCTTGGCTGGATCGCACAAGTCGGACTGGATATAGCCCTTAACGTAGCGACGCTATCCGTTGTTGGCTCTAGTTTTTGTTCGATCATCCTTGAATGCACCCCTGCTTTTTGCAAATGCAATGTCGCAGTAGCACCCACTAATTCATGTGTTAGTTTAAATGGGTCTTGGATATATAGGTTGGTTGTTGTTGCTGTAGCCAGAATCCTCGACTGCAGGAACGCAATAGAGATTCTCACACGATCCCACTGGCCCAGTGTGATATGAATGTCCAGTGTCAGCCACACATCGGAGGAAGTTTGAAGAATAATGGTGTCAATGAATGATTGCTTAGCTTCTCTCCGTAGTCCATCTGTGGGCGGCAGCACGCGGGGCAGCCCAACCTGTACCCCCCCTGACTTCACCTTCGTCGTACGGAACTGCTGGATGGCTACAACCAATCTTAAAATTAATATCAAGCGCCAGTCTATGTTGTCACACCACGAAGTGAATTTCCCAGGCTCATGGACCTTGCTTATTTATTCTTTGTGGCTGGTACACCAGGCGGCCTGAAGTCATGCAATATTAGTTTTACCCACGATTAAAGGGGTGGACGAAGTGTAGTTACGTTGGCTGTTTGCTCTAGGCTCTTGGGGCGCTCTCGCAGTGCATTTCAACTGTGACAAGTAATGAAGGGAGGTGCGTGTGAACGATGTGATGGAGGTGTGAAGGAACTGAGGGAGGGCAGATGATGAGCTTTATAGAGATCAGGAATGCTCTTTGTGCGTCGCAAAAAAGCCCCCCAGATGTCAGTTGTATACAAAGTTTGAAACATTCAACCCCATGAGGTGATACCAGTGTAGGGTTTGCACGACTCCAACGATCTCGCACCCACCATTCCAATGATGACCTAAGTTTGTAAGCTCTAAATCTAGCTCTATAGATAATTCAAATGGATGCTTATCGTGTCTCATTGATATATGAAATAAGCTTTGAAGCCTCTCCAGGGTCTAGATCACCCTTTCTGTAGATGCGAAGAGACGTCGTTGCCATGACTACAAATCATTGTTGTGAATATCTTGGCCGAAGGCCACGCCAGTATCATGCATCTTAAAGGATAAGATGCGATCATCCGCTAAGCTCAAGCGCACTTGTTATTGTGTGAGGCTGACATCAACCCTCATCGACACTCATTGATACTTAGCAACACACAGCAACACTCTGCAATACTCAGCAACACCCAGCAACACTTCGACGTTCAGGAGGCCTTACACCAATACCATATTTCCATGAACATGTGATTTGTCTAATCTATAAGCTTAAAATTCCAATCCTGAATAAATGAAAGACTAAACAAAACTAATAAAACAATAAATCTTTTGAGATACAACAAGCTATCGCCGCACCGTCTCATCGATCAGGTTTTGTGAATCTCCCCCGGCCATTGAACCACTGCGAAGTCTCTTGGATAGCGGTTCCTCACAATTGTGTCCCTTTGGATTCCCGCCAATGTGTACTTCCACACCTTTAACAGACTCAAACTCCAACACACCTACGCTGGTGTTCTTAAATTCAGCAATGTCCAAATTTACATTATACGCCGGAGAATCCAGCTTTAGAGTCTCACTGCCGCGTGTTAGACAGCCCAGCAGGTTTGAAGACTTTGGTAAATTCAGTCGCCTCAAAGATTATACGACGAGCGGTTACGAGCCATGACGGATTCAACTGTATCACCAGCAGGGTGTGGCGGCATGCCCGTGCTGTCCTGACCTTTATCCCTGGTGCCTGCAACATTCGATAATTAGCAGGATGATCCTGAAAGGGAAACACTGAGGGGGTCCCCATCTTCGTAATCCCCTGATCCATTGGCGTTCCGGTAATCAAATCAGGGCATTACATCTGGAGCCTGGTAATGCCTGTTCGGCATATGTACAGCTGCGGAATCAGCCCAATCGGTGAGGCCATCCTGATGGAGATATTGGTGTGCGCTTAACGATACGGTCACCATTAGTGTGCCGTGCTCTTCGCGGTAACAATAGATCATGAGATTGAGTGGCTCATCGAGAACTGCATTCGACACGAGCCAGGCTCTTAACGATTTATCTCTATTGTTGAAATCATAATCAATTCAAGATAACAGTTCAGAAGGAATACTCCGGAGCCTTTGGCAGACTTATCCAGAGGCATCAAGTATATAGCGAATTCTGTTGTTTAGTACATTTCTCAAAATCATGGCTGACAGCCCTGGGATATCATAGGAATCGAATTGGGGCAAATGGACTCCATTTAAATCACGCTCCGCACGCTCTACACCTCCACTCATTGAAATTCCAACTCCAGGTAGTTCAGTATAGGATCCCCCCGCACCCGCTAACTTCTTCGGCCAGTCAGACTTCGCGTCCCTGATCCCCTGTCTGCATGATGGAAGACCTTCCTTCCTTCCTCTCCTCGGGTGCCCCCTCTAGGGCCTCGTCCAGACGCTGTTCACTCCTGACGTGACGGAGTCCCACCACTACATTCAGGACATTGTTCGCGAAACACGCCAAAGACTTAATTTCACGTCGATCCAACTCGTCATTCTCGACCACCACCACCTCTCCGAACTCTCGGACGGCGAAACGATCCTCGTCCCACTCTCCTGCTCTGCCCTCAACGCCCTTGCGTCCAGAACGTGTCTACTGGACACCGTAACAACCCAACTAGGCAATATCAAGGCCGTGGTTGCTAGCCTCCCGACCTTCCAGTGCTAGAAACCATCCTTTCCCCCATCAGCGCGTGCTTGCGGGACCTGTCACAAAGGGTGTCAGCTTCTCACCCACTACAGGGGCCCGTCCCCACTCGGCAACCTGTTCCCCCGACTGGTGCGACCAATCGTGCTGCGCCCCCATGTGCCCTCCCCCCCAAGGCCAAAGGCCGTGCGCAACCCCATGGCAAGAGCTCCTCCTCTGCTGTCAATACCGACCTTCCCCGTATGACTCGGGCACTCGCCCTTTCTACGGCGACCCCCGCGCCTACGCTGACAACTTCCCTGATTCATGGGAAGCCAAGACTTTCTGCCACGGCAGGTACCCCGACCCCACCACCTTCATCTCATGCCATCTGGCCCCTGACTGCCACAAGCCCCAACCCTCGTACGCTCAGGGTTCATCTGCTACCGCCCCGAAGAGGTAGAAGAATAAGAGCTCTCTCACAGCCGCCAAAGTCGGGGCAGCCTGCAACATAGTCCCTACTACCGAGGCACCGAAATCGCTACCCGCGGCTGAAAGAAGATTCTGCGCTACGCATTCCCCCCCCTCTGAGCACCAGCAAGCCTCACTAATAGCTGCGACCTTCCCTGACATAGCTGCCTGGGTCCTCCGGAAGGTGAACCGCCCTCTCCCCCTCGCGGTCACGACCAAGGTCCAGGATCGCCGTTCAGTCATCCTCATTGTCACCGATCCTGCCAGCCCTGCTGTGGCCTTCGCTCCGTATTTCGACGGTCTCTGCTCCCAACTCAACAAGTCCTTCCCAGTGCGGGACTACGCTGGGTTGCCCAGTCGCCTCGCCCCCAACAAGGTTCAACTCGCCATCCACTGGCTTCTGATCGCCTTGCTTCCCCAGGACCCCGAGAATCTCCTTCCGTTCCTCGCGGAATTGATCCTTAAATCTCAGAATATTCTCATCCTGGCCGCCAGATATCTCAATCTGGTCGGAGAGTCCAGTGAGGGCCAGACCTCTACATGGGTCGTAGTGTCAGTTCACACCTAGGACGTCCCACCAATGTGCTCCTCGATCCGTCTCTTCTCCTGTTCACACACCGTCGAACGGGCCTACTCTTCCAACAGGTAGCTGCAGTGTAAGAACTGCTGCCAGTTCGGCCACGTCGCCCCTAGATGCCCCTCCGATCACTCTGTCTCCCCCATTTGCTCCCTCAACAACACCTGTCCTAACCATCGATGCCCCAACCCGACCTGCCCTGGAGGTGCCAACCTTATGGCTACTCCTGGCTGCGGTTCTTCCTCACCGGCCCGTTGTGTCAACTGCGTTGGCGAACACATTGCCATACATAAGGATTGCGAAAGCCGTCAGGAACTACCCCCTCTCAGGTATTCAAACCCTGCCGCCGAGGCTGTTGCTCCGCCCCTGGCTGCAGACGCGATTGACATGGCCACCGACAATCAGGACGTCTCGCTCCCCCCTACTCCCACCCGCTGACTCCAATCGGTGCTCGTGATGGCTACTCCAAGAGGCCGGTGCACGATGATTCTTCCTGCCTCAGTGAGCCCCACCCAGTGCTTTGGATAGCTCCCTCCTGCAGAGCCCCCCAGCCCCTCCACCATGAGTTGAACCGCCTTGGGCCTGGCCCAATAATCCTGCAGGACCAAACGCTTGGGGGCGGTGAGCAGGTCTCCCCTCCCTCTCCGAAACACTGTACACTCGTTCAACACAACTGCCTCGGGAGCTGGGATGTGTCTCTCTCACATGTCGGTTCCTTTTCACAACTGGCCCACATCCCCTCTATCGTTGCCCTGCACAACCCCCCGGTCTCCAGGGGCAAGCTACCCTCTTTTGGTCTCTTTAGGTCTTTTTCCCTCCCCGCGACTGTGGCTGCAAGCCCTGTTTTGCCTTTTATGTTTATAGTGCTTTTCTTTCAACAGTCTCCCTTCGGCCGCCTTTTTTCAGAATGGGGGATGTTGTAACAATCCTATTGTCACTTTCTTATGCAGCAGGCAACGACTATAGTCTTATTCGTGAGCGCACTTCTATTCTTCTTTGGTTGGAGTAGGATTATACAATCTCTTCAGATAGTACGGAACTGGCTTGCTTGTCTTGAGGGATCTGTCGCAGGATACTATCTCATCAGATAGTACGGAACTGGCTTGCTGGATAGAACTATCACAATCGTCCGATGTTTGTGTGACCCATTACCAAGACTATCACAATAGGCTCTGGGTTCTCAGAGCATAGGCTTTGATAGGGTAGAGATAATTTGTTGCAAGAATAAAGAGTAATCGTATTGCAATTGCTTAAGTAGTATAGAAAAGTACTTAGATGGTTGCATGAACATCAGCAAAAATTAATCCTGCGTCTGAGGCACGGGCGCCGCGTCCGGACACAACCGACGTCGTTTTTCCGTCCTCTGCGTCCCCAGCGTCCGGACGCCCTTCCCAACGCCGCTTGCGTCCTGACGTAACGTCGGACCTTACCCACATCCCGCCGCCACCCCACATCTCCTGCTCTTCTCCTCCCCCTTATCTCACGTCCTGACGTCTCTTTTCCTGCCTCGCATCTCCGCAGCATCCGGACGCCTCCCCAAGGTACCCCCTTTTCCTTCTGCTTCCGGGTGTGCTCATAACAACTTGCCGCCGATATCACCCTAGTCATTCCTGCCGGTGTGCCTCCTACTACTACTACTATCGTGCATAATTTGTTTGTTTCTAGATGTTTCTATTCCTCTATGTCTATATCTCTACTATATACTTGTCTATTATACACGTTTATCGTCTAGTCGTGATCGTGACGCTACATCTCCGTCGGGGAGCGATGTAGCCCTCATCTAGGCTACGTCGCTCCCCGAGTTTATTTTATTATACAAGCCCCCTCTGTGATCCTAATAGATCTCGTTAAACGTGCGTAAATCGATCCGACTGTTGACAAGCCAGCGCCGCTCTGTCTCCGGTATCAGATGCGCCAGGCCTATGATCGTCCCGATATCCACAATTGTGAGCTCTCGGGTAACGTCTCTGAGCTGAACGGTTACCAGACCGTGTACGTCCGACGGTCGTCCGGAGTCTACCAGGCTCATGAATTGAACCCCGGCGAGGCGATAGACCGTATCCTGCTGCATATAGCCCGACCGGATTTTGAACAGAGCCATGAGCCTTGCCGGGAGACGACCCCTGAGCGCACCATACATATTCTCCCCACCAGCCTGTATCCAAACGCAATCGTTCCGACTGGTCTGGTTACGGAAGAGTCGAGCACCCGTGCATCGGGCCCTGTGTATGTCGTAAACACCTGACTCCTGGAACGCAAGAACCGGGATCTCCAGTTGCGTCAGTAGTTCCACCGGCAAAGCTCGAAGTATCGCCGGATTTTCCGGCAGTCGGCGCTCGGGAGGCAGGCTCAGTCGGCTATATCGTATCAATTCCCGACAAATCGTCTCCGGGGATATATCGCATGCTCTGCCAAAATCAACGACGTCGTGGATATTATCACGACGTCCCTTCAGAATCCTCCGATGGGCTGGTGGGGTTGGCGCGGGCCTGGTCTTCTCTAAATGTTCTACTACCTCAGTTGGTAAATCAGCTCCTGCACGTTGAAGGAATTCCAAGTTCAAAATTCTCATGCGGATCGCATGTTGTCGACCGTAGCTGCTTAGTATCTGTCGTGCTGCGTCGATTTTATTTGAGCGTCGCCATCCATCCTTGATTTGCTCCTTATGTGCGAGCTCTCCATACTCGGTAGAATACATGGGAATATTGCCGAACATGTAGATGTGATCGCGAAAGTGACTTATTAGATGCATCTTAACAAAGTTGAAATTAGATTCGGAATGTATCAATTCCATACGTTGGTCGTTCTCTTCTTCACGATCGTCGTCACGGATCCGGCGCCGTTGGGATGGGGGCACTCGCTCCCTCATCTGGGCTCTCTGACGACGCAGCTCCTTGCGCAACTCATCAGCCTTCTCTTGCGTCCGTTTGGATATGCGAAACTCCAAGAAGATGTCCTTCGTCTCGTGGAACTGCGTCGCATATTCTTCCATATAAGATATAGTCTCGGGTGTGTGACTTCGGTATTGAGCCATCATGGTGAAGTCAAGCAGTGACCTGACACAGGTGAGCGCACGTCTGAAGGGTTGCACCTGCGTACTATCAGGCTGTCTCAACGCCACAGCGAGAACTCCCAACAAACAACGCCCGAGATTCCTCATCTCTTTTCCTTGCCACTGCGTAACCTCCCTGTAGGCCTTTTTGGGGACAAAGAATCCCGGGTAAGGGGGCAAAGCTTTCCAGGCGTCGTCGAAGGCCTGCTGTCGCGCATGTTTTTTGAGAAATCCCTGAATCCAGTCCATCATATGCTTGAAGAGTCCTAGATATATTGTATGGAGCATATCCGGCTTGTGCAGATCAGGCGTCGAAACTCTCACGAGTCCTTGAAAAACGTTTTGCCCCCTCTTGATACCATGAGTTTCATTCGTGTAGCGAGCGTGAGCAGCGTCGTGGGTCTCGGAATCTAGGGACGGGTTTTCGCGTTCGTAGCGTTCGTATCTTGCGTAATCTCTAGCACGATGGTGGCCGGCTCGGCTTCCTAATTCTTCTGGAGGCACCTCACATTTAGGACAGGCGTTGGATTTGATCCCGTGTAGGGTAACGTTTTCCATATGGTCCGCAATCCACCCTGACATTATCGGGAAGCATCTCCGGATCTTGCCGTCAGCACAATCAATAGGGGCGCCCTCCCGCGCCGCACCGTTCAATGGCGCAAAAATGAGTTCGAATACGCCACGGAGTGTGTCGGCATTTATCAGTCTCTGGAGTTTGTCGGCCCTAGAGGACTTTGCGAGCTTGGGCGGAATGGGCAATAGCCCAAGAAGCAGAATCGCCATTGATCCAGGTCTGTTACGTATTGTCGACGGAAGATTTCCGATCGTCATATAAACCGGCCATGCTTTCTTGTCTCCGGAGAAGTTGGTGAGATTCGTCTGATCTGACATCCCAATGATTGGAACCACAGTCGCCCCTTCCGGGAGTGTTTCCTGTGATCTATTAGTAGGCTTTCACATAAAAGAGACTACGCGGCAGTACTTGGACGTCCCACCACCAGTCAGCCGTATGCATTTCTGCATAAATTCTCTGTCCGCTCTGGTCGTATTCACGGGGTGGCGCATAGACCAAGTCATTACGATAGGCTATCTGGCGAAGAAGATATCTCACGCCGTCTAGGACGTTCCGATAGAAGAATGGTAATGTTCTCTGACCGTCCTCCCCATGTCCCTCCAACCATTGCAGATACGGGCTATACGGATCCAAGTGTCGGAGAAGATTCTCCAACGTATGCATAGAGCTATAGCGGACGGATGTCGAGTTTCCGATACCATTCGAAAAGTAATCGTTAATCCGCGTCTTTGAGACTTTGCTCACAATGAACCAAGATGCATGTTTGAAACCTTGTGCAGAAGCAAGCGGAGCCCATAGGTTCTCGCACAAATCCCTGCATTCTTCCTTATACTCTTTAACCTCTCCAATGGCTTCCCCGGCGCCCGGATAATCCCCCTGTTCCGCAGCGACTGGGTACGTGTTGTTCTCGAGTACTTCTGTTTCGGGTTCCCGCCTAAGCGTATCATGAGGTGCGTCGCGCTCACTACTGGCTGTATCTCCGGCAGGATCTGATTCGTAGTCTGAATGGGAGTGTTCGATGGGTTCGTTGGCGTCGGATAGGTCGGTCCCCCGGTCGGTTACGACGTCCGCAGGTGGATTCCGTATGGTAGATGCGAGTACGATATCGAGATTTGCATGCGCACTTCGCAAGTGTATCTCGTATGCGCCTGCACCCTTGTATCTTTTGCGACAAAATGAACATTTGACTGCCATAATGGAATTCGGCGCCGCCGATTTCGCGAGTCCAGTGTCGGTGATAGTAGTGTGATGCTGTCGTCGTCTCTATGTTAACGCGTGCGGATGACTGGAGATGCTGGGCCTAGCGCTGTGCACACTGATCTATCACCAGCCGTCGAACAGGTTTAGCGTTGTGTGTCGCGACG
>Ga0307509_10002429_pt1 | contig 30147 bp, 44 predicted proteins | sample 10_EM_MG_FD_202245 | JGI IMG/M metagenome (GOLD analysis project Ga0307509, IMG submission 202245) | Populus trichocarpa ectomycorrhiza microbial communities from riparian zone in the Pacific Northwest, United States - 10_EM | ecosystem: Host-associated > Plants > Roots > Unclassified | place...
CGTCAGCTCTCCGTGAACTCCGAATACTCCGAATACTCCGGGATAGCCGGCGACTGGCTTGACAGTCGCGAGTTCGAGTCCGGCTGGTGCAGATGAATATGTCGGTGGAACGGGGACGTTCCTGACAACCGAGGCATAAGGTCACATCATGCGAGCGGACTCTGGAGGTCAGCCTATAAGAACCTCAGTCTGAAGCCCGGGAGTGGGCAGGAACCCTTCAGAACAGGGTGGGTCGTCATCCTCTTGCCTAATCCTCATTTCAAACAAGCACGACAGGTGCTGGGGACATGACTTTACGTATAGGGTTAAACTGCAAAGTAACCCATGTACACCATCCAGCCTTTCGGGACGGAGACACCAAAACATCCGACCCGTTCTCCTCCAAGTCCAACAAGCCCTTGAATGTGCATAGTGATCGCGCAGAGAGTGGACGACCTGATGGCACCAGGGGGGTGCATGGATTTGGGAACCACGGACTCAAGTCGAGGAACAGAACCTAGGAGGCAACGCGTCGTGAACCACAATGGTTGTGTTCCACATTGTCGCGTGCGGGGAGATCGAGTTCTACAAGCGATGGGGGAGTTGATAATGAGCACTGGCCGTCCTTGGTAATATTGGGGAGACCAAGCTGATCGATGCGCATGGAGGTAAATACTGCGTTGAAGAACTGAGTATCTCTTGTACAATGGCTGAGTTTGCGACGAGTCAATGACGAAGAGGGCAACAGGGTCTTCGGTGATTCCGCCAACGGGGGGGACAGAGGTCGTGTTCAAGCGTTGGAAGTTCGGAGGTCGGGTGGAGAATCAGAGTCGTACGGTGCGGGGTACCCAGGCGAGTTCGAGAGTAGATGGAGCCGGGGTCAACGAATCTTGAACCGTAGAAGTGTGGCTGATTGGGGTTATATTGGGGGAACTCAAAGAGGTGGCCATAAATCATTGAAGAAAACACACAGAAAGCGCAGGCCATTCTCTCTTCCTCTTCCTCTGTTTCCCCCTCTCCCTTCGCGAAGAATCTGGAGAGACGCCGACTCCCGAAGAGAAGTGATGGGATGTTCGTTGGGAAGAAGTTGATAGGGTGGGCGGTTTTTTTTATCGGGGTTTGGAGAAAGTGGTCGCGATCACACCATGAAGAAGGTGGTTGGCTGGGGAAGGTCACATAGCCCATCGTCCGTATGAGAAGTCGAAGAGGAATTTCTTGAATTGTGGTCGAGGAGGATCCACTTGGCGTGCACAGCAGGAGGGGGTTGCCATCAAATGGCTGAACTTGGCGCCGCCGGATTGTGTCTTGAGGGTCAGATGGTCTCAGCTCAGGCGGTTGTGCGAAGGATGCCATAGGCGGAAACGTTTACTGGGGTCAGGACATCCTCGAAGAGATGTGTTCGGTGTCGGCTAAGCATCAAAGCTCAGACTCCTATGCCCAAACGAGAATCTCAACCACGTCCGCACCGCAAACCACAATGAAGGCGCACCTCAAGGGATTCAGTCTTTCAGCCATTCCAACTTGACCCCTCGCGACCTTTCCAATCCACGCATCGACTTCCGGGCTCATCCCAGAACCACCTGAGCTGTCCACGACCGAAGTAGTGGTGAGAGATTTGAGGAGGAGGTAACCCTGCGCTCGTGTCGGAGGGCGTTGGTCGTAGGTAGGAGAGGGAGATGGATACTGTCTACCCCAAACATGGGATCCGCGGTCACAGACCAGGACGAGAATTCTGACAGTTGATCAGCCGACAGAACAAGGTGTAAAGTGGGGAGGTACCAATGGCCGATACTGGGTTCTTTGCTCCACTCAAGAATGCCCGAATGAACCAAGTCGGAGCGTTGGCCTCGCAGTGTGAGGGTGCACAGACTGCGTGAGTAGTCCAGCTTCAGGGGGTGTGGTGTGGGAAAGGTCCGGGGGATGGAACGCGGTTCGCATGAAAGAAACGAATGCACTGGAATTCACCGGAAGGAAGAGCCACCACCGATCGGAACCGTGATGGCCTCTCAGCTTCATCCGAACTCTTCGAGCACACAATAAACGACGATATTCTCAAAACCTGCACAACCACCTGACCTTTAAATGAAGAACCATCTATACCCTCTTTTTACCTTGTTAGGCCGCCCGTGATTCACCACCAGATACCTTCATCATCAACAGCCCATCCAAAAACTCCCGGAGCTCTTTGTCCAATCCGGAGTTGTCCCTCTTGTCCATGGGGCCCGGTTGTTTGATACAGATCTCAATCACCCCGACGTTTCGACGAGAGTGGTCAAACTGGAACCGTCGAGCTGTCACGACCCGGTACACCCGGATACGATATTCCAGTTTCTTCTAGGTTCAGAGGCATTCTCCTCCATAAGGAGTTGAGGTTGCACTCGTCAAGACACAAGGGGATGTCCCGCATTGTCAAGTTCTTTCCCAACCCCAGAGCGTTGTCCGACCATTCACCCTGCTCCCTCCAGTCTGAAGAGGAGTGGCAATTCCAACCACATCAACGCACCCCGTTCCAGTCTCCCAAGGACTTGGGTCTCTGGCACTTGAACGGGGCCTCCTCTTTGTATTCGTCGAATCGTCTACAAGCCTAGCTGTCCTCTAGGTTATTTGGCCAGCCACCAGCCCAAACGTTGTACAACAGCTGGAGGATAGGAGCGGATCCTTCCGTGCAATCTTTGATTTCTCTTTGCGTGTCTCCGTTGGGTGAGTCCTCACCCTGCTCGTACTTCCGTCCGCATGCAGTGTAATTGATCCCCCTCGTTGCACGTAGGGTTGGATATTTCCGCATACGACATTATCAATCATACTACGGTCTGCGACGCACGATCGTTTCTCCACCCCCCTATGAATTCTCCAACGAACCTCACGGTCAGGCAGCATCAGCTCACCCCCCCTTTCGCAATCTCCGTGCGTGTTCAAAGCCATGTTGGGGGGGACAAATGTTTTGACGTGCTTGTATCCAACGACCGAAACGGTGTTGACACATCGCTTTGTGATCTACTTCTACGCGTCAGGGAACCCGGCCGCGACCCATCACAGAGGTTCGGGATGAGTACTATGTGGTTTGTGTCCGATTCAAAGGACTTGTAGTGCTCCCCTCCTCTTAAGGTAGGGGACTCAATGATCTTGTTAGTCTCCCCAGTCCTGTGTGACAGAAAACCTAGGGAGAACCTTCGAAAACTGGCGGTAGGTAACGGCAGTCACGGTCACCTGACACCAACAGAATCATCCTGGGCCGTACCTTACATTCAGGAGACCACGTCCCGCGTGCGTTCGTTTGTCAGCAGTGGCCCAGTGGATCCTGATGTTACAGTTGGTCAAATGACCCAACCGAGCGGCAAGCAGTCTCCCTGGGATTGGTTCGGGAATTCGGACGCTACTTCTTACCATTAACGTACACCCCACCCCCCAAAAGCGGCGGTTCCCCCTGAGTTGTTCCACCTTGTTGCATGCCGCTCTTTATGTATTGAATGGACCCTAACCCTCCGACAGCCATCCCCCCTCCGTTTTCTGGCGTGGAATTTCGGTATACGTTCAATAAATCTCGGCCCATTCAATGGCGGCCAATGGGTGGTGGTGAGCCCTGGACATTGGATCGGCTATGACTCGGAATGGCTGAGGCGTAAGGTCAAATCACACGAGTGGACCCCGGAGGTCAGTCTATAAGTTCCCTGGCTATCTTTGCTCCACTCCACAGCGAAAACTCGAACGGCGAGGTAGCTATGCAGTACAAACTCAAAGCGCTCACGACTTGTGTGACCTTTGTGTATGTCTTTAAGATGCCAAAAACTTTCCGCGATCGAGGATGTCCCAGGACCAGCGAACCTATCTGGGATTTTTGGTTCACCGGTTCACCTCCCGGAGGTCGACTGCGCTCAACGTGGGAACACCTAAGGACACCAGTGGTATCGCCAGGCCAAAGAAGTTATACCACTAGCACCCAACAACCTTTTGAATGGCTGATTTGTCAGCTGAATCGGAGAACGACATGCGCTCGGTCGAACGCGTCATCCACTGCGCGAAAATCTCCATACCAGGTCCCGGAGGCGAAGATGAAGGTGACTTGGTCTGCTGAGGGACGCTCAGAGATCTAGGGCATGGTTCCGAGCGTGCGTCGTCGGCTCCAGTCCGGCCCTGCGAGAACCAGGGAAACAGGTTCAACCGGGTCGATCCGATTGTTTCTTGGAGCACGGAAGAGGCTCTTGGGTCGGATTGTAGACAATGATCGTGAGCTGTCCAAATCTCAAGGCGTGGAGGAGGACGCTTGTCTCGATACATTGGCCGGTTGTCTGCACTACGTATCCTAGGCGGAATAAAGGACCAGCTGTAATCGCGTTAATGTTCTCCTTCTCCTTCTGCTCGCGTGATCGCTGAGGACCAGTCAGATCTAGTGATAGGACTGGCGATTAACCACGAGGAGATCATCCCACAAGTCCAGTCAGTATTGTTGCTCTAGGCTCTCGTGCTCACCATCTGCAGAACAATCATGTTGACCAGACACGAGACGACAGCGAAAACGGTCGGACTCCCATCCTTGGCCATGATCTCCTCGAATACGGTTATCACACATTCCCCAACTGACCCTCGGGCTCTGGGAATTGGCCAACATCAGTAAACAGGGTGTTTGCTTATTTTGCTTATGTGACTTATTCAATCTTATTCAATCTTATTTTCAGAAATCCTCTGCCATTTGGACCCTTCCAAAATGACAATTTGGACTTGGATTATATAATGAGAAATAAGAAGCCATAAGTAGGCATAAGCATCAAATAATCGACAAAACAAGCAATGGCCATGTTTTCTGATGAAGGCTCTTACCTTGCTTCATGGAGGGTTCTATGTCTTTGGCGACCTCCAGCCAACCAACATACTTTATGCGCCAAGGGATGAGCATATCTTCCTTGTTGATTTTGATTGTGTTGGTGTAGATGCGAAGACCAAATACCCTACTTGTTTCGACATCAAGCTGGGCCTTGGCATAGAGGGGAGGGAGACTATGGAGAGGTGGCAAGATCGTGCGAACTTGGAACGTATCATGAACTGGCTCCCCACCCAAGGTACTCATCAAGACGAACCAGCTTTCCAATTCTCGGTCGAGTTGTAGCATCCGGTTCCATTTGTTAATCCCCACGACCGGAGGGAGGGGGTCTTGTTTTTTGTCCGATCAATCCCTCGCACAACGGCTTTAATTTTTTGCAAATTTGAAATCATTTTTACCCACAACCTGATTGCGGTTTAGTTTCGTTGTTCGCATGGGACCCCCTCGCGTCTGAGCGCACTTATGCCTCTTCCAATTGCACCTACGATCCTCTGTGGTGTGCGCTGCCGACATCATCCTTGGGGCTGACTGGCTAGCCTCATGCCGGATTGTCACTGGGGCTATCACGTAAAGCCTGTGCCATGCCAGGTCCCGCTGATGGGGAAAATGGGGCGTAGGTGTTGCATTGACTTGATTTGCAAAAAACTGTACAAGTGTATGGATGAATTATGGGAACGATATATATTGGATGAGAGTGATGGGAACGGTGCTCGATAACATTCGTAGGTCGTGGGCACTGCCGCTTGTCGGCCCTACGGCTTATTTGTTAATAACAATTTCATTCCTGGTATCACGAGGAGGTCCCAAACACGATCCCCGACTCCGAATGGAGGAGGGTTTTGTCCGTGACGAAACGGCCCCCGGGAACACAGTACTCAAGACGCGTCTCTTTTCGCGTCCCCCTCTTGACTCACAACACCCAACAGCTCGCCGCTCCCCGCCTGTTTCATTTCGTCAGTGGCTACCCTCCTTGCGCCGCGCCATACCCAATGTCCTATACGATGGGCAAAACTCCAGCATCAACCCGAGCCGGTCGCAAGTCCAAGCCAAAACCGCCAGATCGAAAATGGTGCACCTGTCAGGAACGCTGTGATGGCGGAAAAGATGTCGCCGCTAGCACTTACAGGAGCCATAACCCTACGACGCGGCCCACGGCTACGCGAGACGGGTGCAATGACGATCCCGTTGCCGTTGTTGGAGGTAAGAGGAAGGCCGGGTCTGATGTGGATAGATTGGGCTTGGATGGTGGGGTCAGAGAGACAAGGAGGATGCGCGCGAGGCGTATCGCGCAAGACGGAGAGTCGATGTCGCAGCCATCCTTGACGGTCACTGAGGGCCTCACCGGTGGACTCGAGCTGGATGACATCCGACCTCAGGGATCTAAAACAGTAGGCAGAATGGTTCATCAAAGATCCCCTCGGGAGAACTGACAGGTAACCAAGCACGAGCGCCCTGGAGTTCAGCCTCAAGAATGCATCGAAGACGATGACGACGAGCCGAGTTGGGTCCCATCTGTGGATGTTTATCCCATCGGGAGCGAAAACGACGACGACGACGATTACGAAGAGGACGACCAGATCCGTGCTACCCTCCGCTCTGTAAACAAGATGGTCTTTGCTATACTCTCCTGGGATTGACCGACCTCTCGATCAGATAGTGGGCTGGAATTCTGTGACCGCTGTGCTCGCTGTGTCTTTTTGTTGTTCGCTGCGCCGGACGTGACCTGGACGTTTTTTGTCGGCTTTCTTTGTACCTTGATCACCCGGAACGGATTGTATATCAGGCTCTCGTTTGACCCAACCCGCATATATGCGCCTGGAATGGTGAAGGGTTTTTGTTCATTCCTTCGAGCCCCCCAAAGACTCATAGCGACCGCAATCGAAGTTTATGCTGGAAGCCTCACCGTGAAGAAGGGAACCGCGTCCTGGTTGTTATGACGGTGGACTTGGGCCTCTTCGACTCCGTGGGGCGCCCTGTTGGTCACATTGTTGGCCACGCGCATTGGCACAATAATTCGGATGTGGACGGTCGCGGGCCATACTCTCCTGTTGTGATCTACGGTTGCCGTTCGTTACGGATGAGTTCGCGGGACCCTCCGAGCCCCCCACGACCTGACGTTCATCGGAGGTTCCGGGAATCGCGGAATCATAGGGTATCCAGTAGATACGCAGTGAATATAGTTCATTTATTGGTGCTGCGGTTGAGCAGATGGGTCAACATCGTGTCAGTAAATGATTGATACAAAATGATTGAGAACTCTTCCCCCAGAGAAGTAATAAGTAATTGCGTTGTGCTGATGGGTAACCGAGGAGCGGAACGCGCCAAGATGGAATGGAGTACGACCGTGCATACACCCCATTTCGGAATCCTCGTGACATGCACAAAGGATTTAAACGAGTTTCGCAAGGCTTATCTCATTCTTGCCGACGTTATGCGAGAAGTACGCGTTCTTAAGGAACACATCTCCGACACTGCAGGAGGGTCAGCCGTGCCGGTGTGATGAAGTGGAGATAGGCGACTTACAGCCATTGCTGGGGACCGCCAATATTTCCGGAACCGATGCCGGAAATGCAGTCACCTGTAAGGTTGTTCGGATCGACAGGGGCGAATATTAAGTCGACGGGGTTGATGTCGAATGCTTGACCACCAAACTTCAGCGAAACGACTGCAGTGTTGGTGCACGGGATGGCGAAACCGCCTTGGCCGTCGCTCTTTGATCCGGGGATCTTGGCATGGACGGCGGTGGCGTCAGCGGCGGGAGCGATAATGAGGGTGGTGCCAGTGTCGAGGATGGCAGTGCGGCCTTGGAGTCCGAGGTCCTTTCCATCAACCGACGCGGTGAAACCACCCTCCCAGAAACCGTTCGGGTTGATGTTCTGGAAGCTGACGAGAGTCTTGGGGTCGAACTTGGTCTGGTCGAGACCTCCGAACGTAATCTCGCCGTCGTTGAGACCGTCGGAAATTCGGGAGATCTTGTAAGACGTGATGGGCTCGTTGATCAACTTTTGCTGCGCAAGGGATTCAACAGGAGTCGGGACACCCTGATTGGAGAGGGCGGACTTGGCTAGGCCCATCAGACCATCGAATTTGGTCGTGTCGCTGGAGAATTCGATAGACTCCACAAGAGCAACGCCAAAGACATGTTTATCCAAAGCCAAACCAGCGACGTTGAGATTATCAGCGATGATGTTTCCCTGCACCGAGCCAGAACCATATTTAACATTGAAGGCTTTTCCGGAGTCTTGAAAACTGGTCGAAGATTTTGGGCCGAGAAAGACGTGGTTACCCTGGGTGGCGAGACAACACCAGATCAGTTCGCTATTTGACGGGCCGAGATGAAACCACACGCACACAACCACCACCAACTTGGGATTTGCACCCCTCCGCACCGATCCAGAAGTCAGAGGAACCGCTGTCCATCAAGATGGAAAATTTACGTGGAGGGGTTCCAGCTTGAATGGTGGCAATGTACCCGACATCGTTCGCTCTGTCAAAGTACATCACAGTTGGGGGAGCGATCAACACGGAGGGGAGATAAAATAAGCTCACTCGATATCAAGCCCGATCGAATTGTTTGCGGTAGGCGGCTTGGCTTTCGTGAGGTCGCCAGCCTTTGCAGCGTCAAGTGCAGCCTTCGGGAAACCTTGTGCGGGTGTCGCCGTCTGATTCTTGCCGGCTGCCGCAAGGATCGATCCACTGATGCTAATCAAGATGTTAGGATCGGACAAATATAGAGCGGGTGAAGCGCTTACTCCAACAACAAGGTGTTGCTATTTTCGACTCCGTCTCCATGAGAATCGGATTGCAGCCTGTTCGCCCCTTTAATGTCGGGACTACCATCACCGGGAAGTCTGTTGACGCCGCTACGGTTGTACCTCTTGTCGTATTTCGGGAACTGGGCCAGGCGCAGTCGCTTCTCCAGCCGCTTCGTCAGTTCAACGGTTGAAGGACCTTCGCAATCGTTCATCCGCGCATGGCGACGGTGGCTGCGATTGATGTGCTGTTGCAAAAGCTGCGGGAGGGCGCAATCAATACAATGATTCCACCCAGAGAACAATTCAAGGGTGGAACTCACGACAGTGGGGTGAACACCAGGCTCCTGCGGCAAGCGCTTCAATGGAAGCGTTACTATGCCGGGCGATCGTTTAACCGGAACGGCCGCAGCTTGAGCAAGAGCGAAGAGGAGGGTAGTGAGAAGGACAGAGAAGGAGAGACCGAGCTGCATTGCGGTTAGGGAAAGACGGTAGATGTTCAACTGAGGATTTGGCGGATGTCCAGATCGGCTTGGGAGCAGTTGTGTTGCGAGCAGAGGTGAAGGAGGGAAAGCAGTAAAAAAAGAGAGAAATGACCGCTGGTCTCTGGAAAAGAATGAAAGAGGGGGAGAGGAAGAGAAGGAAGATGAAGCACGGTTCCAACGTGCAGAGGCTTTTTATAAGTTGTTACCATTGAAGCCTCCATTCCACCATACGGTCATTGTTCCCCGTGACTGTCACTTTCGGACGCGCTCAGCGGGCCAGCGGGACCCAGCTCGCGTAGCACGGCTGTTTCCACGGCATGGCATTGGTAGTTGGTGCCGCTCGAATCTCGTTCCCAATGCCCGAACAGGGAACGGAACAAAGGCGGACGAGATACAACGGGCGACCGAAAAGGTGCATGTGCGTATCGATATCACCAACCAAGACCCGCTGAAAGGAGGGGTGTGAGAGACCCGGCCAAGCGTACCGTATCGGCACGCAGCCATAAAACCCATGGTATTACAACACAGTTACACAGAAGAGAGTAAGGGAGACAAATGAACGGGAGGAGAGAGAGGCACAGATGCTACACAATTATGGTGCAAAGAAGTGACAGAAGCAAGAGAACCGGGGGAGGTGGGACGGAGCATAGTGAAGGGCGGTGTCAGCACACGAGCATATGGAGACGGGAGGGATGAGGAACAGTGGGTTCGGTAGGGTAGAGCGGGACGGACAGCACAAGGGAGGCGATGGAGGATGTAGTAAGGCAAGCTGAAAACAGGGCGGAGGATAAAGCGAGGACTTAAATGGATATGTACCGAATAAGGCGTCGAGAGAGTCTATAAGAATTAGCAAGAACGACCTCTAAATATACACCAGTCGGAAGGGCGGGAAGGTACGCTGTGTTCGTCAAGTTTGGGGTCGGGGCCGGTTTGTCAGACCGATCGTGGGTGATTGTCATAAGGGATCATGGACACATCGACCAAATCTACGAAATGGTTTGATCAGAACTCGGTGCGTTCGTCAGACCTGGGGTAGCTTACCAATGGGAGACGTGAAAGTGGCGACCTGCGATTATGAAGGTCAGTCTGAGCACTTCTACGCGCCAACACAAGAGCACGCACATAAGGGTGAAGGTTCATTATTGGCTGAGGGGGAGGGTTAGCCCCCTCAGCCCTCGACCAAGCCTCAAGCACCACCATCGGCGGATGTTCGCCCTCCCCCCGTCTCCCACGACCCCGATCTTCCCACCGATCTTCCTCCGGGTACTGATGATAAGGTGGTGCTTCGGAATAACTTGACGAGCTGTCTTCCCGGAGACCCACCTCGAAATCCAAGGACCTGAAATTCCGGTCCAACCTCGTCCTCGACCGTGAGGTGTGCGGGAAACCGCATTCCACCTCAATAGGGGGATACTCCCGTAGTTGTTGCTGGTGGTACTGCACAAAGTTCACGGGGCTCTTGGGGGACGTGGGTTGTGGAAAGGTGTAGTGAGATGGGGGTCTGGAGTTCGGGGTAGGTGATTGTGGCTTGACTTGGTAGCCTATCTCGTTTGTAATGTTACGGGGGAAGAAGATCTGACAGGTTCGATGCATCAGCAACGACAGACGGGCGGCGGGTACCCGTATATCAACATACCAAAAGAGTTATCGCGGAAGAGAAAAAACATCCGATTCCGCCGAGCATGAAAAAGAAATCTAAGTCATGGGATGAGGAACAGTGTCCAACGTAGAGCAAGAGGTTGATGTACCTGCCCAAAATCTTTATGCACTGTGTCAGAGGCACGTTGGAGACGATCGACGGAGGGTGTGCTCACGGATGACGGTTGATAATTTGCCCGCCCGGACCAACCGCGTCAACCCCTATTGTGAGCAGCGGTAGGCAGAACATCATGCGGAAGATGAAGCGAGCGATCTGTACGAATCTCTCAGCTATGAACGTGTGTATGATAGGCAGTATCATCTCACATTCAAGCGGTAAAAAGTGTGAAGCTGAACAACGATGGCGGCTTCGGCTCCCTCAGATTTGATATGACGGAGGAAGCTAGGGAACTTGACGAGAACGTAAATGAACGCGAGGGTCGTAGCGAGCGACCCGGATGAACCGACTACTACGATCCAAGCGTCACACTATTCGGGAGCGATTCAGTTGGCTCCCACCCAGGGTGCAGATGGAGGTTATTACGGTTACGATGTTGTTCTTGGCCACAAGTGCAGTGAGGGGAAGCCCCAGGCCAGAAACAAAGCTCCCTGGATGGTGCCTGGCATCAGAGAAAATCACACTAAACGGGGGTGGGGGAAGCATACCGAAAAACCAGACTTTGTACTCGAGACTTGAGAACCACTGGCCCTTACTAGGACCCTGGTTCAGCATGAACAACCAGAACGTCAATTCTGCGGACGAGCGCGTAAGTGGGTGAACGTTTTCACGACAAGCAGGCTTGGATTCTTGCCTTCCAGGTGAGTGACGCTGTTGATTGGTGACAAATTCAAATCATCAGCTTGGCGATCGGGAGGTGAATGGGAACCCGTGATGTGGGAGACTCACAGCTCCAGGGCCCAGGTTCCTGCGAAGAGAAAGTAGAGAGGGAGGAGCAAAGACCTGGAGCTCTCAGAGTACAACTGTACTGGCCGAGGGATTACTGTCGGGAGTCAGCCAATTCCGTCGGCGATGCTGGATCGGGAATCGTTCACGCACTCAATCGATTCGGAAGTGCGATCCATCCTACAGGGAAGGCAGTGTGACGGGTTGTGGTGGAAATCGCAGTGGGCTCCTGGGGCTCACCTTCTCGCACTTTGATTGCTGTCATCGTTGTGCTGAACACGACCAGCAGCGGCACGGAGGCCAGATATGAGTACTGAAGAACAGAGCGTTCAGCAGCTTTGGAGTTGCGTCGCATCAGCGGATACAGAGAGAACTGACGGTCATGACCCTCTTGAATGCGCCCGGTTGTCGCCCTGAGTTCCATTTGAGACACTTGAACCTGTCATAATTCCAGAGGTGTTGTGCGAGGAAACAGAGGAACTGTGTGCGAGAATTGCGCGCAGGGGTAGAACGAGTGAGCGGATTTGTGGAGAATTTCCACGCGACGGATACGCACGACGATGGCTAAAATCGACCAAAGAAGAAAGGCCGCAGGCGAGACTGAGCTCATTGGGCGGAGGGAGGAAGGGGAGGAACAGAGGAGGGCGAAAGAAAGGAAAGGCGATGAAGACCGAAAGCGGAAGGAAAGGCCTCGCCACCGGTTGGGGTATACAAAGTAACCAGCGCGTAAGCGAAACGTTGCCCTTGTCTCTGCTGTCAACTGTCCTACGTGTGTGTGGATCATCCCCTCCCGTCTACAGCCAACCCCACCTCTGGTGTACGCGAGATCTCCCCCTTTTCCATCCGCTCCCGGACGAGGGACCGCACCTCTTCCCGTGCTGCGCCCGCCTCCGCTGACCCGGAACTTTCTCCCGTTGATCCTTCTTCTGACGTCGGAGGGAATAGCGCAACATATTTCCTCAGTTTCGGGTAGTGCTGGGAATTCCATGAGCATTCGCGTACCTGCCGAACAGGGGCTGTCCGTCTCGTACCAAGATGTAGTTCAGATCAACTCGAAGGGAGAACAACCGGTCCTCGTCGACCGGCATTTGTTTTTTAACTTGGTTGATTTTCCGTAGCAGCTTTTGCCGCTCTGTTTCGGCGGTCCTGATGTGAGATCGCAGTGTACCCGGGGTCAGAGGCGGACTGACCAAAGAACTTCACTTTGTGGTATCGCACAGCCAACGCCCTCTCCTTATTTGTGGTCTCGGCCTTCTCCAAGTCTCCTTGAAGCGATTTGAGCCTTCGTTCCGTTTCCACTCTCACATCTGCGGCAAGGTCATCCTGGATGGTTGGGACTGGGAAAGTAGATGTTCAATTTGAGACTACAACACACTTTGGCCAATAGCCTCCTGGTCTGCCGCAACTGCGCTTTCAATTTCGACACCCCTGGCGTTTTCTCTGACATTGGGAAAGCCGTATCTACATTTTTCTTGCGCTTTGAGGGCCTTTTTGAGGAAGAGGCGTCCGCCCGTGATGGTCCCATCAGAAGTCGAGTCGAAAAGAGGGTGGGTCGTGAGAATTTGGGCAATCTCTCCTCTCTTCCCCTCCCTCCATCTATGTATTTCTAGATTTTATCCTCTAAAAATGCGAAACCTCGGACTGCGAGCCGTACACAACATCGCGTTTCCAAACGCGAACCTGTCCACGGTGGCGATTGACCCCGAGGAGGGTGCGATCTATGTTACATCGGAGCGACAGAATGCCGACACCGATATCGAGGTCGAGATTTTAAAACTTGGATCTCAGCAAGACGGGGCGACACAGGTGCGGGATTTCAGATCTATCCCGATCGTTACTGGTTGACGTGAATTAGCCCTCTCCAGTAGCCCTGTTCACGTCAAATCCGATCCCATCCTTCAATCAACCACCATCCCAAGTTCTCGCTTGCCAAATCTTACCAGATAATCGAGAGTTGGCCGTGATTTTACGCTGTGGAGACATTGTCACCGTTTCATTGCAAGACGATGCCCCGATTGTGGGTCTTCCGACAAAATTTTAGGACGTTTCACCGAATATATGGCGCAGGCAGACACCGTAGGATCTATCGATTTTGGGATTCTTGCTGCTACGTGGAGCCCAGATGAATCATTGTTGGCCTTGATCACAGGTACGTCGCCGATCGGCGCAACCGATGGAGACGATAACGGAGGTTTTAGGCGATATCAAGCTAATGTTGATGACATCGACCTTCGATGTTCTCTCTGAAGTTTCCTTCCACACTGAGGAGTACGGAGAAGGTATCGATAAGCTACTCGGCCCAGAGTTCAACCAGATGTTCACGTATCCCTTACAGATGTACCAATCAATGTCGGCTGGGGTTCTAAACAAACCCAGTTCCACGGTTCACTTGGGAAGGTCGCAGCTCACGCCGCGACTAATCTCGACAACATCGGTTCCAGTCCCGACGACGACGAAATCCCCCGGATCAGCTGGCGCGGGGATGGGGCGTACTTTGTGGTCTCCGCCCTATCCACCAGAAATCCTCAGAGTGGTCTGAGGAGGCGAATTCTGAGGGTGTACAACCGTGACGCTGCCTTGCAATCTACCTCCGAAGCAGTCCCTGGACTGGAACACCCCCTTTCGTGGAGACCCTCCGGGAACCTCATCGCTTCCACCCAAAGGTTCGGCTTCGAAGGCGGAGGCGCAGGGAAAGATGGGCGGCACGACGTTGTGTTCTTCGAGAGGAATGGTCTCAGGCACGGCGAGTTTAATTTGAGAGAGCCATGGAAGAAGATTACCTTGGGTGGGAGGATCAGCTGGGGATACTCCGTCAAGGATGTGTCTTGGAGTTCCGACTCTAATATCCTATCCGTCTGGATCAGGGGACAGGAAAAAGATGTGGGTTCGTTACCCGCCTCTCGCTCTTCCATTCTTCGAACTCACTCCTCGGTAGTTCAACTATGGACCACTGGAAACTACCATTGGTGAGTGGTCACACGAGGATCGGTCCCGCAGGTTAATAACTTCGGTAGGTATTTAAAGCAGGAGATTGAATCCTCAACCGATGGACGATTTACACGGGTATTTTGGCACCCCGAAGATAGTTCCAAGCTGATCCTTGCCACTCCTTGTGCGCGCTTTTTCTTCTTCTTCCATCGCCTCTGACATCTCCCTAATTCACTGTCTCAGCCAAGTTATCCCTGCGGACGTATGGATGGGAGACGTGGGTGTCGGCAACCACATTCCCGAGCGACACCGGGACCGTTATGGTCATGGACGGACGTGAGTGAATGAATCCAAGACATCTTTCAAACCACCTGACTTCTCCTTGTCCTCGAAGTTAACGCGCTTCTTACCCCTTTTCGCTCTCAAAACGTCCCTCCACCAATGTCGTCGTTTCAGCTTGTTCTCCCTTCCGCTCGAGCACCTTTACATGCCTCTTTTTCCTCGACAAATGACACAGTCGCTTTCTTGTGGGAGAGCGGGATGGTACAGGTGTGGGATCTCCAGACGAGGCTTGGCCCTGGTCCTGGGAAGATCATGAATCCTACGAAGGTCGGAGAAGCCTCCGTCTCCGTTGGCCTCGCGAGGCGTGTTAGCGTTTCTGCGGTTGTCGGTGGGAAGGTCACCCTCGCGATCCTCGGGTCGAGGGAGAACGACGTTTTGACGTTCGCAGAGGTTGGGGGCGGAAATTTTGACCTTAAGAACGAAGTTGATTTGTCCGGAGTGGGCGGGACAATGCCAGACGGGGCCGTAGATGTCTGGCAGGATTCTGAGGGACAAGTTTTCCAAGGTGCGTCCCCATCTGTGTTGGTCAATTGGTCATTAACGCGGGCCATTAGTCGATATCTCAGGGTCTACGAACCAGATCGCCAAATTCCCGGAATTTTGTCCCACTATCCGCAAGGTGCTGGACCCTTCCAGCCGCGACCACCCCCTCTTCATCGGGTTATCTAGGGCCGGGAAGTTGTACGCCGCAAGCCCCTCTGGATCCGTATTGCTTGCGACGAACGCCAACTCTTTCCATTGCGCTTCGGGGTTCGTGATCTACGTGACCTCAGCGCACGAGGCCCACTTCGTTCCGGTTCAACCGCTCTTTTTGGCCCTCCCCGCCGGCGAAAAGGAGGTCGAAAGTGAGGTCCGGAGGGTGGAAAGAGGGTCCAGGATCGTCACGGCGGTGTCGAGTAGCATGACTTTGGTGCTGCAAATGCCCAGAGGGAATCTAGAGACCGTCAACCCACGGCCGCTGGTGTTGGAGGTTGTGAAGAAAGACATTGATGGGTGAGACCTTTCCCATTGCCCTGCATCCCAAGGTGTTGATTTGGAAGCCTACAGCGGACAGTGGCGCAAGGCATTCCTATCATGCCGTAAGCACCGTATCGATCTCGACGTCCTCGTGGAACACAACCCTGGTGGCTTCTTCTCTGACCTTTCGAAGTTCGTGGAACTGATCGACGACGTCGACTACATCAACCTTTTCCTGACAAGTGTAGGGTACGTGGACCTGCATAAAGGCAGTCAACGGTTTAACTGACTCCCCATATCGTGAAGGGGGAGTACAATGTCAACAGAGATGATTGGTCGAGTGTGCGACAGTGTGAGGAGAGAACTGGAGAACAAGCACCTGAACCGATACATTAATTCCATCCTCACCGCGTACGTGTTCCATCGACCCCCGGATTACGAGGCTGGTTTGGGGCTGCTGCTACGGGTTCGAGGTACATACTCCTTTCCTTCCTCTGAAATGCGGGCTGATGAGAATGGGACGGCTCCCAGAAAGCGCACCCCACTTGGTTGAAGATGCTGTGAAATATATCATCTTCCTCGTGGATGCCACTACGCTGTTCGACCTCGCGTTGGGGATGTACGACTTTTCTCTCGTTCTGATGATCGCCCAACACGCACAAAAGGTACCGGACCGGGCTCCGACTGTGAACGCATCCGGATCTGACGACTGGTAGGACCCAAGAGAGTATCTGCCGTTCCTTCGGGAGCTGAGGTCCTTGGAGACGAATTACCAAAAGTTCAAGATCGACGATCACCTCAAGCGGTACGAAAAGGCTTTGAAGAACTTGAGCAATGCTGGTCCGTGGTTAGCCGGAAGGTCACCTTCGTGTGGGGATCTCACGCGAACTGCCAGGTCCCGATCGGTTCGGCGAGGCAATGGCTTACGTGGAGAAACACCGGTTGTATAATCTCGCGCTGTCAATATGGGAAGGGACGGGGGATTATAAGGTCTCGTCCGGGCCATTGCAACGCTTCTGGATCCCAATTAACCATCGGGGGGAATCTAGTCTGTCCTAAACGTTTATGGCGAATACCTATTCGAAAGAAGAGAGTTTTCGCAGGCGGGTATAGGTGAGGGGACCTTTGATGTTGTCGAGTCTTCGTCCCGACGTTTCCGAACCCCCAGTGTTCATCCAAGCGGGGAGACCGGCTAAGGCCATGATCGCCTACGAAAAAGCTCTGGATTGGAGAGAATTGTTTGACCTTGCGGTTCGAGAGAGTCTACCGGAGGACGAGCTCGTCGAGATGGGGCTCAGAGTAGCGGGTGAGATGGGTGCACACTCTCGGTCTACCTTGGTGTTGACTGGATCTTCCCAGATGATCTGACCTCGAAGAAGCGGTACGCTGAAGCAGCGACGGTCTTGCTCGACTACGCTGGAGATGTGAGGCAGGCTGTGATCACATACGTCGAAGGGAATTTCTTCGCGGATGCTCGTCGTATTGTAAGCACCACTCCCCTCCCCCTGCTGGGCCATCACCGAGGTATTCCCCCCTTTGCTTAGGTCTCTCTCCACACCGTCCCTGAACTGACAGAAGAGATCATCCACCCTGGCTCACTCGAAACCAAATCCCAACTCACAGAAGATCTGAGCGAGGTGAAGTCTCAATTTTCGAAGCAGGTCGCTCGTGTCCGTGAGCTGAGGATCAAAAAGGTCGAGCAACCAGGTGCGGAGTTACCTTTCAATATCACGAAAACGAAAACGAGAGCTGATGCCGACACCGATATTTTTCAGACGAGTTCTATGGCAACGACGATGTGGATTTGTACAATGTTGACGTGATGACGGATGTTTCGATGGCTCCAACCGCGTTCACGAGGTACACTATTGCACCCTCTACAGCTTCCAAGAAATCAAGGTAGCCCCTTTGAGGTCTCCATCTTTGTTGGGAAAATCTAAGGGTCGCTTCCTAGGCAAAGTTCGAGATCTAGACGCAAGGCAGAACGAAAGGTCGGATCTGGGAGGAAAGGCACGGTTGACGAAGAAGAGTACTTGTTGCAATCGATAGCGAAGATGTGCGGGAGGTTGGCTACAATTCAAGGTACGCGAGGGAATGCGAACTCCTCCGTGAGGGAGAATCCTTCTCGTTCATTTTTTTATAGGGGAGGCAGGGAAACTTCTCCCGCATATGTCCCAATTCACGGATGAACATCGAGAGGAGGGTAAAGCTCTTCAAGCGGAATTGGTCGCTTTCCAGGAGGAGCTCTCCAGAGCCATCGAAAAAGTCTGGACTCGACCTCCTGAATCAAAGGAGGCCACAAATGGGGCGAACGCGACGGCTGTGAACCTCCTTCCCGGAGCGGGTGAAATTGCCAAACCACAGGACCCTCTGGATAAGATTGCAAAACCGCAGATCGTGGAACCGAGTTGGCGAGTGACGTTGTGGGATAGATAGTAACCGTAGAAAGTTTTCTCTGGTTCGAGTGTGTTCACTACCTACCACGATAATCCAGACATGCCTCACCTCATCGAGACATATCCGTTTATGCTAGAAGAATGCCAGCCGGTCGTACACACATCATGGTATGTCGCGCGCGATGTCACAAGGTTTTGAGTTGCACATTTAAAACAGATGAGTATATGAATATCAACAGGTACTATGTATGTATACAGACTACAGAGGAGCCCGCGCGTCCAAGGGGGGTGAACAGCCATGTTCGCGGAATATATAGGCAACCATGGTTCCACCAAATCCCGACAAAAAATTACTCCTTCAGGGTACCGATAACAGAATCGGGGGCATATCTTGGAATTACCTTGGCGTCGTGGAGCATGTTGAACTCCTCGGTGGCGTCTCGGCCGGCGTAGAGCATGATAGCCTTCTCTCCTCCTGGGTGGTCCGGTAAGAAGGAAGTGACATCGAGGACTTGGCCGTTAACGATGACCCAAGCATCATCCTTTGTCGTGTGTTTGGCGACCTCGTCGAGGGTGAAGACTTTAGCCCCAGCCTTCGATGGCTCTGTCTTGGTCTCAGGTTTCGGCTGTTCCTGTGGCTGGAAATACACTCGGTCACCTGGCACACCTTCGATCGGGCGGGTTAGCTTACCTTAGCGGCCTCCAAGTGGCCGGCAACGACACCCAGCCTACCAGTGGCCTTGTCGGCGAGGACACTTGTTTGTTGTAGGAGGTAGGCGGCGGCAGAGTCACCAGACACGCGTCCGAAGACGACGCACCCCAGTAAGGATGAGCCACCGAGACGGTTGGCTCCGTGGACCCCACCAGCAACTTCACCAGCGGCGAAGAGCCCGGGGATGGGTTTGCCGTCGGTACCGAGGACACGGGACTCGGGGTCGATCTCGAGGCCACCCATGGTGTAGTGGAGGACGGGGGTCATGATGGCAACATTGAAAATATCGTTCATCTTCCACTCCCCGGGTTGGAAGAACTTTTTACCGAATGGATCCTTCTTAGTCTTGACGACGTTGTTATAGTTCTTGAAGGATTGCTCGAGTTGAGCAGGGCTGACACCCATGTCTTTGGCCAGAGCGGCACCACTCTCGTAGCGTTTCATAAGACCACGGCCGACGTAGTGTTTGCAATGCCACTCGATCTGCTTGGAAGCTTCACCGTTGAGGACGAGTCGGATCGGATGCTGGACACAAGACGGTTAGTTGATGCGGAAGGGGGCGACGGAATGTGTAACACACCTTTCCCCTTTGTTCCCAGATCTTTCCTGTGACGAAGTCGCGGTGTTGCAACTCATCGACGAACCGTTTGCCTTCACTGTTGAACAAGAGACCACCAACACCACGGAGAGCCTCAGCGGCGAGGAACTTCACCTTGGCCCCTGGCTCGTTGGGGTCGACCAAACCAGTCGGGTGCACCTGGACCTTCTCCATGTCGATGGCGCTAGCACCAACGGAGATGGCGATCTTGTGTCCATCACCGGTACAGTGGTCACCGTTGGTGGTGGGAAGCTCCCAAAACTCTGGGCGGTACTTCTTTAACAGGGAGTCTTCAGTGAAGTCGGCAGCGTAACCGCCGGTGGCCAAGATGACAGGGCCGTAGGCGGTTTCGGTTTTCCCGCCGATGGTGTACTCAACACCGACAACTGCGGCACCGTCCTTGACAACCTTGGTGACGCGAGCCTTCTTTTTAACGATGACGCGCTCGGGGTTGCTGACCGCAAGGTCCTCAAGGCGTTCCATTTGAGCGTACGTAATGACCTGCGTGAGCGCTCGAGGTCAGGGAGAGGAATGACGTGAAGAGGGAAGCACATGGGCCCTGTTACTGACCATGCCGGGGAATTGGGCATCGCCGCGGTGGGTTCGCGGTTGACTGTGACCGCCAAGTCGAGAAACTTTGGAAAGGTCGAGCTTGAACTTGTCCTGCAGCCAGTTGACAGCATCTCCGGAACGGCCAGTCAAGACGGTGATAAGATCGTCGCGGGCGAGGTCACGAGCCTGTGGGCGGATTCAGTGATGAAGAGACCATACGTGGATGTGAGACACGGACCGATTTCTTTGTATCTTCGAAGAAGATCTTGGTACTGTCTTGGATGCCGAGGTCTTGTTGACTCTGAGTTCCAGCACCGTTGATACCAGATGTGGCCTTGGTCGAGTTACCACCCATGAATCTAGAAGGCGAAGAAAGTGAAAAGGTGTTGGTTGGGGGGGGGGGTGAAGCGGACGACGTACGGTTGTTTGTCGAGGAGAATGACATTAGCACCTCGCTCGAGGAGGGTGTGAGCAGCTGAGAGACCGGCGAGACCACCACCGACGACGATAACGCGAGCCATTATGGGTAAAATCTGAGAGAAGGATGGTGGTTTGTGGGAAGAAGAGAGAGAGTTGGCTCGAAGTCGGAGGCTGAAGTACCCCCACCAACTCAGTGAATTCCTCTTCACGTGTTTTTTGTCCCACCCCCACAGCGGCTCCGGACCTAGTTCCGGACCATGATCCTGGAACTGGGACCGCCTACAAACATCACGGTTATTCGCACTCGCCTATTGCAACGCTTTGACAAGGATACAGGGAAGAGGGGGGGGGCACGAGAGACACAGAAAATTCAGGAAATGGAGCGAAAGTCCAGATATTATCTGCGAACCCGATATCCGACAGCCATAATCCCGATAGATCCGACGTCCCAAATACCCGGCCCACCATAGGCTGGAAACAACACGTGAAAATCTCCCCAAGTCCGAAGCTAGGAAGGGGTTCGGCCGAACGTGCTTCCATCTCCCTGGAAATTCAAACCCACGCCAGTACAGGCGGGCGCTACCGTTGGTGGGAGGATTCCTCTGGGTTCCGGCATCAGGAAAATCCCGAGTGTAGATTGGAAGCGCTCCCACTCAGTTCCAAAGGCATCGAAGCTTATGGATTTATCCAATTGTGGGTCGGACAAACCTCCAAGTTCAACGGAGCATATCGGTGCGCTTCCATAGACCACGGAGGCCCATGAGTCGGCGGCACACAATCGCGTAAAGTTTGACTCTAGATTTTCCTGATGACACGGGGGGAAAACGGCCGTCCCCTCCCAGAAACGACGCCCTCCCCTCCTCTGAATTGAGGCTGGACTCCAGCCTAGATTCTACTATGCGATTTTGTCCAACCGATGGGCTTCGGCCACTTACATTCCGCTCCACGCGCTTCCAAGCGATTCCGTCAAAATCCTGGTTTACGGAAGCGCCCCGATGTGCTCCCCCAGTGTTTTGAGTTATATGATTGAACAAATTGCTACATATTCCAAGCACGAGTGTCACCCGCCCTACCTAGATCTGGTACGAGAAGGGCAAGCCAGTGAGAGAAAAAGCCATCGGTCACGATTCGACGCGCTTCTAGATGACCGTCAATACTGCCATGACACCGAACTATCCAAGCGCCTTATTCACGACGAGTCGGTATCTGAGGAAGCTGAGGCAAGCATGATCTCGAAGCTAAGGGAGGCGTGCGGTTTTGAATACACCAACCAACTCCAACGCATGTCCGCAGGTACGCGGCGGGAGCAGGTATCGATACCCGTCACAGATGTCTTCAATTGATCGTTCCAGATGTGAGTTTGAGTAGAGACTTGACCGACGAGTTCAAGGAACGGATTGCCCAGGATCATGACGACATGGGTATCAACTTCAGCATCATGGTCCTCGAAGCTAACTCCTGGCCGCTCGAAGCCCCGGACAGCAAGTTTAACATTCCGGCGGACATCTCGCCCCTTTACAATCATTTCACCGAATACCACCGAAGGAAGTACTATGGCGGGAGGAAGCTCGTGTGGTTGTGGGACCATTCCAGGAACGAACTGAGGACAAACTACCTCAACCAGCAGTACGTCTTTATGACCAGCTCCTACCAAATGGCTGTGCTGCTCCAGTACAACGATCACAACACGTTGACATTGGGCGAGCTCGCAACCGCGACTGCGATCAACGAGGATGTGTTGATGCAAGACCTCGCAATCCTGGTCGAGGCCGGGGTTCTGATCAATAAGGAGAAGGACCGGTATGACTTGAACCTCGGTAAGGTTTCGAGGCGAAGAGCACCCGTGTCGATCTAAATTTGGCCATCAAGGCAAAGGTCAGAGCCGAGTCAGCTCGCATTTTGGCTGTGTATGGGGAGAGGAAATTTGTGATCTAGACCGCGATCGTTCGGTACGCTCCTTGGAGAGACTGGGTAAAGCCCTACTACCAACCGCTCACCACCGGGATAGCATCATGAAGGCTCGCAGGACGATGAAGTACCAGGCATCGATCCAAGAGACCATCTCGCAGCTCTCGCAACAGTTCGTGGCCAACGCTCTGGATATCAAAAAGGTTTGTGACATCTACACTATCTGTCATGATTTGGTCCTGAGAAGGGTTATAGGCGATTGATGATGTGGTGAACAAGGAGTATATTGAACGAGTGGAGGGTACTCATGACATGTTCAAGTATATCCCGTAAATTCGATAGACATCCTGTCTCCGCCCTGGCCAGGGCACCTTACCTCGAGTTCTTCGACTCTCCATACTCGCTATGTGTACATACCACCAACCCTGTTGATTGTCGTCCCGGTTCTGCGCTCAAAATCTTTGTTTACATGTCGGGTATAAACAAAGAAACCCCACTGACGATCGTAAACAAAACACGGTACCGTTTCTTTGTTTATACGTGATATGTAAACAAAGATTTTGAGCGCAGAACAGGGATTACAGTCAACAGGGTTGATGAGCGCCGCACGCCGTTAGCGGTCCCTCCACCCACGGTAACTCTTCGCCATCCCCGTGTCTGCCCCCAACGACGCCCCACGCGTTGGCGGTCAATACAGCTTCCTGGCCCACACCTCCGGCTCCAACTCCGGAGGTGTACGGGAGGGTGCGATGGGACGTACGTTTGGTGGTCCAAATCTTTGTTCACATGTCACACATAAACAACTGAGGGGAGCTGCCGCATTTTTTCTTCTTCACAATCGGTCTATCGTTTTGCGACGGACTGTATGTTTCGGGCGCCGCCCACTTGGGATCAACGATCACAAGCAACACGTTTTGACGGATGACATTCAACGGTGCACAGGCGTTCCCCAAATCCAGAGGGTTAATTCATTAGATCTCAGACTTGGCCGCTTCCTACACACATAGATCGCTGGGATTTTTTGATACAACATCGTTCAGCGAATCTGAGTTGGTCACCAGCATCGCGAACCAGCAATCGTCTCAAGACCTATAGGCTCTTCGCGGGTAGATTAGTTGAGCGAACCTATTTAATTCCGTTTCCCAAGTGCCTCCACCATGTTCATTGGCGGATGGGCTGAGAGGAGACACCACCCTATCGGCAACGCCCGAACGCGAATATGTAATTGACCGCGGTGGACTCTCCGCCTAACACACGACTCCTTACGACACTACTACACCCCCTCTCCTTGAACATGCCTATCCAATGCTACTTCTGCGACAAAGTAATCGCCAGGAACGATGTAAAGAATTGTGCTAGCTGCAAGTGAGTAACCACAGACCGGAACAACGACCGCACTCACCGTGACATTCATTTGTCAGGGCCGTTATCTACTGCGTAAGTCAACGCCCTTTACCGCACCGAGAATGCCAACAAACGATCCATAACACCAGTCGAAAGAATGTCAAAAAGGGTCCTGGAGGAAGGACCACAAGGAAATCTGCGCCAAAATATCCAATCCCCAGAACGCAGCCGACGAACTCTCTCATTGGTTCACGATGTGGACACCGTCTCTCGTGTATGCTACAACATGGGCACTGGATCTCAAAAACAACCCAGGACACAACATGAAGCACGCGTATGTATCAATTGGCTTTGAGATTGACCTTGATCGTGAATACTGACCGCTTCGTTATATCACCAGCTTGATGCTCTTCGTGGAGAAGACGGATTCGACCGACTCCGCTCACCGCTACAGGGTAACGATCCGAAACCCGTGCTGGGTATCATATGTTGAACAAACCGGGCGCAGATAATCGGACAGTGGTTCGTACCGCTGTCGATGCACAAGCACGTGAAACGTATCGCGCCGGAACACTTTGTTGTTACCGTCCAAGAACCCTCTACTCTAGCCGAATCGCACCTCATGTGGAACAACCGTGTATGGAGTATATTGCCCTCTATGCTGTCTAACCCCGGTTCAGCCTTGCTCGGGAAGCTCGCGGTCCCCATCCTCCGCCACCTCACCGAGAACGTCAGTCACATTGACGCGATGTTGATGTGGGACCAAAATGTGTGGTTGAGCCATCCTCACCCAATGGTCCAACCGGAGGAAATGGCGGTGTTGCCTGAAGAGATTGCTCGCACGTTCAAGTAGTTATCTATGTTGCAGAGGGAATACATCTCGGAACAATTCGAACGTCGTTTCTGTCTTACCCCTGTGATTCGGAGCCGCCCCTTGCAAGGATTTACCGTCCCACCGATGCGTCCATAACATCCAATTTCATCCAGTTTGGGTTTGACGATGGAGGCTCAGAACCAGCTTCTCGCTCACCGCGACCCGCCCCTCAGGTGAAATGCTCACCACGTGCGTCCATTTTTGACAGCGAGGTTGTTAACCCCGAAGATTGTGATGCGGGTTTCGACACCGTCTCTTCCCCTGAAGGCGGGACCACACCCGCACCCATCCGTACCTGCTGTCTCCTCGAGGTCCGTGATGAGCGGACCGGGGAAACCCAGGCGATGCAATTCGTCTGGGACGATGAACGCTTTCTCCAAGCCCGTATCCACGGAAGGTGGATGCCCGCCAATGGGCAAATATTCTCGCCGGACCCCGGTGGGGGTGTTCCGTGTCTGAAATGGTGCTCGTGGCTTCGTCTTTCAATTACTACTGGCACAGTGCCGCCGTGGGATATGATCGGATGATCGAATGCAGTTTGTGGCTAACTTCCACAAGGTCCGTCTACTGGGTTAGATCCTCTGGCGAGCTCTGAGTGGTCTATTATAGAGAGCCTTTTGTGGAACCTGCTCTCGCCTTTATTTTCGGGCGACCGACGCTCTGGCTAGACCTGCGATGTCTGCAACCAATCAACCATCAAACAGCCCAGAGGGCATGAGCGCTACTTCCGCCCTGAAACCCGTTCCACTTGTGATGCAAATCGTCGTGCGGAGAGACTTACTCGCGGTAAGGCTTAGGCCGGATCTGAATCGACCACTGCTCACGACTGCTGGGCAGCAAGATGGGTGGGGAGTCGGTCCGCTCATGGCTCAGGTGGCCCACGCAACTTCCGCGGTGAGTTTGAACGGTTCAATTCGGTTAGAACAAGCGTGATGGGTTCCCAAGGTTCTCCACGAAACGAGAGACCGGGATGAAACGAAAGAATACCTTGGCGATTTGATGAACATGAACAAATCCGTCTTTCAGGTGAGAAACCGTCTCGTGGGTTTGTCTATATCAGGAGTAAAACACTAACGCACTTCAGGTCGATAACTTAGAAAAGCTGGAAAAGCTAGCGAACACCCTCAAGTCCGCCGATCCGCCGATACCGCATCACCTCTGGATCGAGCAACCTGAGAATATCCCGACGTGCCTTGCGGTTGCCCCGAACAAACGAGATCCGAAGGTGAAGAAGGCGTTGGATAAGAGTGGGTGTAGGTTATGGAAAGGTTGAGTCGATATCAATGGCCATAATGTGGTGTAGAATATGGGAGGAATGCAATCCTGGCTACCGGGTGTTCGCTGGTAGGAGTTCCTCGTGAACGTTGAAATACCTGTCGTCAGGAGTATTCGTAAGCTTCCGCTTGGTTGTAAGAGACAAAGCGAGCGCACCGGTGAACCTTCCCCACTTGTTTACATGTTCCCTCCCCATTCTCACCCCACGTAACGACCCAACTCCCCACCAACCCTCCTTTCGCATCCGTAGTCTCCGCGACGGTTTCCTGAGTCCCGGCAACCGCTCTCTGCTGTTGCTCCTTCCCCTCCAACGTGATGTGATCCGCCAACTCCCACTTCGCGAACCCCCTCGAAGTCTCCTTGAGGAAACTCGTGTCGTACACATTTGTAATGCGCTCATTCAGACCCAGAGTCAACGTGGTCACTTGCAGGACGTTGTCTTTTTCTATCCGCTGGAGCTTTGTGACGTAGGGGCTCCCGCACCACGCGACGAGAGCAGTTGATACGCCGCTGGTGGCCATTGCGACTCCGGCAAGGGCGAACCTGGCACCAAGAGGGATTCCAGCAGCTTCGATGACGAAAATGAATGGCGAGAGGGCGGCGGACAGTGTTAGAGAGGATAGGGAGAAGATTTTGAGCCTTCGGAAGGTGTTCGTTAGCGGGCCCTTGTACACGACCTCTGAAGTTGGTGTGGGTTCGCTCGGTAAGGTAGAGAGACCTCGGTATCGTGATAATACAGCGGGAAGTTGGGTACTCAGCCTCCCTATGTGAGGCGAGCCATGTTTGCAAGGACGGGAGAGGCGTAATAGCGAGCGTTGCATGGAGGGAAGACCGGAACGGATGAGAAAACAGGCGCCGGAAACGGAGCGGGTTACGGCGAGGGGGTTTCGAAAATAAGAATAAAAACAGTGCTCCCTGCCAGGTTCGAACTGGCGATCTTCGGATGACACCTGGAATCCAGGCTCATAACTTTGTATGAGACCGACGCTCTACCGACTGAGCCAAGGAAGCTTTAAGCATTCAGGGATCTCAAGCGTCTAGAATCCGTCTCAACCAATTGGCAACCTCGGGTGGGAAGAAGGCGCCGAACCAGCCTGGGGACCGCGGGCGTATGCGAAACATTGGACCGACATTACAGCTTTTCCCCACCTCGAGGTCGGATGCGAGGGGTCACCGGGCGTCCCACTTCTAGAGTAAAGAAATCGGATCAATTAAACGACGCTGGGTATTGGGATGAGCCGGAAATGAATTTGATATCATGGGATTCATCACTTCTCTGGTCCAGCATACGGTTCGCTCTTACCCCATACCACCATGCCGAGGACAACCACCGAGAAGATTGGAGGAGAGTACGGAGACGTGAGAGCGGTTATTGACGTTGAGAAGCTCAATGCGTATCTCAAGGTGCACGTACCAGAGGTTTCTGCGCCAGTGACCGTGAAACAGTTCAAGGTGCGCGTCCAGCGATTGTCTCATTCGCGGTTGTTGGTTCACGGTTTTATGGGATTCAGTTTGGACAGGTACGCTCTGCCGATCCGTTCTCTTGCAGATCCTTGACGTTCGGTCGTCCAGTCAAATCCGACCTACTTTCTGACAGACTCACGGTGCGTCAATTGCCGCATACATCATGGTCGCGTTTGTCATCCATGTATTCCAGGGGCAAGAAGTTTGTTCTACGGAAGAAACCTGCCGGACAACTTCTCTCATCCACCGCTCACCAAGTCGAGCGCGAGTACCGAGTCCTCAACGCTCTTCACAAACATAACGTCAAGCCCAGCACCCCTTCGGAGAAGCGCGTGCCAGTACCCCAACCGTACATTCTATGTGAAGATAGTGCTGTCATCGGGACTCCGTTCTATGTCATGGAGTTCTTAGATGGTCGGATATTCACGGACGTCTACATGCCCCAATTGGATCCCAAGGACAGGCGAGAGTGGTGCGTCATTCTTCTATTTGATTGGCTGTGACGCTGAGGCCAAATAAGCTGGTTTGCAACTGTTCGTGCACTCGGCGCGTTGTCTTCCCTTTCGCCAAAGGAAGTCGGACTCGAGAGCTTTGGTTCACCGAACGCTTATTTCCCTCGCCAAATAAAATCCTTGACAAAGGTTTCGCTCACGCAATCCGAGGCTGTGGATATTGAGAGTAAAAAAGCCGTCGGAAAGATACCCGCTTTCGACGACCTCATGGAGTGGTACGCCAAGAACCTCCCAGACGAAACGAAGACTGGTTCCCGGATCGTTCACGGAGACTACAAACTGGACAACGTGATCTTCCATCCAACGGAGAACCGTGTGATTGGTATTCTCGACTGGGAACTGTGCACCCTTGGCAGCCCCGTACGTCCCGACGTTTCCCACCCTCGGACACGCTTTCTCACACCACCACAGCTTGCGGATTTGGCGAACCTCACCCAACCATGGGTCTTTGACCCAAATATCATGAACTCCGATGTCACGTCGTCGTCGGCGGGGGGCCTGATCAAAGGGTTCAAGAACGTAGATAACGTTCCAATCACCAAGGAAGAGATGGAAGAGGAGTACTGCAGAGCTACCGGGTGGCCATCCCCCATCACGGAGATCGCGTTCGTTCGGAGTTGGATGGTGATGCGAGTGAGTGGACAGCTATTTTGTTTTTCCCGAATCGAGTTAACGGTTGGCCAGCTCGCGATTATCTCTCAAGGTATTGCTGCTCGGTATGCCAGGCGGCAAGCCAGTTCTGAACAAGCGTTCGTGCATATCAACATATTCCCTGTCGTCGGACGAGTAGCAAAATCTGTCCTGGAGGAAGAGGGGTATATGATAGGCGTTAACTCGAAATTGTAGCTCTCCGCGAGGATTGTACCAACCCTTTCATGATACCCGAGTTCGTGATGCTCCCCTGAACCTCAAAAGGGACCTGCGCAAATCAAACTCCATATTTGCTTCCAAAATCACAAGCCCGTTTAGCACAGTGGTAGTGCGTGTCACTCGTAGTCCGGTGCCCCAGCACAACTTACGCAATGACAAGGTCGATCGTTCGATCCGGTCAATGGGCATTCTATTTTGCTTTCGTTCGTATCGACACTGGGCTCTTTGTGTGAGAATACCAGTCTCTTAGTCTGGTTCTACCTCACGCTCAACAACTGTATCCGAGTCTGCTGATTGCCTCGCGGTCCATATAATTCGTCGAGTCCCGCTTAGATCTTGCCGAGTGTTTCGGGCGCCGGACCCTTTCTCAACCTCGGAGGAAACAGTTTCGAAGAATTCGGGGCCGTGCCAATGTCTTGCGGAGTCTCCCCTTGTGCGATGATCTCCCTCCTCGGCTTCAACCGATTTTGAGATTACGCGCAAAGATTCTTTTACTACGGTTCTTACCAGTTCCCACGGTATCGAAATTCCCAGGCAACAAATGGTCAATACGCCAACGAATGCACCAACGGGCGTCATGGTAGTTCGCCGACATTTTCCCAGTGCAGCCTCAACCCCTCACCCCCACTCCTTTCATCCGTATTCCCTCGTAGCAATCCATGCACCTTCCATCAAGCACGATCCCGAGTTCACTTCACCTGCGTCGTGTTTTAGTACCCGAACTGTACTCCACTACTGCTGCCAAGTCTCGAGCCTGATACTCCTCTGGTTCATGCCAAGCACGATTAACAGCTCTCCTCCGTTCGGCCAGCCTGAGGGCTCTCCCAAAGCCGTATCGAAACGGATCGTGACACGCCAGTAACTCCTTGTAAGATATCTGACAGACTTTACGCGAACCAAGCGCGAATGCCAGGGGTTGAGCCCTGGGGCAAGATTTCCGCGTAAGCGCTTGAGCTCCCTTGTGGGCTTCCCGGTTCGGAATCTGGTTACTATTGCGGTAGCAAGGGTGGGGGTGGCACGCAGTATTTCTGACAACCTTCTCGAGGCTCGGTTTAACCCCTTCCTCCTTTGACAGATTGACGAGCACGGGAATCATCTCTTCTTTCTTCGGGAGGTAGCAGAGGTAGATTTTTGGGGTGCCCCATCCTTCGAGCTCTCCGTACCTCTACTCCCATTCAGCGCTCCGCGGCACACCCAGGACGTAGCCGGCTGTAGGTCGGCCGCGACGGTCCTCCTTCCAACAACATCTCGTCATTTCCCACAACTCCTCAGTGTAGCTGTGGGTGGTCATAGGATTTGGTTTCTTGGGACGCTTGCCTCCAGGGATCCTGAACACTTAATCACTGTGCTCGTAAAATGGGACTCGGTCCGTTGAACCTAAGGCTACCTCAACGCTCCGACCTGATGGTCATTCCCCTGGG
>Ga0307509_10002430_pt1 | contig 30141 bp, 33 predicted proteins | sample 10_EM_MG_FD_202245 | JGI IMG/M metagenome (GOLD analysis project Ga0307509, IMG submission 202245) | Populus trichocarpa ectomycorrhiza microbial communities from riparian zone in the Pacific Northwest, United States - 10_EM | ecosystem: Host-associated > Plants > Roots > Unclassified | place...
CTGATAGCGACACTCTGATGGCAGCTCGCTCACAACCCAATGATAACTGGGGTAGCGTAGGTAACGGCGCGAAGCACGGAGAAAAGCACGTAGGTGGTGGTTCCGGTATGTGATGATAATGATGTGGATGTTCGATGTACGATACAGGAAGCTCTCTACTGGTAGCTCAGACTAAATACAGAAGAGAGCGCACAAACACACAAAACAGGAAAAACCCACACAACAGGAAAAACCCCCAAGTGGCAGTCACGACCCTAAACCGGTCGTACCCCAAACTAACTATCATACCCTAACAACTATGGGATTCCAGCTATCAATAACGACTAGCAAATATGAACAGTATTTCTAGGTCATTCGCTAGGTTGTCGATTTTGGGCACCTTTCGCCCCAGCCGTATTTCACCACTCCCTCATGTCTCCCTGAAGCAACAAAGCTAAGCGATGTCGCGGCGCAAGTTTCTGGTTTTCCTGGGCTGACCTCCCCCCACCCGAACAGCAGCCGCATGGGCTGACCTCTTCCCGCCCGAGTAGCCCCTTCATCACTTTCCCCCCCCCAGGGCCGCAAGGCAGACGAGCGACGTGCTCTAGGCCTATTATCTGGCACATCGGAGCTGACCTCTTGGCGCCAGAGCACCACCTCTTCCATCACTCCCTCACTAAGCCCAGAACGGTGTTCGGCCGCCATTATCACGCTCGTTGGGGTTAGCCTCTTGCCGCCGGAGCAGAATTTTCACCGCCCCCATGTCCTTTCCAAGCGGCATGCGCAAGTGGTGTTCGGCCAGCATTTTCTAGTTTGATAAGGTTGACCTCTGCCCGCCCAGTAGCATTTCCACTACCCCCTCTTGTCCAGCTCATGCAAGCGGTGTACGCCCAGAATCATCTCCTCCATTCAGATCATAACATTTAGTTTCTATCAAAGCAGCTACCAGCTGAGCACTTCCGAAGAACGATGCGTAGTGTAGCTCATTAGAAGGATGACTTACCACAAAATCATAGCTGCCCCCCCCCCCAATGGGCTTTCGTGAAGCATCAGTGCTTCCGATAAGTGGTTGTGATTTTCCCTAAACAGCTCCAGGGCAAGTGATATTGCGTGGTCCGAGAGTTCCCCCTTCGTTCGCATGGACTCCCCAGCGTCGGGAACAATAATTAAAAAATACCTCACCCGCCTCGAAGCGGCAAAAGGGACTGGGTGAAATTGCCTTGGCCTGTCGGGAATCCAAATAGGTCAAGCATATCTCTGCCATCGCCAAGTGAGGTTTACCAAAAATCTTGGGGTGGGCGGAAAGATACTCTTTGAGAGTAAAATTGATAAGTCGTACTGTTGATTCCCCCTTTTCCGTAGTACTCAGCCCCTGACAGCAGTTCACTAATGTCGAAATTGAAGGGATGTTGCTCTCGTTGAAATCCGTGGAGCCTAAATCGACGGCTTGGGCCCAGCAGAGGTCTTCTGCCTCCCAGTCCTCTTCCGCATAACTAATCCACATCAAGGCCCCCATCCCGAGCCTCGGTTTATCCCCATCCTGTTCCTTTATCTGTTCAATCATCACACCGTAGACGTCCTCCAACCCTAGCCCATATGTTATTTTGTTTAGTCTTTCTCGTCTCCGATAGAGCGTCGATTCCTGCAAGATTGCTTCGATAATTAAGGAAGCGAGCAGGAACCTAAATATATCTATTAGCCGATAATGTGGGATGGGATTCCCTAGATCTTGGACGCTACCCACATTTCCGATACACTTCCGGGAATCTTCTCCAGAATGTCGGCTTCTAGAGCCGAACCCATGGCATCCTGTATTTCGTCCTCGCTTATTCTGACTCGAAGAAATCGGGCGATATCGCCCCTGGTAGGGCAGGCAGATATACTAGTCTCTCATCCAGGGAGGCGTGTTTCAATATCTTGGCGAACCTAGGGCCTTCCGGTCGCGAATATTCGGGTACCCAGGGACTTGCCAAGGATTCCGTTCAAGGAATACAACAGCCGATATCACTGCGAAGCCGTACTTTCGTCCACGGCATCAATGACCATAAATGTGGGTTGTGAGGATATGATGAGTTGCAGCATCTTCACAATATCATCGAGCTGCGGTTTGCGTCCACAAAAGGCCTCTCTCTGCCCCCGCAAGGCCCCCTATATTTCCTCCAAATTCCTCCCGTTCCGCTAGTCATCTGCTTGAGCAAGGAGCCCAGCGTACTGGTGGCAGTCTGCGCCTTTTGAGCCGCAAAGTCGAAGTAAAAGCACGTAACCGGCGTGTGTTGTCCTCTGCTTCAGTCGCACAGCCTATCCACCACCAGCGAACTGTCATTGCAGCTTATTAGCAAGGATTCACTCCTCTCAGGAGAACAATCCTTGTTACCTAATAAATGTCTTGCCGGTACCGGGATTTCCATAGCAAAACAGCACGGCACTACCACCTTCAACTTCCCCACCAAATCTAAACCATCTGCAGAATTCCTCAATCCGTATAATCCATTCTCCGGCATGCTTAACACGACGCTCTTGAATATCGGGATGCCGTAAGCCAGGATCCAGGGGTGATAGCCAGTCCAGTAATTTAGGCCGATCATCGGTAACAGTATAGTTGTGGGTACATTCGTAGTTTTAGTATTATAAGAGTCATTAATATTTTGGCAGTCAGTGTTATTATTACCGATATTTTGTGACATCTTCAACTCTGGTGCTCGCCTTGTCGAAGTAGAGGAGTTGCTAAGTAGGTTGGTGGATGATTTCCTGGGAGGAGGGAAAAAACCGGGGTGTTGTGAAAGAAAAGCGGGGGTCTGTTAAAACAGTGTAGCAAACCCAGCTACTCGAGCCCTGTTAGGTGCCAAGAGGATTTTAGTGGATGTGAAACTAAATATATCGAACTGGTAACTATGATTGGGCAGTGTGGGATGAGGCGTTATGGGTTTGTGTTTCTATTTTAAATCCTAAACTATCACACAAGCATCGCACACACCATCCGACTATCCTAGATCTACGGCCCACAGGCCAAAGTTCCTCAGTACCGCCCATAGGATAACCCCGCCTATGAGGGAGGTTCTCCACCGCGATGTGAGCCATGTTTCCACAGCAACAGAATGACAAAAGTGGCTGGTGATGGTCTTTTTCAGTGTTTCGAATTGTCCAACCGGTCAAGTCTTGGAGGCAGGACCTGGCTGGTTAGTCCGAGCTGATGTCAATGACCGGACCCGACTAATCCGACTGGTTCGGTCTGGTCTGGGACCGGTCCCAGACTAACTTTTATAAAATATTGCATAATCATGTAATATCACTCACATAGAGTACCGATATCCGTGAACCTATTTTCGCCACCACTAATCTAAGCGACGCACTGCGATTCTACAGAAACAATGAGTTTAATTAAGAAAGGCTTTATTTGAACCTAATACAGTCGCACCTCGCTGTCCTGCACCTTACTCTACCAGATACCTCACTGTCTTGGATGAAATTCCCTGAATTCTAACTTTCTTTGTACAAAGACCTAACCTGCTAACCAAGATAATCCGCTGTCCCGGATAGATTGCTGGGATTTTGGCCATCCGGGGCAACGAGGTTCAACTGTACTCGAGTATACTGTGATAAAAGTAGTAAAAAGCAAAACGTGATGCTAATTCTGTTAAAGGACCCTGCATATTCAATCGCTTGGCGGACCTGGTCGAGTCAGGTCTGATTATCCTGACTGTCTAGTCGGTCCAATTTTCACCATTAGACTAGACTTGACTTTCGACTGGACTAGCTGGTCTAGTCCAGTCTCCCGCAGATCCATTCTGAACCCTGGTCTTTTTTTTTAATCCAACCTAACTTTTGCATCATGTAGTCTACTTGAGTATGATACGTCCAAAAATGATAGGAGTGTTCTCATGGTAACCAGAGGTATTCTTAGTCACAACGATGTAGGGGAAAGGAGGTTTGTAATGAAGTCATATGACTTCTTCTTGAAATATTTTACGACCATTGCCGGCACTGTAGAACCTCTCCTAGCAGTAAAATAAATGCGCATCTTTCTTCTTGGATACGACCTTTCTAGAGAAAGCCTTTGGAATACCATGGAAAACATGGGAGGTATTACCCCCCACAATACCATTCCCGCCAAAAACATACTATCACAAGGTTCACATTGTGACGAAGAGCGAGAGGTATGGGCCCATTCATTTAGTTTCCCCTGTGCTTGCCATTTGTTCCTCAAACAATGCCAAAATATCTTACGAAATCGCATAAAAAAATGCCGGATTACTTGAGGCCTGTGGGTGTTTTTCTGTGGTTTCTCTAGAATTTCTTAACACACACTGAGTGATAGTGACAGGTTATTTATGGTTGAAAGGTATCATATGGAGTTCTCTGCTTATATTTCACTTTTCCGATGGCATATTTCTCGCTCAATGGTGCTGTATCCGGAATGCTTTCTCGCTGAGCACGATAATTATTGAAAAGGTTCACCCGACCTTTCTGCCGTGCGCCTCCAGGTGCAGGGCCTCCCTCCCAAATCCTACTCAAGCGGCTGAGTGCAATTCAAATCACGTGAGCTTCATTCAGGTTTGTCAACGCTTTTCTTCGATAATTTAGTATCATATTTGTCTTTTTTTCCCTCTGGCTCAGAAGGGTCAGGAGATAGGAGGAGGGTAAAGACCTTTCAACATTCTATGATACTCACTTCCATTGTCGAATAATTTGTGGAACCCATCATGTGATTTACACAGTGTTGTTGCGGATAAATTTAGTCTTTGCTCAAATATTCTTAGCTAGCTAGAGCTGATTTGATGGTATATGATAGTTCTGTACTTGGGGGGAAGTTCGCTGTAGCTTTTATTCACTGGAAGTCAGAGATCATGTTCATTGTCGGAATGGGGGAGGTCTTGGCAGACAGGGGGGTGAAGCCTATGTAAGGTAACCCCCTCTCACCTTTCGTTCTTTTCTTTCTGTAACCACGGACGACGGAACACCGCGGACCATCACGTCCGGCAACGGAAATTGTGATAGGGATCCACAAGGGGTGGAATTTCTGTGAATAGTTAGTCGGACAACCGGGATAGGTTGGGCTTTTTCTTCACTTGTGTTTTCTTTGGTCTTGAGATTTTCTGTGGTGAAGGTTCGCAAACTAGTTAGACAACTTGAATTTATAGTGAACTGTGTGATTTGTCTTCTGTGTGTAGTTTGTGTTAGTGATTGATCGTGATTTGAAGTTACTTCTCTCACCAGCAAGTAGATACAACCATACCCGAATATTTTGTTTTTCAGCACCCAGCGGCATGAGTACAAGTACAAACCACCATCCTGGGTGCCCAACACCGCGAAACAATTTTCTACTGGAAAAAAAGGGGGCGGTTTTGGCAGTCATAATATCACGGGTAACCACACTACGCCACCGGTACTCATCCCCTGCCATAAGTATCGGAAATGATGATCACGTATCCCAGACAAAATATCGTCGTATCATACCTTCCAAATCCCATACCAGCCTACATCATTGTCGCCCTCTTATGTTTACTTCCGCCTTCTGTTACATAGCTTTCCCTCCGTACTCATCCTTATTTTCTATCCATCTTGTCCTTGACGCTAACGGAGAATATCCCCACGCTTCTCGCAATTCCTTTTATGCTTGTATCTAGTGATATTTCTAACAAGTGCCCAGAAACAGGGACTAAGGAAATATACAGTACCAGTAAAAAATCTATGAGATCCGAGCGTCCATACGAAATAGGCCCCCATGTTATGTGGTACCTACGGTATGGGACGAGTGCTGTACGGGTTCAGTGGACTATACTATGCTTGAACACACAGCACCTCGCACCCTAGCGTATTATTCTTTCCATTCGAACCCAGAAGTCTCAAAAAACGCTTCCCAACCCCCTAGACCACTCTCCCGAGAACCAAGCAAACCCTTAATAAAAGAAGGAAAAAAAGGGATTTTGGACATAGCAGCGCTATCTCGAACCGGTAAACATATCCCTACAGAGAGATTGCTCCAGCAGCAGATCACTTCGCCGGGGCCGCCTTGATTCTAGACCCCGGGGGTGCAAGTGAGAGCTCTACTGTACGAGTACCGCTTAGCATCATACTTCACTTCCCTATCGAAGGAGAGGGTGTGGACGATTGGAAACCTCACCCACCCACCCCGGGACAGAATAAAAATACTGGCAGTGTGCCCAAATCGTTTCCGGTAGCTGCAATGATGGGAGCGTCTATCATGCGCTTTTGGTAATATGGTAGTTGTGTTAAAGCCGCTGAGCGCCCTCCTCCCCTCGGGATTGGCGCGGGCATGTCCGACGGTGCCAATAGATTTATAGGCGAGATAGATCTGCAGAGTGGTTACTACTTTTAGAATATTACAATTCTAACTCCGGTCGTGCTTGTAGTGGGGTCAAATTTCCCGAGGAGACACCTCCAACCGGGCATTCGACGGGGCAAAAAACCCCTCCAGAGACACTAGGAAAATGACCAAGCAGGAAGTCCTAACGCGCTACGGGGAAACGTTTCGCAGATTCCATCCCAGAGGTTAGTCTACGGTCGATAGCCCAGCCGGCTGTTGCTGGTTCCTGACCCCTGTTCTCACCACAAGTACGGTACTATAGTATTATTTGTATCATTCGCACGGTACCGCACGTAGTCTGTAGACAGCTCAATATTAAAGTCGCAAGACCAATTACCAGGCATGAAGAAAAAAGAGGAAAACAATTGAATTTTCCATAAAGTAAAAAAAAAGAAAAACTTCTCTATCGCCAAGACCCCCCCACCCCCAAATCTGTATCCCTTAAGCTGTTGAGACATTCCGTCCGGATTGGAATGTCTAGCACTAACTTATTAGAGTAATCGTGATAGGAAAAACTGTGTTCTTCGAAAGTAGTGTAGTGCTGAGAATACAGCAAAATCGGCAGCGCTCAGTATGGCCATGATGGATGACAGATATTCTACGTAGATTTGCTCCCAACTACCCAAATGGGTTAGTGCTAGATATTTCAATCCGGACTGAATGTCTCAACAGCTTAAGGGATACCCAGCCTTACCCTCCAAACCCTCAACCTCCCCCATAGCCCTCGCACACCTCTCCTCCATCTTCACAAATAAATCCCTCCCCCAACAGGCAATACAGCAGGCACCCCCAACACCCCGCCCCATCCCCCGCCTAAACTCGGACAATAACGCCCCCAGGCGTTACCGGATCCCCCGGCTGCCTTCCATGAAAGGCGCTAAACCCCCTCCTAATCCCCTCGAGCACACCCTCGAGCACACCCTCGTACTCGCCAATGTGCCCCCGAACCTCAATCCGATGTTCACAGTTCAAAACCTCGTCCTAAAATGACCCAACATGACAAGCGAACCGCAATCCCGAACGCCCCAACCTCATTCCGCAATTCCGCAATGCCTCAGTAACAACCCTGAGCGCAGCCTTATGATACTTGCGCAATAATATCCCACGGGGGCTGTACGCCCCGGAGAGCACATACGCCAGCGATATTGGTAATGGCTCCTACTCTTCGAGCGCGGAAGTGTCGGAGTAGGGCTAGCGCGATGTTTACTGGCCCGAAGAGGTTAGTTTTGTATAAATGCTCTGTTTCTTGCTCGTTTGTTTCTTCCACAGAGCCTCCAAGCGGGTAGCCCGCTACTTACTAGCATGTCAATGGTTTCGTGCTGACGGAGGGCTTCGGCTATGGCAGATGCGATTTCGGAGTATGGGGATGGTAAGTCTAATTTTAGGGTGGTGGCCCCGCGATTTCAAAGGTGTGAGAGGTGAGTTGCCGGGGTTCGGCTAGTGGATATAACGCTGCCGTCGGGGGAGAGATCGGATAGGGAGATTTGCTAGCTGATGCCCGAGGATGCGCCGGCTATCACCCAGGTTTCTTTCTTTCGGCATTTTTTATGTTTTCTAGCCTATCGGTCTAAACTTCTAGGCTGATAGTAATGACGGTGGAGTAGAGCGGAGTTGGGGGCATAAGATATATAGAGAATTGATGAAATTAGGATGTAGAGAAAAGCAGGTCGTAGCGTAGCGTAATAGAGTGCGATATCTCACGACATTCACATCCTTCCCTCCACTATCTAGAACTTGAATTTTTCACGAGCTGATTCCTCGCCTCACTATCCTTCAATAAACCTAACTGCCGTGATATACCTTCCTGGATTTTCGATCTCCGGAAGTAGAGTAATCCTACTCCCTCCCTCATTCTTGAAGATCTACACATCACATTTTTGAGCACCGGCTTACACAAGTGAATGTTTCAGCTTTGTCGGCGCTGCTATATAGATCTACATGCAATATATCCCACAGTAGTAGTATTTTCCTTACTATGCCGCACAGAATTCACGCAGGGTTGATTCCCCCTATTCTTGGTGGGCGTGTTGGTATGTAAGTATGCACAATACTCGAGTACTTGGGGTAACAATAAGAGTCCGGAACGGGCCACAGACAGCCCACCTAACACCAGTAGTTCAATCACGGGAATAAAAACTGCGAAACCCCTCAACTAAGTGGGTTTTCACTCAGGGACTCCTTTGTAATTTTCTTCAGTATCTTTAGACTCTTTTTTGTGCCATTGAGCTGGCAATTTTCCGTTGCCCCTGATGGAGTCTATAGGGAAGCACGAAGCAAAGGATCGATCGTGCGATCAGAAAAGACTCGGAGTGGAACCGTGGATGAAGAAGAAACGAACATCTGGATCGCTAACCTCTCTCTAGCTAAGGACAGGCTAGGAGATATATCTCTCTGGCGAACTAACAACAACCTAACACTCCCGAAACACAACAAACTCTCTAAAGAAACACATGCAATCTAGAACTATCCTCATCTCCCTTCATCCAGCGTGCTCCCAAAGCATGTGCCCTACCGGCACTCAACCTCCCGCGTAGAGTATGATATGAAAGAAACAAATGAAACCAAATGCCCGATACCTCATACCCTATGCCATCAACAAAACCATGAAAGAAATATCCTATGCCGAGCGGTATAGGATGTGAGAACAATCCTCAACAAAAGAACCAAACCACCGGAAACCACAATGCCACATATCCTATACAGGTCCATCTCCTAGCCACATAAGTTAACCGGAAACCTGCAGATCCATCTACCCTCACAACTGCATAACTCCATGCCCTATAGGCCACCATCCAACAGCCCCTTCCGGGTACTACTTCTCATACCTTAATTAAGTAGGCAGGCATCTATCTTGGGGAAGTCATTACATGGGCACAGAAAGTCTGGGGGCTATCTTAATCACATATGCCTACTACTCAAAAATCACCACTTGCGCTACAGCTACTATAGCAATTGCGAGAAATTGGACCCCCGTGGATTAGAATTAGGGGCTAATCCCTAATTGACCGGGTGATACTCGAGTACCTGATGACGAAGATTGGCGGTAACTGGGGTGTCGGCTACGCCGGGCGGGTGTGCAGGGGAACGAGCCTTTGCCAATGAAGACCCTGATAACGCAAGGGAGCGGGAGCCCGTGCTGATAAGAGCCGATATGATGTGGCGTTCTCCAGCATTGGTTTATCCATAAAAGTTCCTGCACACTAGGTTGGGGTGCACGGGGGAGAATAAAAATGTCAAGAAAACATCCGTGCGGGACCGATGCGGCCACGCATGAGAGAGGGGTTAACGAGAAGATGAGTGTGGAATTTCTCAGCACTAGATTCCTTCAAATGCGTGTCTGCGCTGGGCATCGCAGCCAACTTCCACGCTGTTTGGACGAAAACGAGTGATACGATGTAATTACTGGAAAGCAAACAATATGCTCGATTTTACTTCCATCTCCGAGTAGTATGTCATGCACCCACCCACCCTACCGGAAAACGACCCCGCCACCATGCCGGTGCAGTTCTACCAACAGGCAAGACCCGCGCACCACCCAAACCGCGCGGCCCGTCCCCTACGCTACCGGAAAACGACCACGCCACCATTCTGGATGTAGTTCCACCAACAGGCAAGACCTGAGCACAACACAAACCCCTCGGCTCATCCCCTGACGACTATCCTGCACACGATATGATGAGTGGGAGGCGTATAATCTCTCTTACGATACAGTGGCTGTGTGCAAATATTGAATCCATAGTGGGAAATGGTCAAGCTGACGCTCTTAGGCAATCAAAAAAACCGAAGTTGGGAGGGCTGTCGCGTTCGTTACCCCTTGGCCGCCGGCTCCAAAGGGTACAAGAAACCGGGAATCAGCGGTACAAGGTGCTCGATGACAAGTGGTTTGACAGAATTGGGGAACTGGCAACCAAACAAGAATACGAGCTTCGGGAGAAATGTTTCGAAAATTCCACGCTGATTGTTGAGTACAACCTGCCAATCTCCCAATTATTGCTAAACTTTATATAGAGCAAGCTTCGCCAGTCAAAAACGGAAAAACTCAAATTAGAAGAGAATTTCAACGTCCGGGGTGCTCTTGGTAAGTAATCACCATTCTTATTCAAAGATTAACTAACTAATAATGTGATTCTTCAGAGAGGACCGTGTATCGGGCCCGGATTTTAGACAAAATCACACATATCCGGAGGGAGAAGATACAAGACACCCTCAACAGGCTGGTCGTGACGAATGAGTTCCAAAAGGTTTTAAAGGCAGAGGTTGCGCAGCGGGGCCTTGAGCCGGGAGATGTCATACCTTCTCTTCAGGTTGTCTATCACGAAGTGTCCAAGCACGCCCACGGTAACGATGGAGCCATTACCCTTTGCACAACGGACCACACTGACAACGAGCTTGGTGCTCTCATAATGTTCCTCAGAGTTCAGGAGAGCTGGGACGATGGGCTCAAGTGGAGGGTGGTAAAGAAGTGGGAGGCGGGAGGGGAGGAGGAGGAGGAGAAATAGAGTTCCGGGAGTTTAGCTTTTTTTTTATTTTTAATTTGGACCACCACAGTGTCCCTACGACTCTTTTTTTCCTTTCCGTTCCCCACTGCCATGCCATATGGAAATACAGTTTGTGCACTTGAGAAGGCAGGTCAAAAACCTCTTTGCTCCCTCTGTCCCCTCTCCCCCCTTTCTCACCCCGTTTAATCCGTTGGCAGACCGCCTTTTTTTTCCCTCTACCTCCGTTTATTTCATAAATAATACAATGTGTGACCGCGGTACTGAGAACAGGCTCCATTTATTCAGAAAGCAATCCTGTTGCTGTAGTCCAGAATCGTTTTACCCTGACCATTCGCTTGCCCCCACAGAAAGTACATTGATAGTGGAGGAGGATGTCTTGATCAACCACAGCAGTGAAGAGGGAGACAAGCGTTCATAAGTACATAACTTCGGAAATCTTCTACCCTCGAATGCCTTCCTTTCCCAGCCTCTCCGTCCCCACCATAACATTTGTCACATACATTTTCTTCCCATCTAGCTTCACCCGATATCTTCCCCTTCTATTTCTTCCGGTAGGCCCCACATTTACCCCGAGAGTGAAACACGCCTACCTAGACGGTAGTGAGCCCACCGACAGGTCCTTCCAAAGACGACATTTCTCGGTTGTTGAGGATAAGGAAGTGCCAAACCTACAGCCCTATGAATTCCACTATGCCCGGTAGCAACTTGAGAAAGTTAGAACTGTCCAGGAGTGTGGAGGCAGATACTCGCGATATCCAAGCGTTTTTTAATAATGCTACACTTATCTACCACCAAAATTTGACCTGTTTTCTTGGATTTTGGCGCTACACAATGGCACTCTTTTTCGAAAATCCTTCAATACTGCCAGTAGAGGAATTTACCGAGAGTAGTATCCTGTCTAGCGTCCGGTAGAATTTGCGAATGTGCATCTAAGGCAATGTCCTGGTTTGATTGATATGGCCCGAGACGTCACGGTCTAGTTTTACTAGCAAATTTTCAAATGCGGAGGATTAGGTAAACAGTCCGCTGGTCTCCACAAACTTTTTCAATGGACAAGTACTCGATCGGGAATAAGTGCGACCCCAAATCCTGACTCATGATGCAAGTCTTGTGTACTCTACGAGTATCCCACAAGCTACTCACGAAACCTCCTCTGAGCAGGCCGTAGAATCAGGCACACCATTTTATTGTGCGCTGAGAAAATTAACCGATCAAAGCCCCTACATTAACCAATAGAAGCAATTAAAAAATAATACATGGCGGTAATCGGCACTTAGTAATAAAAAGCAGAAGGAAGTAAGCAATGATGTATCAGTTGACTGGTAATGATTTTTGGGGAGGGTTTGTTGTCGAGAGCGATGTGGAGGCGATAAGTTGCCTCGGTCGTACCAGTGTTCGGTTAATTTTGTCAATGCATCTTAGTTTCATTTATGGTAACTTTACTGAATATTCGGATTGTGAGATGTGATAGTTGATTTCTTCCACACTAAGTGAAATATCGTCAACTGTACATCCTTCCTTTCAGTAACAGTCACGAGTGTGATTCATTCCTGAATCACACTCGCTGTTTGCAGGTAGCAGTTATAGTACCCTTTATTCATGCAAGTAGTAGTAGATCTTGCACATAATTCAACTACTGTACCTTAGCATAAATAACTGAACATTTGCCCTCCCAACGTTCTGCAGCGCAAGGTCGCAAGTCCTCACCCTCACTCTGGAGTCCCCCCCTCCACCTTTATCATGACACGAGACGATCATTCAGCCAGATAGATGGTATGACATTATTCAAGATTATGTACTTATTTTATTTCTAAAATAATTTTTAATTGTAGTTTAGGCTGTCATTTTTGAGAAGTGGGGCATTGAGATGGTGTGCCCCATTGCATCGCGATGATGGGTTGTTTATGTAAACGTACTATACCAATATTTAGCAGAGCCTTGTCCTGAGACCTTCTTTGTAGCAAGACATTGCCATAGCACCACTCTTTCCGTGAAGGCTTTGTGAACGGGAATGTGCCATCCACCAAAATGATATCCCAGTGGTACTATATAGGTATGATACTAATTGAACTGCTATAACGAAACTATGGTTTCCTCAAATTAAGGACTCGATGATACTTGTTTTAATTGTATGTTTCCTACAGTCCAGGGGCCGCTTACCTGTACAATGGTACTGGCGCTCTAGCACTTCAAACAGGTGCCGACGGTTAACGGGCGCTAGATTTATACGGGCAACTAGATGGTGGTTATCTAAAGCCGCGTGCCGTCGATAATCTGGTTGAATTTGCAAATTGACCTGCGAGGAAACGTCACTTTTTGTCACTGTCTAACTACGAGAATTTAGGGCGGTAGAGAAATATGTACTGTATTGACCGGCTTCTTCCCCGGCAGGCGTTCTTTCGCGGGTATTGGCAATCTTGAAAGTCAATGGGTCTGGCGAAGGTCACCAGCAAGAGAAAACAGAAGGAACTGAAATCAATAAATTGGAAATGAAAGCCAAATACTGATGGTCACGATCGACCAATGTGATCAGCTCTGAGAAAAAAGAAGATGGATGATGAACAAATCCCCGCTTGCTCTATCTCTCCATGGAGTTTTCCGCCTCGGTAAACAAATGGACCTCATCCACCAAGACTGCTCACTTGCGCAGTCACATATCCACGGGGGTCAGAATAACGTGACCGGGGGTAGGTTACCAGCCTTGCAACCCATGTGCCCCTACTCAACTCCACATAGCTAGCTCATCACCACCAAAACTCTCGCTACATTAACCGTCTAAGTTATAGGACTCTGATTCATTCAGTGGTTTAGCTAGGAGCATGTCCGAGAGGATAAATGCTGGTGAGTAGTATACCACTTATTTACTTCTATCGATTTTATTATCTTTTTTTTTATCAATATTGTTATTATCATTTCATGTTGTGTTTGAGTGGAGGGACATGCGTTGTAACGCTGGGTACCTGCCCCCGGTCACCTAATTCTGACCCCCGTGGATACCAAGCTGGACAACCCACGACAATAACGCAAATTAAAGCGAAGCTATCTAAGTGCCCGACAGTATCATACCGAACACTTAGTTGCCCCGTCTATCGGGTGATGGTTCCGGCAGTAACACCATAGAGCTTTACCACTCAAATTTTGGAAATAGAGGTTAAGGTAAGGGGGCCCTGCTCTCTCAGGAAACAGGTTATGTTCATAGCGAGATTAGGAACTAGCTAGGTTATTGTCGTTAGTGCTTTTTCAAAACGATCCCGCGAGGCCCTTGTTTTTTACCCATCTCGCAAGGTTACTCGTACTATTAGGGCCGCTATTCAGCAGTCCTAGCGGTGCCTTTAAAATATGAGTCTTCAACTCTCTCAATATAGCTTCGTCACCCCCCTGTATCCTTTTTCAGCAGCCCATGAAAGTGCAGTACCCCCCCACAGATCCCCTTCGTTGAGATCGTAACATCCAATCTCGATCAAAGTAGCTACAACCTCCGCATTGCAAAGAACGATGCGCAGTGCATTCCATTCAACATGGGACTCGCATTAAAATCCTCCTGACTACATGAGACTTCCTCGATAAGCACTTTCGCTCATATGTGGCCATTGTATTGCCTAAACAGCCGCAGAACATGTGATGTGGTGCAGTCCGCGAGTCCCTTTTTTTTCACATGAACTCCCCACAAAAGAGGATATTCCAGAAAGTGTTTATTATGCATAAGGGTAGAGAGATCGTCTGAGGAATCCGATGTAAGCGCCTTGACCAGTTGGAATTCAGATATACCGAGCATATCTCGGCTATTACTGAGTAAGGCCTAGGGAAAATATCGGGATGGGGGAAAGATACTCTCACAGAGTGGGATGCACCAGTCGCACTGTTGATACCTTCATATTTGCTCGAACAAGCCACTGACAGCAACTTATTAATGTCATTACTGAAGGAATATTGAGAAAATTGAAGTCCGTAAAACCTAGCTCGACAGTTAGGCTCTAGCAGAGCTTACCCAGCGTCAGCTTCCGTTTCAGATGAAGGTCCACATCAAAGATCCCATTCTGAGTCTCGATTTATCCCAACCCTGCGCCTTTATCCATTCAATCTTTTTCCCGGGATATCTTCCAATCCCAATTCATCTCTCATTTTGTTTAGTCTCTCTCGCCTTCACTATATTGTCGATTCTTGCAAGATTGCTTCTATATTTAAGGAAGCCTGCAGAAACCCAAGTATATATTAGCCAATAATATGGGATTAGGTTCTCAGCACTCTGGCAGTCATGCCCATTTCCGATATATATATTCGGGAATCCTGTCCAGAATGTCGGCCTCCAAACTCTAATTAAATGGCTCCCTATCTTTAGTCTTCCTTCAGTCTGAAAAGAAGAAGGAATCCGGCGATATCGTTTGATACACTAGCTACTCGTCCAGCGAGACCTTTTTCAATCTCGGTGCAAGTAAGGGGCCTTCCCGTCATGAATATTCGGGCAGCCGGGAACTTCCCAAGGATTTTCTTCCAGGGAATAAAAAAGCTGACATCGATGCACAAGAGTATGTACATTCATCCAGAGCCCCAATAGCCACATATGACCCTTTTGAGGATGTAATTCACTGCAACACCTTCACAATATCACTGAACCACACTGTGCCTCCACTAACGGCCTCGCTCTCCTCTCGCAAGGCCTGCAAGAGATTCTCCGGAATCCTTCCGGTTCAGCCCCCAATCTGCTTTATCAAGGAACGTATCATGATAGTAGAATTCCGCGCCTTTCTTGCCACAAATTGGAAGTAAAAGTACGCGATAGCCATTTGCTCTCTTTTGGTCTGATCACACAGGCTATCTTCTATTAGCGAACTATCATCGCGGGTTGTTAGCATGGGTTCAGTTCTGTCACGAGGAGATAATCCTTCATACCTAATAAATAGCTTCCTGACTCCCGAATTTCCTTAGCAAAACAAAACTGCCTTATCAACTTCACTTTGCAGACCTAACTCGCACCGCTACCCTCCAGCATTGTTGATCCGACACTGTTGATTGTCACAATGGTGTAAACCATGGTCGAGGGGTGATAGCAAGGCCGGGAGCTGAAGCCGGTCATTAAAAACGGTATAGTTGTTCGACATATTGGTTTATAAGAGTTGGTAGTATTTTGGCAGTTTATAGTATGCTTGAAGGTGTTTTGGGATCTTTGACTGTCTATTGTTTGGTTTGTTGAATAAGAGTTGCTGATCCTAGTCGGTTGGTCATATTCTTGGGCGGAACCTCGGTACAGTATTTAACGGCAAGGCAAGACAACAGCATACGGAGAATGTCAAACCAAATAATCGCTGTCCTATAAAAGTTACATTGACCTCCATGTCTCACAATATGGGCATTTCACAATGTATTGGCTTCGCAGAGGCCTCATTTTTGTTGAATATTCACGAAGGTTCCAAATATCGGGCATTGATGAAACCGAGATGGCGGATGGATGAGAAGGATTTCGTTTGGTGGGAGTTGCACGATGGGAAATGAATGTAAGAGGAAGACGATAGTGTGTTTGACCTAGGGATAGATGAGGTAGATATGTTTGGGATGTTTTAGGAAACGACACTAGGGATGGCCGGAGGTTTAGGAATATGGTTTGCTAGGAAACGAAAAAGATAGGTGTCGCACTACGAGGGTTAGGAAACGGCAGACGGTGTTAGAACCGTAACTGATCATGGATAATGAGGGAAACTGAGTAAGAGAACGAAACAGGGAAAACAGTAGTTAGGGAAAATGTGTTTTGGGAATGTTGAATGGGAGCATGGAAAGGAGGAGCGAAGAGAGACGAGCGATGATATTGTTGATGAAGATTTTTCTTTGTAGAAGTCGAGCTTGTGTATATATAGGACAGATCTGGCAACATAGAAACAATAAGGACCAATACATTCTCTACTGATCATAGCCTATTTTTGAGAATTTTCCCACATGTTACTGCAATCGGCTGGACTTAGTGTGGGTTGTATGACGTAGGTATGAGCAGGTGATTGTCAGGGGTCTTCCCCATATCAACGACCCTGTTCCTGTCATTTTTCTAAACTGGTTCCTCATCAGTGAAAGTCTTCACCCTTCCCTGCCGAAGATGCCAACCTTTTTGGCAATCCCACCTCTTCACTATATCCTCAAATCCTCCAATCCGACCTTCGTTTTCAAGCTGGAAACAAGAATGGCTAATTTTGGGATCCAAAGGGTTCCTTACGCAGCCCAGATGCACGCGAGATCTTTAACCTCACAGGTCCTTGGGACCAGGAACATGACTCCGCCACTTGCTTTCTTCACTAATGTCAGATGCTATGTTACAAACCAATCTGCATTCCCGGAAAGTGACCCCACCATCACATCTGACTCTGTTCGACAAACAGCGAAATCCACCACAGCATCCAAACCGACAACCTTATCCCCTGACGACTGTGCAGCGCAAGAGGTGACAGATGGAAAGTGTGTAACCCCTCCTATCATACAATAGCTTGCATGCAAGTATTAAATCCCTTGTGGCAAAATGGTCTAGCTGACAGCTCTCAGGCATTCAAAAAAATTCGGGTTTAGAGCCGATTGGCGTTTGTTCTCCTTTGGCAGCAGGATCGAAGAGATGGATGCAACATGGCATCAGCGGTGCAGCGATCTCGATGACAAGTGGTATGAGAGATTTCAGAAGATGGTAGCAGATCATTCGACCAAGATGCAGCAGAAAATTTCTGAAAATGCTACCCTTATTGTTCAGTTCCACCTCTTCATTTTTATTTTTATTTCTAACGTTTATATAGAGCATGCTCCTAAAGGAAAAAACGGAAAAGATGAGACTAGCTGGAAACTTCAATATCCGTGGTGCTATTGGTAAGTAATCGCCATTCTCATTCAAGTATTAACTAATAATGTGAATCTACAGAGAGGACTGTTTACCAGGCCCAACTTTTGCAAAAAATTACAACTATCCCGGGTGAGGGCGTACAATCCTCCCTGAATAGGCTGGCAGCGACAGATGAATTCAAAGATGTTTTTAATGAGGTGCTTGCACGGCGTGGCCTTCGGCCACAAGATGTCATCCCTTGCCTCAAGCATGTCTATTACGAGCTCTCCAAGCATGCACACGGTAATGATAGAGTCATTACCCTACGCGCAGAGGACCACACCGACAAGGAACTTGCTGCTCTTGTGGTAATTCTTAAGGTTCAGGAGAACTGGGCCGATGGTCTCAAGTGGAGAGAAGTGAAAAAACGGGACGGGGAGGGGGAGGGGGAGGGGGATGTGGAGTCAGCTTAGAGTTTGGGGCATTTACTTTATTGTCTTTGTTAGGACCGCAGCAGACCCCCTTTTGTTGTTCCTCTGCATTTGTTCATATCATAAAATCATGCAACTTTCTGCATGACCCTCTCGATTGCGGAGACACTGGCGACAAAGTCCACCGTCACTGGTTGTGATAACTCTACTAGGGGCTTGGGTGCTAACACTGTGCTCGATTATGCAAAATCACTGCGCATTATCACCGATGTCTCCAATCGAACAACGATCGTCACCATGTACCAGGCTGGAGAGGAAATATATAATGTTATGAATAAAGTGGTTCTAATTGATCAGGGAAGGATGATTTTTTCCGGCCCCACTACCGAAGCAAAGCAATATTTCATTCATTTAAGTGCCCGGAGCGAAAGTTTCTACCCCGAAAGCGATGTTCAAGCTCATGTGGTAACATTTGATAGAATAGCCGCTGATTTCCTAACCACTATTACCGATCGGATCGAGAGACAAATTCAACCAAGATTTGAGGATAAGGTCCCACGCAACCCTGATGAGCTAGCCATTGCCTTCCAGAACAGTCCAAACTATGCTCGCCTCTCAGAAGACGTAGATAGTTATGAACAGGAACTGGTCGCAACCGGGAACACAACAGCTACAAACTTCAAGAAATCGGTCAAATCATCAAAGCCAAGTACAGTCTGTCCGGATTCGAGTTAGACCGCATCATTCATCTAGCGAGTTCTCGGCTGTACACTCCATGAGTATTGGCTTCTTTGAGTGGATATGCAGAGTTTCTGGACTACCTTCTGGGCTGGTGTTGTTGTGTCTCTTTCGGTTGGTGCGCAATTCTGGAGACAAAAGGACAACACTACTGCCGCCTTTATGAAAGGTGGTAGCGCTTATTTTGGATGTATTTTTTTCGGCTGGATTCAAATGTTGGAAATTATTAGTGCTGTATTGGGACTTGATATTGTACAACGGCATAAGACTTTGCATTGGTATGCTTGAACCGCTCGCCGAATATTGATTGCCGCAAACCCCCGCTAATACGGGGTGTATAGCATCGACCCTCTGCTGTAGTGGTAGCTAGGCTGATTATGGATACCCCCATCACGCTTATCCAAGTCGTATGTGGCTACACCTCCACTTTTGATTGATAATTTGCTGACTCGTGCCGGCCCGCCAGTGGGTATTTAACATAATCTTGTAGTTTATGGCCAAATCCGACGTTGACGCAGGCAATTTATGGATTTTTCTTCCACCTGACATACACCAATGCATTCTGTATCGCGGCTCTTTACCGCATGTTCTCGGCTCTTTGCCCTATTCTTGACGACGCAATCCGGTTTCCTAGAATTGCACTTACTATATGCATTATCTACGCTGGCTATGTTATTCCTAAGACGCAGCTCCTCAATGATTCGATATGGTTTGGTTTGCTCTTCCATCTATTTTCTTTGGGCTCCCTCTTTGAGGCCATTCTTGCCAATGAGCTCACTGGGAGGACAATGAAGCGCGCTGGGTCAATGATTGTACCTGGAGGAGAGGGATATGATGATTTCCCATAGCACGCCTGGTAACCTCAATATCTCCGGGGATGAGTTCATTGAAGCTCAATACAACTATACGCGCGCTCACCTCTGTAAGTTGCTCTCATGGGTACCTCCGGAGCCGGAAAGTGAGTTGAAGCTCGAAATTGTTCAACTGGCGGTTTGGAACTAATTGTCTTTACAGGATTAGTCTTCTCAATACGGTCTCTCAGTGCGATCACTGAAACTCTTCACGCTACGCAAGATGCCCGCTTTTGCGCCAATGGTACACCATTGCTATGTCCCCAAATCCTCAATTCCAAGGTCTGTTATCAAGCTCGAAACTGGGATGGGCGATATCAGGATTCCGGGGCCGCACGCGGGATCTTTAGCCTCGTGGGTCCGTCTCACCGGGAACATGGTCCTCCACTTCCTTTACCAGGGGAGGAGATCTGCAATGAGGAAGACGATCAGCACTTCCCTGTCACGACGGTTTATCAGACTTTGGAATTTGCGCTGTTAAATAAAACCAAGAAATCGGAGAAGGAAAAATATCCCCATAATAATCAATGCTCTGCTGAAGTGTTTGGAATTTCGCATGCGGCACATAGGGGTAGGTTCCCGGAGTGAGAGAAAGGGATTAGGAGAATGAAGTTAACATATGCCCACTGTTGTTAGAAATGCTTTCTTTCAAGGGGTATCCAGAGGAGAGCGAAAGTGGGTCTCGATTGCGGAAACGCTCGTGACAAAGTCCACCGTCACTGGTTGTGATAACTCTACTAGGGGCTTGGATGCTAACACTGCGCTCGATTATGCAAAATCACTGCGCATTATCACCGATGTCTCCAATCGAACAACGATCGTCACCTTGTGCCAGGCTGGAGAGGAAATATAAAATGTTATGGATAAAGTGCTTCTGATTGATCAGGGAAGGATAATTTTTTCCGGCCCCACTACCGAAGCAAAACGATGTTTCATTGATTTAGGTTTCCAGTGCCCGGAGTGGCAGTGTTACCCCGAAAGCGATCTTCAAGCTCAGGTGCTGATATCCGACAGAACAACCGCCGATTTTCTAAGGAGTATTACCGATGGGATCGAGAGACAAATTCAACCAGGATTTGAGGATAAGGCCCCACGCAACCTTGATGAGCTAGCCACTACCTTCCGGAACAGTGCAAACTATGATCGCCACTTAGAAGACGTAGCTAGTTATGAGCAGGAACTCGTCGCAACCGGGAACACTGCCGCTACTAATTTCAAGAAATCGGTCAAATCATCAAAGTCACGTGCAGTCTGTCCGGATTCGAGTCATACCGCATCATTCGTCCAGCAATTTCTCGCATATACAGGTCATGAGTACTAGCTTCTTCGAGGGGACATGCAGAGTTTCTAGGCTACCATCTAGATGAATATTATCACCACCCCTTTGGTTGGTGAGCAATTCTGGAAACAAAAGGACAACACCACTGCCGTTTTTATGCAAGGTGGTAGCGCTTATTTTGGATGTATTTTTTTCGGCTGAATTCGAATGTCGGAAATCGTTGGTACTGTTTTGTGACGTGAACCGCTCGTCGAATATTGATTATCGCAAACGTTCGCTGATGTGGGGTGTACAGCATCGACCCTCTGCTGTGGTAGTAGCCCGGCTGATGGTGGATATCCCCATCACGCTTATCCAAGTCGTATGTGGTTACACCCCTGCTTTTCAACGATAAATTGCTGACTCGTGCCGGTGAAGTAGTCGATATTTAGTATAATCTTGTATCTCATGGCCAAATTCGACGTTGATGAAGGCAATTTCCGGATCTTCTTCCTCCTAACACCAATGCATTCTATATCTCAGCTCTTTACCGCATGTTCTCGGCTCTTTGCCCTACTCTTGATGACGCGATCCGGTTCTCTGGAATGGCCCTTAATATCTGCATTATCTACGCTGGCTATGTTATTCCTAAGACCCAGCTCCTTCACGAGTCCTTATGGTTTGGTTTGCTCTTCCATGTGAATCCTTTGGGCTCCCTCTTTGAGGTCATTCTTGCCAACGAGTTCATTGGGAGGACAATGAAGTGCTCTGGGTTGATGCTTGTACCTCGAGGGGAGGTATATGACGATATCCCGCAGTATCAAGGATGCGTCATTGCATCTAACACGCCTGGCAACCACAATATCTCTGGCGATGAGTTCATTGAAGCTCAATACAGCTATACGCGCACCCACCTCTGGAGAAATTTCGGAGTTGTTATTGCCCAGACAGCATCGTATATCATTGTTACAATCTCTGCAACTGAAACCATCTCTTCGTTGCCCCCGGATCTGTCATTTTACCATTCAAGAAGAGTATGAAGAGTAAGCGGGTCATCGATGCCAATAAGGCCAAGGACGAGGAGAACACTGGTGGTCTTGCTGGCACTGATTGTCTCAACGGGGATCGATCCAGCGATGGGATTGAAAAGATTATTGACTGTAAGAGCATCTTTACATTTAAGGAGATTGAGTACACAATTCCTTATAACGGCGGTGAGCGGAAGTTGTTGAACAATGTTAGTGGTTACGCTAAGCCGGGAATTATGGTTGCTCTCATGTGCACTTCCAGAGCCGGAAAGTGAGTTGAAGCTCGAAATTGCTGAACTGGTGGTTTGGAACTAATTGTCTTTACAGGACTACTCTTCTCAATACGCTCTCTCAACGTCACCAAGTTGGTGTTATTACTAGCGAAATCCAGATGGATAGCCGTCCCTCCGAATTAAATTCCAGCGAGGGACCGGATATCAAGAATAAATAGGTGTTGACGATGCGGCCTAGACCGTCTGCTAAGCTATGCAATTCTCGACGATCCTCCGGTAACGGGCTAGTGTCCCTAAAGCCGAGAAGATCAAATGCATGATCCAAGTTACGGTTTCTCTTGAACTCGACTTCCTCCAGGATTCTGTTGTCCGGTCCCTCGGTGTTGAGCAGAAGAAGTGTCTCGCGGTTGGAGTCGAACTTGCTGCTAGACTAGATCTGTTGCTCTTTTTGGACGAACCAACGAGTGAGCTTAAAAGATAGAGCGCTTTCTGTATCGTTCGTATCTTCAAGAAATCCTCTCAGGCTAGACGGGCTATCATTTGCACCATTCACCAACCGTCATCCCTGTTGATCCAACAATTCGATGTGATTCTCGCGCTCAATCCGGAGGGCAATACCTTCTACTTCTGGTCCGTCGGAGAGAATGACGCTGATGTGATCTGATATTTTGGTGAGAGGGGGCTTATTCCCCTCCTGGCAAGCCGAGTTATGTTACGCGAAATTGTGGGTTGGATTCATGGTTGGCGTGTTCAATGGATTCACATTTCGGAACCCGGTAAATACAGTCCAAAGTAAGTCGAGCGATTCCAGTTTGAGCGAGCGATCGTTTCCATGTACTAATTGAGGGGCCAGATTTGCAAAAACGAATTTTTACCACCTATTTCGTCGTAGTGTTCCCACCAGCCATGGCCAATAGTGTCGTTCCCAAGTTCTTTGAGAATCTCATAGTTTGGGAGGCTAGAGAGTTACCTTCTACGATATTCAGTATCAGAAATGGTTCCCCCTTACTGTTGAGTACCACCTCCCGGTTTTGCAATTATTTCTAGCCTTTATATAGAGCATGCTTTTCAAGGAAAGAATGGAAAAACTCAGATTGGAAGGGAATTTCAACATCTGTGGTGCTATTGATAAATAATCACGATTCTCATTGAAAGACTAACTAATAATGCGAATCTCCACAGAGGACTGTGTATCAGACCCGACTTTTGCACAAAATCAAATATGTTCTCATCGAGTGCCTCCGACGACATGACCCCACAAGGCTAACTATCCCAAGCGCTCTCATCTGTGTCAGTGAATTATTTTCCATCCTCTCAGAGTAGTCGTCGAAAGGTCTCGGGGGTAACATACACGACACACAAAGCGGCGCTTCTTGCACCATTCTTGCGACAACCGCAGTCTTGGTCGCGGGTCTGTGGACGTCAAAGCTTTATCACCCGGCCCCGACATCCAGGCTGAGAGCACATAGCATGACCATAACGCCTTCGTCTCCGGTATTAGTTTATGCCCTTTTCACCGATTTAACCATCCCACCAACGCCCCCATCTCCATCGCCCTGCCACAACAGCTAGCCACCCAATATTGTCTTGCCAGAAATCTAGGTATACAATCCGCGCCCAACAGGCTGGCAATAATGGAGGAGTTCCAAAATGTTTTTGAGGCAGAGGTTGCACGGCGTGGCCTTCGGCCACAAGATATCATCCCTTGCCTTATTGTAAGGCTGTATATGATGAGTTGTCCAAGCATGCCCACGGTAACGATAGAGTCATTACCCCCGCGCCGAGGACGGCACAGACAACGAATATGCCTCTCTCGTCTGATGGCCTCAAGCGGAGAGAGGCGCGGGAGGGAGGCGAGTGGATTTCGTCACCTTCTCGCCTATTAGTCTACCTTTTACACAGGCTCTCCAGTCCAATGTTGCAAAGAATCCCTTCAGTGATCTAACCCGGGGGGGTTAGAAGGGGGAGGGTTTGAATCACGATTTCTGAAAAATCGGGATAGAAGGGGGGTTCTTTAAAGATTTAGTAAGCAAAAAAACCATGAAATATTCATTCTTCAGAATCCGGGAAGAGGAGTAAATTATCAAGAATTGTCTCCTTTGTCATAAATCCTATTTTACCTGCTTCTCTAACCCCACTTTGCTGTCTTTTACTATAAGATTTTTTTGTTTCTTTACTTTCAACTAGCTTCAAATGTCATTATTTATTATTTTATTAGAATGGGTTCTATCTTATAACCCACCGGTTCGAAAAAGCGCGTTCCAGCCCTTCGACCACTTCTTGATCCAACCCCCCCTTCGTTGCAGCATTGCTCCAGTCTGCTCAACTTTGTTGTTTTTTGTTGGCACCGCGGCACGGTTCTCGTGGCTTGTTTTTTTCCCCCTTTCCCCACCGCCACGCCAAACCTAAACAGGATTCTGGAACCTGGGAAGGCGCAACCAAAAACTTCTTTCCACTTCTTGTTGCTTTTCTTCCGTTTTTTCAATCCGTCGGCAGACCGCCTTTTTTCTGTCCCCCCTGCATCTCTGCATTTCAAAAATAATACAATTGTCCCCATGTCTCTGAGAACAGGCTTCGTCGATTCAGGAAGTAATCCAGTCGCTGTACTTGAGAATCATTCTACCCTAACCATTCGCTAGCCCCCTCCTAAAGAGAATTGACAAAATATCTGCCCAACTGGAAACTTGATAGCGGAGGAAGATATCTTGATCTCAATTCTATCAGAGCACTAAAGAGGGAAACAAGCATCCTTAAATACATAACTAAGTAAATCTTCTACTTTCCAACGTCTTCCTTTCTCAGCCTTCACCGTCCTCACCATGAGAGGTTACGCCACTCTCATGGGCTGCTTGTAATGGATATGAAGCAGTGGTGAGAACACTACTCGGAGTAGAGGAGGTCAATCCGGGCACGCCAAATAATTATTGTTATGAGCGGTCGATTGAGTGGGGAAAGACTAAAGGTGGGAGGAAGAATTGAAGTGAAGTCAAGGTGAGTGAAACTTTATCAATACTGGGGGAAATCGTATCTTGCTTGCTAGCATTTCTATCTACGGAGAACTAATAGGTTTATATAGAAAATACCAGATCGTTCTTGCGCATTCAACTCCAGTCTCCAGGGCTCGGAGAAAGTTCCAACGACTTCCATTGCCCGGTCAGGAGTCCAACAGGTGATGGTACCGCATCACCGGAATTACGGATTTCCTTTCCCTCTCGCTTTTTTTCCCGATAGCCTTCGACCATCTCTACGCATTCCCCGTTGTACTATACAGCCAGGTATAGTAATCCCACCTCTTCGCTTGATAATGAGTGACAAAGAAAACTAGTTACAATTGGTTAACCTGATAGGAAGGGTAGAAGAGAAAAGATACATAAGTGCGGAGGTGTCGCCGGTGACTTGCAACAATAATGGTGGTGGAACACAGCCGTCTCTCGCCGATAGAGGAGGAGCTTGAGAGGCTGGTGATAACAGGACTCGGGCGGGAAGAGGTCAGCTGACAAGCCGAATAAGAGTGGCAGAACACCGCTCTCGTATGCCGCTATCTCTGGCGGTGAGGGGGTGGCGTAAGTATTACTCGGGTGGAAAGAGGTCAACCCTGACAGGCCAACCAATTATGGTATGGTGCGTGGACAAAATTAACCGCGCGCGGAGGATTGATAGCAACCCGACACCCCTCATCACTCTGCACTTTCAACACCACCTAAAGAAATTTCTGGATCAAATATTAATTTCTACTATGTGTTCCACAGTGAGTTTATATTTTTGATTTGATATTTTTTTGGTTTTAATGATATTGGGGTTGGTAGGAGAGCGCCGCTGTCATGGCCGGAGTGTTTTCATGTTCTTTGATGCGCGGTTAATTCTGTCCACCGACAATACTACACCGCGTATGCCTGTGAGTATGAGTTGGGGCGTGAGGGGGTGGCGAAACTTCTACGGCGACGAGAAGATGTCAACCCCAACAAGCTAGATCATGATTGCCAAACACCGCTCCTGTTAGCAACTACCTCAGACTATCAGACTGTGATAGCGCTACTAGGATCTCGCGAAGTGGTATCCCATAGCGCGACCTAAGGCCAAAGAAATATCACCCAGTGGAAATCACCATCATTCCACCCTCTTCGGAGCTTTGTACTCATGCCAATTGTTCTTATATATCGTTCGTTTTTTGTTTTTGTTTTTTTTTTCATAGAAAGGTCCTAAGGTATCGGAATCGAAATATGTGTTCTCACACCCACCGGACACTCCTTTCTCCACTCCATCGAGGGGGGGTTCATAGTGAATTATTGCGAAAAGGTTCACTACATTGCCTGCTGTGTCTCAGACCCCTGGGCCATTTGATTCTCTCCTTGCTGTCAATTCTTGCTTGAGTATTTTGTTTTTATCTTGTGCCGTGGTTTCTCTTTCTTCTCTCACCTGACCCTCTTTCCTTCATGATAGATCAGCTGTGTACTTCTATTGTGGCAAGCCCATAAGTTTTATATATTTTACTTGCAGAGTGTGTTCCGCTGGCATGAGGTGAGGGGGTGAATTGGGTAGCTCCCATATCTATTTCATTGACTCTGTACCCAATTTTTTACCTTGCTAGCCTAACACCATTTTTTTGGTTAAACCCACAGTTTATCTGTAATCAATACAGGAAAAGTACTAACTTAATACCCCACGCTATTAAAATATAAAAAACTTATGGGCCGTACCTTCGTAGATTGTCTTTTTTTTTTTTGAAACGAAGAAAGTCAGTGATAGTGGAAGAATTCAGGCAATTGTGAGGAACTATTAACTGCACACCTCAGTACTCGAGTAAGCCACCATTGAGGGTAGGATCTCTACTATCATGTCATAAATGATAGGCTTAGCGAAAAATGTGACAACATCCTTAGCGGATACCAACCAGGGTCAGCATTGCGGACAAGTGATGCAGGTCTTCGGTAACAGAAAGGCACTTCACATCCCTCGCAGTTCCCCTTTATCCCGCACTGCATTCGATCGCGTGAAACTGGCCACTCTGGCAACTATCAAGGAATCTTATCTTGCGACTCAGAGACTACAAGGCCCCCCTCCACTGTAAAAGGAGGACTGAGGCCGCCAAATAGCGACCCTAGTACGGTACACGGGCGCAGATTAAATACCGGTATCATAGTTTGTCTGAGAGCACCACCTAATATATGGGATTTTTTCGAACAAAAAATACAAATAAGTACCAAACGGCTCTACGAGCGCGGCAGATAGACAGATAGACAGATATTATCATAGTCAAGTTTCGCTTACCCTCTGGTTGCTATGCACCTACATAAGGCACGTGACTCATATATCCATCGACCACGCTTGTTCTATCGTTATTTAAATTTCCAATTCGGAGGCCTTTAGCTAAAGCTTCATTAAAGATCTACAGTTTGGGGATACAGTGTGATCGTTTGCCAGGTGAAACAGGTTGTAATAAGAGGAGCTTCAGAAAAAAAACGGAAAGGTGGGCAAGCCTTCCGCTTGGAGACTATAATATTTTTTACCTTTAGAAATGGTTGTTCCGGAATTTTGGAAGTGAAGGGAGATTGTAGTTTGTAACTTATGGGGTAGCGGAAGGGGGGGTTCGTTATCGTACTCAAGTAGGGCGGAGGGACTGACCGCGATGGTAAGCTCTTGGGAAATTATTGCAGAAAACAACACAGCATATACAATAAAACCATCACAACACAATCGATTTCTTTGACGAAAAGAAATTCTTCAAAGGAGTCCTCTAGGATATGGGATTAGTGGTGTCAATAGTGTTAAATTTTAAATTCTATGTTGACAATGTGCATGATGGACTGGAAGCAAAAGCATCAGAAGTATTTGGTGTTGTTCTCTTTCAGGAAAGTAGGTAGCTTGGCATCGCCAAACACACAGAGAATTCTGCATTAGGCTGCGCCCAGTCTCCCCTCCGGAGAAGAAGCCTCCCGGAAAAGGACCGTCGCATCCAAACAGGCTTAGGAAGTTCGCCAGAACTGACGCCCCATACCCGATACAGTTAGGCACTGTTTTGCCTGCTCCTGCCCACTATTCTGAACTCTCCTTTCTTGCCGGACGGCCACGCGCGGCTGTGAAATAGATTGTCGAATCAGGGTCGGGGGATAATGACTGTCAACCGAGCTATGAACCTTGTGCTCGCGTGCTGGGTAATGGCAGAGATTCCGCGGTGGTGACACCGCCTTGGGGTCCACGAGAGGGGGGGACTGCGTCGGAAGGAGAAAGGGAGAAATAAAGAGAGCACCAGATGAACCGTATCCCCCACCCTCCGACCAGTGTTCAGAGGCTGAGGGTGATGAGGATGGGGATGAAGATTCAGAAGCGACTGCTTTCGACGCACGCCGAGACTCCGGACCAGTACCGGGGATGGAAAGACGGTGTTGGAAAGAGCACTCGACGCGCCGCCAAAGAATACTTGGACCAAGGATGAGATTTCTAGTTTTTACAATACTCTGTTAATGGAGTTGACATACACTGTGGTACTTCCCTATTCCTGCACATCCGGACTAACCCCCCGCTGACCTACCGTACCGTCAATCCAGGCAGCCTTACATCGAAAACACACCCCACAACACCGTCCAAACATGCACTCTCCTGTCCATAAGGACTGGCGGATGCACGGAAGACTGCGATTACTGCGTCCAATCCTCTCGCTACTCCACCGGCCTAACAGCGACGAAGCTCTCCACCATCGAAACCGTCATGGCGGCCGCACGCGAAGCCAAGGTGAACGGAAGCACACCCTTCTCAATGGGCGCAGCGTGACGCGATATGTCCGGTCATACGCAGGGACTTGAGCGCATAAAAGACATGGTCCGCGAAGTACGGGGGCTAGGGATGGAAGTATGGGTGACGCTCGGAATGTTGGACTCTAAGGCGGCGGAGGAGCTAAAGCACGCGGGGTTAACGGCGTATAACCACAATTTGGCTACCAGTCGGGAGTTTTACCGGAAGGCCATTACTACACGCGAATTCAACGGGAGGTTGCGGACCATCGAGAACGTGCTCAATGCCGGGATCTCAGTGTTTAATGTCCGAATACTTGGTCTTGGGGAGACTGCAGCGGATCGCGTTTCCTTTCCGCAAACCTTGTCTACCCTACCGAAGTATCCCGAGTCTGTTCCTATTAATGTGTTGGTCTCGATTAAGGTGACGCCCATGGGGGAGAATAAGGAGGTCCCCTTCGATGGTTTTCGTAGAGTTGTGACGACAACAAGGATTCTGGTGCCTGGGACTGTTGTTCGCTTAGCGGCCATGAGGATCAATTTGACCGAGGAGGGGCAGGTTCTTGCCTTCTTTACCGGAGCGAATGCGGTGTTCACGGGGGAGAGAATTTTGACTACTGAGTGTTCCGGATTCGACGCTGATAAGAGACTGTTGGAGAGGTGGGGGCTGGTTAATATGAAGCCTTTTAGAGGGGAGGACAACGGGGGCACAGAGGCGGTTGCCGAGGTTAAGAGAAGGGGGAGGGAGGGGATTACTGAGGGGGTTTAAGGTTGTTTGGGAGAATCGAGCAGTCATGCAGTATCATCCACAATCGTTTATGCTCCACTAAACTATTCGCAACTAGATAAAATATTTTAACAAATCAAGTGCAAATTTTTCTCCGTAGCAGTACTGTAAAAACTCTTGTGATTCGCCATCTGGGGATCTATATCAAAAGGTTTGGCTACGATCAGTCGAGACTACTTTGGGATTGTTCTTTTCTGTACTGCTAGCGGTGTCTTACACATACACAAAATTGACTTCCATAGAAAAAACTCTTCGTCTCCAACATCCTTCTCCATTTTCTCCATTCTTCATTCCATCCACACAGCCTCTTAGAAGTTTCCCGAAAATCCTATTCCCTGAATCGCTTCTCTGTTTCGTCCTTTTACACACTTAACGTGATTCCCGGGGATGCGGCTCAGGACAGGGATCCGGCTCACCCATAGCAACCAGTCAAAAATCAAACCAACATTTGAATATCTTAATGAATAATAGAGATACTAACTTGAAAATCAAGTCCC
>Ga0307509_10002432_pt1 | contig 30120 bp, 35 predicted proteins | sample 10_EM_MG_FD_202245 | JGI IMG/M metagenome (GOLD analysis project Ga0307509, IMG submission 202245) | Populus trichocarpa ectomycorrhiza microbial communities from riparian zone in the Pacific Northwest, United States - 10_EM | ecosystem: Host-associated > Plants > Roots > Unclassified | place...
GTTTCTTTTACTTTTGATAAGTCTTCTATTACACTCTTTATATTTCTACGACTATACAAATTGATCGCTTCCACACTGGACCAGAACGCTCTCTCCATCCGCTGTGCTGTAACCTTGTTCTAAAAGTATAGCGTAGGGGAAGACTGTGGGGTGCAGGAAACAAGAAGTGAGGGGGACTACAGGGGACGGCCGGGTATGGCTGATGACAGCGGGGGACCCCCGATAAAATATAAGCGACGTATTACGATGCATGTAACAGACGAAGTAAATAATATTCACGCAAGAAAGAGAAGAAGATTAAACAGATCATCAGGCCCTCCAACCAATTTTCCGAAGCAGAACCAATACATTGAGATAATAAGTAGTATGAGAAAATGAAAACACGAGAGAATATAGAAAACCCAGAATACCAAAAACACAAGCCATCCAATTCCATCCTTCGATCACTGTTGTGTAATTCAACTGTCGGAGGCATTGGGGAAATGTCGCCCTTGTTGCTGGGATCGTTGCCACCGATATATGATATCCCAAGATGACAATGAGGGCGCATTTATAGTACCTAGGGTTGGTGGGTCGGGAAAACAAAGAAGGCGAGCTGTAGCGAGCTTGGCGGCGACCACGCGAGTTGTAGCGAGCCTGGAGCTATTCAACTCAAGGGGCTGCGATAGCCCTATATATTGTGGTAGCTCTCAGACCCCGGGTGTAACGGAATCTGCCTATTGTTCTCGCTACTGTACCTACCTGATGGTGGATGTTTCATATTTAGGTTCTACAATAGTAGCGCTGTTCATTTTACCTTGTACTTTCCTTAATTGTTATAGTTTCCTATTGGGTTATTTATTCCTGTAGTTCGCTTATAGCTTTTGCTACCCTTGTACCCTTTAGGCAACCTTATGCTTTCCTACTAGCACTACTCAATTAGTACATTAGTAGCAATCCTTTATTGTTTGATTCCATTACTTGTTTTGTTAGTTACATCCTGTCGCCTGTATACCAATGTTCTAGGACTTAGTTGTTTGCTTCGATACTATCTCATCATGGTAAGTGTTTGCGTTAGGCACAGGATATTTGGTTATGTTTTATTTGTATTTAAAGAGCCTGCTATCCCATAAGGATTCAGTCTCTCAAGCCTCACAGGAACTCTCTTCTTTAATATACTACAAGTTGAACGGTCACTCTATTTGTCCCTCATCTATCTTATATCTCTTGAAGATATTCCACTGAGACTTTCCCTCCTATCCTATTAGTATCTCCAGAGTTCCACTTGGGATTCTTGAGATACTTAGGAGTAGGTTACACCGGGGCTGACGGGAGTGGGCAGGGTTTGGCGCGCTTTGCCCAATTGGCAACAGGTTATTCTACCCCAACATGTATTAAAATAAGACTGAGCCAATTCACTCCTCCCAGATCTTCAACTCCTTTTTCAAACACCACTATACTGTACATCATTGTTTCTTAAAGTTGTATTCTTGCTTGCTTATTGGTTTATCCATGTGACACATGATTCGCAAGATCACAAACAGTGAGGGACCTGAAACCTTGAACTTGAAGTCTATGAGTATACTGGTTGAAAGGATAAAACCGGAAACATCCCCACTGCGTCCCTTCCCCACCTACATCTCCCGTAGGCCATCCACACAGAGTAGGAAAAACGGATGGACCAGACAACTTGGAACGTTGCCGGAGAGGCAGTTTTGCACCTAGTTCCCTTTAGTGAAGCTGCTTTGGAGTTGTGTGGAGGAGTAGTGCTTTGTGCCCTCATTTCTATCATAGAGTAGGATATGAAAACACACAGCCAGAGCGATAGCACAGTGTATATGAACCTTCCGCAAAAGGGTTAAGGAGATTTAGTGAGTGAAATCTAGAGTTCGCAACTTTATATGCTATGAAAGTGACAGGCGCATTTTTTAGCAGGGATCTGAATGGTCGGGCAAGGACGGGTTTGGACTAGCTAGATCAGGTCAAATTCTAGTCTAGTCTGATGGTAGAAATTAGACTAATCAGCCAGTCGTGATTGTTGAAACTGGCCAGACCGGACTCAGCCAGACTGAGCGGACTGGGTGAAAACCCATTGATAGAAGATGCATAGGCTTGGAGCTTATTCCCAAAGGGCAACGGCCAAATTACTAGAACCCCTGCAGAGAAACCAAATGAAACGCCAAGAGTAAAGCCACCCAAAAGACTTCAATTGCTAATACAGCAGTGTGGAAGTTGTCTCTCATTCACCCACACTCACGAGCATACTCTGCTAACATATTTAGTGGTGGTAGAGACAGGAATATATATAAAGCAGAACACCTATCCTTTCTCTTCTAAGTATATCCCCTTCCCCCTTTCATGGACCTCGCAGGTAATATAGAGGGAGGGATGTTGTGACTCCGGTTGCTCATACCATCCATGCATCCTGTCCTCGTACCTTTTTACGGCTTCCTGGCTTTTTCACAATCTTCCCTGCTCACAAGTGAATCACAAAGATGATAGCTCCTATTGCTCATCGCATTTGTATATCCAGCGTGTGTATACTCCCTCCTGGCTCTTTAAAAGACTTCTATGCTAACAAAAGAAGGTCAAATATCAGCAGAACCCCAATTCCTCATAGCTTTTGGGTATCCGACACGTTTATGCAAAAGTGTTATAGAGACTGATCTGGGACTAGTCCTGGACCAGACTAGAAGACTCGAACTAAGCCGGTCTCGTCTTTAACATCAATTCAGACTGACGGGCTGGTCTTGCCTCCCAGACTTGACTCGTCGGACTATTGGGAACCCTGTTGTTTAGAGCTTGATATATAATGTCGAGCTAGAAGAAACACTCGAATCCAACTTAATGGGTAAGATACGATGACACTTATTAATTATGAAATGCATTATCACAGGATATAGCCTCAGGGGAAATTTAGATATTCACCATTGATGACTAACAAGATATCTTTGTATCTAAAACAATGATAGCTGGGATATTAGTGGGGTGAAAAGATAGGTTTTGCTAGAGTCATGGAGGGTTTGGAGGGGGGGCTATGGATTGCAGGTGTCCGGCTGGGGAGCGTCGGGCACTGCTCTGGATATTGATAAGTGCACTGTACAATACAGTGGAAGGGTACTACTCGTATGATACCGGATTCGTGATCTAATAGCCTTGGGGAAGACTGTGATACACGTTTTAGCAGGCTAAGAGCGGTAAGGGGACAACTCGTGGTACCCATTCGCATAAGCCTCAAATGTAACTTGGTATCAAAGCATCACAAATCGCAAAGAATAAAAACATCTCACTCTCTTCGGATCAAAGGCTTCAAGCCTTGACCTCCCGGGTGATAGCGACACTCTGATGGCAGCTCGCTCACAACCCAATGATAACTGGGGTAGCGTAGGTAATGGCGCAAAGCACGGAGAAAAGCACGTAGGTGGTTGTTCCGGTATGTGATGATAACGATGTGGATGTTCGATGTACGATACAGGAAGCTCTCTACTGGTAGCTCAGACTAGATACAGAAGAGAGCGCACAAACACACATAACAGGAAAAACCCACACAACGGGAAAAACCCCCAAGTGGCAGTCACGACCCTAAACCGGTCGTACCCCAAACTAACTATCATACCCTAACAACTATGGGATTCCAGCTATCACCGGGTAGCATAAAATACCATCTATACCATAGAGGAAACGAAGGTCAGTGGTTGACATGGAATCCTGGGCAGCCACCTTTACTAACTTCGCGAGGGAACCCTTGAAAACAGCGGGGGGAACAAGGGGCTGCGCAGTACACTGGATAACAGAAGGAGTAGTTCCCTTTAAGGATTGCTTGGGCGCGGGTAATCATGGCAGAAGGCACCAGCAGCGTTATCAAATAATATGGGCTATAATCAGTCGAGAGTACCTTGGGATTCTTGTTCTCTTCTGTACCGCCAGCGGTGTCCTATATATACACAAGATTGACTTCCAAAGAAAGGACTCTTCGTCTCCCACATCCTTCTCCATTTTCTTCATTCTTCGTTCCATCCACACCTCTTAGAAGTTTCCCGAAACTCCTATTTCATGAATCCCTTCTTTCTGTTTCGTCCTCTTACACAGTTATCCTTATCCTCCGCAAACCTCCGCTATGTTCATACACCCGTCCGTTCCCTAACTATCACAGTGCGACATTCATCCGTTTCAACTCCTAGCTAACCTTAGTCCCAAACCTTTAGCACTTCCTAGTGCGTTTCTTGAGTGTACCCAAAACATCTCCGCTGCAGCCAAACATTCGTCCAAACAACTATCGTCTCATCTTCTAACTTCCGCAACCCTTTCCAAAACACAACTCCCCTCTTCCATACAGCCAGTGTCGTAGTAGTGTTGGAGATATGGAACCTTCGCGAATATTTCAACACGTTAGGGTTCTGCTTGCGTGAATAGCAATGAACCAGCGAGTACATTTTTATATCGTGTACCGAAACCTCGGCCTATGATCGATTTTATGAGTAGCCACCCGCAAACTAAGGGGCAAATGGAACCTAAGATTCGTCACCTAGCTCTGCAATATCCTCTTCGCTCAGGCCAACGATTTTCGCGTTTTTCTCTCCGCGTTCTCGACTGGCATTTAATTTTGAGAACCAGTACTATGAAGCATTAGTACTGAGTCGGCAGAGTGGTGTGAAGGAGGAAGATGTGGAATACTAGCCCAGAGGAAAGTGTAAATGATAGCTGCCATGCCTACCATTGATAGGGATACTGCGTGGCCTTTTATGTCTCTGTTGTGGTCCTTTAGCGCATGATGCTATCACAAGTCGAGGACACAAGTAAAGGCAGACCTCGGAGACTCTTTAGACAAGTAAATATATCCACTGCAGGTCAGCCCCCTCTTCGGGTCTAAGTAAATCGCTACGTCAACAGTGAAACTTACAAACGAGGCCAAAATACCACTCGCATTCCCCACCGCAATCTGAAACCACCCTATTGCGGCCGTTCTCTTTCCATGCCTGGGGCAATTATTCGGCAGCCAAGCTAACGTCGCGTACCGGGAAATGACACAATACCGGGATCTGACACAGTCTCAGATCGCGCAATTGACAACAATGCCAAAGCGTAACAACACCCCCAGGAGGCCAATATTTTATTATTGAACAGGAAAAAACAACCAGAGAATACGTGAGAAAGAAAGAAAGAAAGCCAGTAAATAATAGGTAGGAAAATAGAAGAAAAGAGAAGGAAAAGGTTTGGAATAGGGCAAATCGGTAAGGGGGGTGGGGGAGAATTGTAGGATAGACAAAAAGCAGGTTAATTGATATGAGACTTGTGAGTCCTGAGGTTCATACGAAAGGGAGATGTGTAAAGGGACTCTGGTGATAGGCGGTTGGGGGTATGTCTGCCAGAAACGGCAGCAGGGGCCAAAACAATAACCAAAGCCCAGTCAGAATCACTAAGTTCTTCAGGTTCGCTCTCATCAGTAGAGACCCTCTGAATCCATGACGAGAATATGGGAGTGGCGGCAATGGAGATAATGTTGGTATGCGATGTAGGGCGGATTGGGGTAGCCAGTTGTGAAAGATTAGGAGACAATATTTTGGGAGGTTGTCGGACCTTTAAGATGCCTTTCCGGACTTGCACAGGAGTTCCATTCTGACACTTCCGGGTTTCCTGTCCATTTTGTTTTTTCACATCTTTCTCTAGATGGGCTTCCCGAAGCTCCATGAGGGCTGCAGTGTCCAGTACCCTTGCCTCACTCAGCTTTCTTCGGTCAGTGGCATTGTATAGCTTATCACTATTCTGAAGCTTAAGTGTGAGTTCTCTCCAAAGCTCTTTGGATGTGATTTCTTCTTCCAATTGGTGACCTAAGGAGCGCATTATCCCGTTAACGCGGTCCACACTTGTAGCAGAATGGTTGCCCTCTAGTGATTGGTTAGTGAGTATCTTTCCGGCAGCCTGAACTTTGTGCCATATTTCCCGGCTACCTCCTGGCTGCTTGATGATACCAATTGTATGACAGCGCTTTGGGGGCAAGGGAACCAGTTTCCCAAAAACACGACCAGGAATCAGCGGGGAAATACCAGTACTGGTAAACGATTGCTGAATAATGTGAGGAGTAAATGTTTCCTCACGCGCCTCGGTTAAAAAGGAAATAAAAATTGACTTTTGAATTCCCGAGATGTTTTGACCGGAGCGAATGTAGTTATCAACAGCGATGCCCTAGAAATGCTGATAGTGGCCAAAAAGGCCAACATCAAGTGGTTGTAGGAGATGGGTAGAGTGAGAGGGCAAGCAAAGAAGCAGAACATTATTCGTAAAACACAATGATACAAAATCAAACATGCTATGAGATCCGTGTCCATCAAAGATAAGCAGCCGGGGGAGATCAGGGCACCTCTCTGAACTCACTGGAAGGAAAACTTGTTGTAGCCACTCGAGCGCTAACTTATCATCTGTCCAGCCCTTTGGCCAATAACTAAACTGATAGGCTCTTTCCTTAGCTGTTAGATTTTTATACCACCCCATATAATGCCCAGCACCTTTGTTTATCACAAATGGTGAAAGAACAGTACCATCCGCTACCACTGTTTCAATAACAGTTACTAGTTCCCTCTTTCCATTGTGTGTTACACGCGGGTTCCGTCTTCCCCGGCCCCATAAAACCTTTGCTCTAGCCGCAATTCCTATCAGGAAACCCTTCTCGTCCATATTGAAGATTTAGGAACGATGTAGATCGTACTGTCGAATTAACTGACCAAGCTTGCTAAAATAATTCTGTAGGATAATGGGATTGTTGGCATGCGCTCGCTGGCGCTCGTGCTGAGTACTAAGCTTTAACGCTAATCCTCTATCCCTTTTCAAGAATCATGATATCCAGTTATGGCCAATCGGGGATGGAGAAATTGAGGTACGCTTAAACTCCAGATGCAGAGCAATATCATTAACCATGTCAAGTCTTGGGGGAAAGCCGATATCATCATGGGCAAAGCACCACTTGACGATAGCATTTTCCTCCGGAGGAGTCAATCGCTGCTGTTCCTGGTGGGCCTCTGTGTGGCTTACGGTGGTGCCAGCAAGGCGGCGGTATAGTGTGCGACGATTCACATCAAAGGACTCGCTTGCAGCCGGCACATTTGGCTCCTGTCCTGCTTTTATGGCCGCAATTGCTAGCTGGATTCATTTCTTGTAATCAGAAGTGACTTTCTTGGTTGTCGCCATCCTGTATGTGGAGTTGGGAATATTCTATGGCCATGTATAGCGGGGTCATGGTTGCGAGCTATACCTAATTTCGGTACATTCCGGCTGTCTCACATCTAGGTCTTGTGTCACATCTAGGGGTCTGACGTTACCGGCAAGCCCGTGGCCACGTATAACCCCATGGCAACAAGGAAACAGCAAAGTAGTGCACGCCACTAGAAACGTCGGACAAGAGAACCCCATGCCCAACAATGGATATGCAAGCGAAGCTTACGGCGTACATACCTCGTCGTTGCTGTTTATCGGATATGTAGGTGAAGATTTGGTATATGATTGCGCCGAGGGCGTATCAGGAGATTGTCGAGGCTTGGACTTGTGGGGTGGACCAGTGGCCAATGGCCTTTATGATTGTAGGGAGGAAGGTGCTGAACCCTGGCAGTGAGTCAGTATAAAAGTTAGAGAAGTGGAAGCAAAGGTGGCGAAGTGACCGTAGAGCATAATGCCAACTCAGAATTGCCCGAATGCACTGCTGTTATTAGACCAACCACTGTCTAGTAGGTTTTCTTAGGAAAGGAAGCATACAAAGCCCAACACTTCCAATCCCAAAAGCACTTCTTAATCATCCCTCCAATGAAACTCCTTGGCACTGGCAGTCTCTGTTACTTCTCGTTCCCTCGGAGCAACCACAAACCTCTTCTCCTCGCTCCAGTACCCCCCCTCCTCCGGGCTATCTGCCAAAAAGAAATATGCCGCGGGCCCAAGCATAATCGCGGGCAATCCCTCGATAATAAGGATCCACCGCCATCCTTTCATTCCACTCTTCCCGTCCAGGGATCCAATCCCGTAGGCTAAGAGGCCACCGCAGGCACCTGCTAGCGCGGCACAGACAAGGAGGTAGCTGATGCGCTGGGCAAGCTCTTTGCGGGTATAGATGAATGTAAGGCACACTGCTAGCCCGGGGAACAAACCAGCTTCAGCGGCGCCCGGGAGGAGACGGCGGATGAGGAGACCGCGATAGGGGTTCACGAGGCCGGTACAGGTTGCGATAATGCCCCAGATTGTGGTTATTGCTGGGACTGGGATAGGTTAGCTATGGCCTAGCGGAGGGTGGGGCGGATTACTATATCGTCTAGGACTAAACCTTTTAAATTCAAGGTTACTCGGGATTTCAAAAACCTTTGTAGACAGCAATTGTCAGTCTTCCACTTTCCCTTTCCTTCGCTCTGGAAATCAGGGTGATAGCAGACAAGATACGTCACGAACAAAATCGGAACTGAGGTCTGGAATTGATTCCCTTTGAGCCCCGATATCTTGGTGGCTTTATGGAATTATGCTAGCTTTTTGTACTCCCTCAGCTGGGTGGTGTATAGAGTTTTGATGAACTCTCTCCTTGTTCACCTAGTCATTCCCTACCAGTGCCTGATCCCTCAAAGTCTAGTGATTCCGGGAATGCCCACTTCTCGTCCGTTTGTCTAAGCCCGTTTCTCATCAACTAATCCAACGCTTCGCAATGTTAGACGTCGATAGGACAGCATTCTTAGATCATTCCTGTTCTATATTAAAGGAGGTCACCCTATGATTTACCACCCCGCTCAAATAGCACATTTACACCTCAGAACAATGTTCCCAACCGTATGGGGCCCGGCGAGGCCCCGTCGGTGGCTGACAAGAGCCCCGGACGCGATAGGATGACTATCTGTAGTCCGTCCGGTCCTCACCTTCTCGGGCGCAGTCCCTCATACCACCCCCCAAAAAAAACACGGACAATGCGTCGTAGTCCGTCCCGTCCTCACACACACGAAGACGGACACGGACTGGACGATTGGGAACACTGCCTCAGAATTTACATTTCCAGCAGATCACCCCCGACTCCTACTCCCCTATCTACCTGCAGCAGTTCAGTATCGTCGTCTATAGGTAGTAGAGACTAATTGCCAAGCGGGATATGTCTTTGATTGGTGCATTGTTGGATTGCCTATTGGGCATGCGGTTAGGTGGTTAAGCGGATATGCATGTTAGCGGATATGCGGTCAGGAGAGATACGGTTATAGGGCATGTCGCATGGCAGTTTCCAGTTGTCAGGGGTTTTGTCATGGGTTGTTCTCACATCCTATGCTGCTCGGCATATGATTGGATATTTCTTTCATGGTTCTGTTGGTGCCATAAGGTATGAGGTATCGGGTATTTGGTTTCATTTGTGCCTTTTATACCCGATGTCACTAGTGACAAATTTTGTGGGCGAGCAGTGGGCTATCATTATAGTCATTTCAGTAAGGGAGCAACGGGGAGCGCGAAAAGCTTAGATTCGTATTGAGAGGTCGATTCCGGGTCACGAAAGAAAAAGATAGTGATCGAGGTGAAATCACTTCCGTCGATGGAAAAATGATTGCACGAAAGGAAAAGATAAAGAAAGAAAGAAAAGTCACGACCCCGTCTGAAAGATACCTCTTGCCTGAGGTTGTCGTTGTTTGCTACCTAAACCGACCGACCCCTCAGCGAGGCGCGGCAAGTCTTGGCGCCCAGGTATAGTTATTAAAACAAACCTCATGATTAAATTGAAAGATACAGTGAAGGGGAATCATGATGATAGTTAACCTCTTTTCTCCCAATTATCTCGAAAATGACTCTGAAAGATCCACCAATTCCCGATCGAGTGCGAGAACAGATGGCCATTGAGATGGCTGCCTCTGAAACAGCACCAAGCCTTACAGTTGCTGCAGCAATGGTTGGATCGGCCCCAAGCACACTTATGCATCGCAGACAGGCTAGAAAACCATGTCTGGAGGAGAGTCAGCGCAGGCAGAAACTTTTGCCAGAAGAGGAAAGAGCAGTGCTGGACCGGTGTTACTTTCACTACCGTCTTGGATTTCCCCCAACGGTGGGGCAGTTACGCGAAATTGCAACCTCTATTGTGCAGAAGCGAATTCCGAATGAGAAGTTAGGAAAGAGGTGGGAGGCGCGCTTCAACAAAAGACATCCTGAAGTTAAAACTCGCTTTAGCAAGCAGTTGGACTTTATTCGCAATCTTCGTGGCAATGATATTCAGTTGATGCACCATTTCTTTGATGAGGTATTGTATTCTAGGCACTTATCTTATTTTTAGAGTATTTGGTTTATTTTTTCTTTCTCAAATTTTATTTATTTGTTTATTTGTCGATTTGTTTATGTATTTCTTATATTTTTTCTTGCTTTCTTTCCTTTAATTATATTTCTTTCCTTTTATTCTTGTATTATCAATTTTATTTTAGTTTATTTATATTTTTTCTTTGTTTTGGTTGGTTATAATGAACTTTGTTTATTTAAAAATGAAATATATTAATAAATGTATTTAGTTAGAATCTATTGTACACGAGTATAAAATAAAGCCAGAAAATACCTATATTATCGATGAAATTGGGTTGCTTCTCGGCCTTGGGCAGTCTGACCATGTTTTAGAAGTTATTCGAAACTCTCGTGAGAAAGGAGAATTCAGATATCGTGCACAAAGTTAGTTTTTCCTAAGTTTGCTTCTATTAAAATTTATTTACAATTTAATTACTAAAAATAAAATAATTAACATAGATGGTACCCGCGAATTTGTTACCATTATTGAGGGTGTTTGTGCTGATGGAACTGTGTTAAATCCTACAATCATCTTTAAAGCTGAGAAGTGTATAGCAGAATGGTTTCAAAGGGTCCAAGGGATACCAGAGAATATTTTGTTTCGTCGCTCACAAAATGGGTGGACAGATGAAAAGATGGCAATGGAATATTTAAGGAGAAACTTTGGACCGAATAGTATTCCAGCAGAAAAGGCAATGCGACAGTTTCGATTATTACTCTTCGATGGGCACAGCAGTTACGTCAATATCAAGTTTCTTGAATATGCTATTGCACATCAGATAATTCCCTTCTGCTTACTACCGCATACAACACATCGATTACAGCCACTCGATATTTCAATTTTCAGTCCCTATAAACACCAGTATCAAAGAGAGCTAACTAGGCACTTTGAACGACATGAGTACGGTGTTTTCGAAAACAGAATTTCTATGAAATTCTAATGACTGCTTGTCGTGCCTCCCTTATTCCAACCAACATCCATAGCGGGTTTCTAAATACAGGACTTGTTCCAGTAAACTGAAACATTATAATTTCGAAAATTCAAGCCTCGCAATCTCACTCATCTATCCACAATTCGTCAGATCCCAATTCAACTGTTCCCAATCGGCATCAAACCCAATCCCCATCCCAGCCGCCAGACCTAGAACCCTTGAACTCCTTTTCTACCCAACAGATTGATCGTTAAACTGTACCGCAAAACAAATTCGAAATTGAAAGACAAGAATTGATTGGGCTAGCAACACTACCAACCAATGACATGAAAGAGTGGGAACTGAAGAAAATAATTAGCAACCTTGCGGTAACGGGAAACCGGGCACTCACTCAGGTGGATGAGAAACAACGACAAATTGAAAACCTAAAGCAACAGTTGGCTGAAATGCACCACAAGCGAGTCGTTAACCGAACACGAATCCCAACCTGTGGGAAGGCATGGATTGATCAAGAACATATTGCTTCCTTTTTTGAGTCTCAGTCAACTGAGCAGCGCAAATCTATGCAGAAGAAATATCTTCATGCGACAAATTTGATTGCTGTAAGAGAGAAAAAATTAGCACAGTGTACACGGAAAAGGAAAGAGGCAGAAAGGTTGGAAGAGGAGGGGAAGTTACCAAAAAGTCGAAAGACTGGTACTACCTTATTGCAACAGGAGGCTAGTCTCAGAAAACAGATGTCTGAAGCGCGAGGGAAAGTAGAGAAATTGGAAAAACATCTAGAAGATTTGGTACAAGATGTTGTACAAGTAGGGGAAAGTTTTTTCCGAAGAGATGAGGCAGAAATGGTCTGTGGATGTGATGACATTGGAAGTGTATTGGATGAAGAAGAACTTGACGCAACTTCTGAGGAGGGAGCAGGGGCGGGTGTGGCCCCTGCCCCCAGGAGGGAATCTGTGGACTTTCTGCTTGGTATGTAGTCGAACCCTCCAAAGGACCAGTGAATTGGTTCTCTGGAGGTGGTTGTGTTGTTGTTGTTCTTGCTCGTCGTGGTTGTAGAAGAGAAAAAAGAAAACAGAAGTTTTTGTTGAATCTTGTCTGGGTTTGGGCTGATGCCAAGACTTGCTGCGCCTCGCTGAGGGGTCGGTCGGTTTATCTATCTATCTAACCACTGCTTCTTATGAATCCTCGAACCCCTGCCCAAACTATGTAATTCTAAGCTAGCCCATTTTGTGCCCTATACTAAATACTTATCTACGGGTAATTAAGGGAACTATCTATCCGTAGTGTAGAATAGGCGTAAACACAATTCTATACCCCACAGTATCCAATCAGTAAAGGAAAGATAACGATATGAGTGAGCGTTATACGAAAAGAAAGAAGAGTAATCTAGTCTCTTTATATAGACCAAGTCAGCGAAAGTGAAAGAGACAAAGAGAGGATATCCTCCACTATCTCGCATCTCAAACAATGCCGATACTAGTTCAGTGTTGACGGATGTCCTCCGTTGATGGGCGTTCTTTCGTGGGAATTGGCATGGAGAATTAATGGAATCACAATAGCTGGAGAAAGGAAAAGAAACGAAGTGAAATAAACACAAGCAAACTATGTCAATTCTCCGGTGAATAGCAGTCGTCGTCTTCATTCCCCTCAATGCTCGTAGTGTGCCCCATTTAACCAGAAACAAACATCTGCTTAACAACCAAAGAAACAAATACGCAAGTCGATAAACATTCTAGCACCACACGGAATGTCGGCTGCCATCCCCGACTGCACACCCCCACTCAGTTATGCCCATGGCCCCATGGGCCAAATGAAATCAAGCTATCTAACTATTAGTAGGAATAACAATAAAAATAAAAACCAACTAGTACCAGAGTCCCATCAAGTCACATAGTTCCCTCATAGTCAAGCCCAACCCGCTATCTATCTTGCCAACCTCAACCAGCGTAACTTCAGACCTTCTCATAGTATGATTTCCACTCGGAAGATCCCTCTGTTGTGCCTTCCCACCCTCTTCCCTTAACCAGGCTACCAGTTTATGAATTCCTCATAGTGTGCCATTTCTCAAGATCTTCGCATGAAAAGGTACAAACAACTTCATATCATCCAAATTGTAGCATTCCCGAAGACCTCCCTTTCTCACCTGCACAACCTCTCCTGATTGAATGTCAATCAGACTTCCTGTTCGCCCATGCCATGCTATATCTCCAAGCAAGCACGGCCTCTCCCATTTAGCTTCATGTTTGCTTCCCTTGTGCTTGTCTACCTCAAACCGGTGTAGAAGTACCAAATCCCCTTCCTGTAGCCTTTGCCATCACCCTTCCTCTCTTTCTAAGGCTGCAGTATGCTTAAGACTTCAATAGAGGGCAATGTTGCGGCTTTCGTCTAAGCATGCAAGTTGAACATCGTAATCAATTGTCTGTAGTTCATGGTAATGGATAGAGCCCTCTGGTGCTTGTGGGATTGTAATTAGGGCAGCCTATAGAGAGGTGAACTCTAAGGTTGCAACCACACCATACACTCAAAGTAGAAGATAAAGATGAGGTAAATGATTCAAAAGAATTAAACAGTAAAACTTAATATAGTTAAGCTCACGGCTTCAGGCAATTTAGTTCTCTTGAGGAAAGGTTGGTTGTCAAAGTAGAAAGCTAAACGCTGAAACTTAAGTAGATATCAGATACAAGCCTTTGACATTCACCACTACTGCGACCTTGTGCGAGTACCCTGTCCTGCGCAGGGCTGTCCGGGGTCTACCCTCCATCAGGAATTATCCTGCCGGAAGTACCAGACCAGCTCGGGTACACTTAACTCCGTCAATAGGATATGAGTTTCTGCAATGCATCTCCAATACAACAGCAGGTGGAAAGACTCCTCCTATCGAAGTCATCCCAGTGCCTAACTGTTATGACAACAACCGGAGTAAATACCTAGGTGGTGGACTCACTCGCCCAGTGGTAGTTTCGTCTATACAAGGTATGCAGTCCATCATTTAATCTAGGCGATTGTCTAATGTGATAAATTGACATGCTAGCTGCCCCAGTGAGATGTAGCCGATGGTTGGCTAACTGAGCGCTACCCATAGTCAGCCTCTCGCGACACACTCTACCATGATAAGACTCATCCCTCTAGAGTCCAGGGACAACACATAGTAATGCTACAAACCAAGGGGAGAAGGTCCCAGCTGGTTACTGTGGTATTTGTCCTGAAAGCACCCTGGGCTCTTTGGACTACCTAAGTACCACTAGGAAGACTACCCTACTACCCATAGGCTAAGATAGACTCCTAGGTGCCGGAGTGACCATTTATGAGTAACCCCCATTTTTGAGGTTACCCATACTTCCATTATGCATCCTGTGAACGACATTTGGTCAGACAGATGGCGACGACCTATACCGTCTTACGGCACCCACTCCAATGAGCTCTTTTTACTTGCAAACCAGCAACTATGCAGCCGTCTGCCAATAACGCGCCGTGCCAACACTGAGGCCAGAGGGGGGTGTTAGCAAAACCCGCCCAAGTTCAATAGCATGTTTGGGCCACCTTTACTCAGGTGTGGGGCCTCCGGGCACATGCGTGTGCGTGCATCAATATCTAAGAGCACAAAGAATGTGAGACAATTGACCTCTAAGTTCTAGGATGACTTTGCCAGTGAAGGTAGGGTAACTTGGACTGCTCAGTAGGGTAACTGGGACCTATGGGCATAATGACCAAATTCCCAAGGTAGGGTAACTTTGCCCTCTTATACCATTAACCACTCCGGAAGTCCTCTAGTCGACCACAAAGGTCGCCTCCGTGTCCCGTGTAAAGTTCCTATAAATTCCTTGACTTTATGCCAACTTACTCCAGAAAGTTACCCTGCCTTGTAGAGTACCCAAGGTTACTCAACTATTCCCTAGACCTTGTTCTTGGTTAACCAGCCATTTGTATACTAAGTATACGAGACCATACCACCTCTGGTTACCACTCCGTATACCATTTGGGGTAAGGTGGTAGTTATTGTAGCCACCTATTGTAGGGTTATTACAGCGAGCAGTGAGGCTAGGGCGGCTTAGGCTATCTCATCGCAGGCTGCCGGCTTCCCAAAACCTGTCGTACGAGGCTTAAATCCAAATTGTAATTGTGCTGGTGACTAACCCTGAACGGATAACTACCGAATATTGATAGCTTGTACCACAGTAGAGATACACTCAAACCATCGCTCAATTGGATAGCGGTTTTGAATAATAGTAGTACGCAGCCCAGTGATTAAAATGTGAACATATCTTTGTGAAAGGCTCACTGAGGAGGGATGAGTCTTCGGCGCCGGAAAATGTTGGACCAGATTGTTGTGCAGTAGGCGTGCGAATACTCTCGAAACAAAATGGGTTCCATTATCAGTGTACATAGAACCTGGCCAGCCAAAGGGTGGAACAATCTGCTCTAAGAGCAGGCTGACAGCACAATCCCCACTAGCATTAGTTACCAGAGCAGGGAACATAAAGTGAGCAAAATAGTCGACAGCAATGACTATGTACTTGTAACTAAACGGTGCAGTTACAGGAGGCATTGGGCAAATGAAGTCCATCCCTAGCATATCGAACGACTGTAACTGAAGAATGGGGAGGTGGCCAGCTGAGGGCTTGAAGGGTCCAACAAGCTGACAAACATAGATGTCCGACAGTAGATAGGAATATCCCGTACTCGAGTAGGTCTGTAATACCTACTGATTGTGAGCTTTAAGATAAGGCCAGCTGCAAAGTACCCGTGGCAGTCATGAAGGCGGTATAAGATATCATGGATATCCTGAGATTTGACAAAGGAGAAGAGTTGTCCATTTCTGTCGCAGTAGAGTAGCTGATTTTTCGCTATTGCAATAGTCGCCAATACAAGTAGAAAGTCTTGAGCGGATCTCCGAAGTACTCGCCGAACATTTCTGCTCGTGCCCATGGCACTATTGGCTCCTGGGATTCCATCCAGACTTCCCATCAACTTGTAGTATATCACTCGGGCATACCAATCCTGCTTCAGCCATTCTTGCCACCCCTCCAGCCAGGTAGCATATCCTTCACCTGCTTCCTGTCTACTAGTACCTTCCCCGCCAGTAATACCTACACCATAAACTTCCAACTTTTCCCTAGTATGGCTTTCCCCCAGTCTGCTCAATCCATCGGGGACCACGTTTTGTGCACCTGGAATATGAATGTATTCCACATCATATTCAGACAAGCGAACCTGCTACCAAGCGATTCGGCCGCGTGCATTATCTTTTGGTAGCCTAACGATGGCTTGGTCGTCAGTATAGACCTTTGTTGGGAATGCTGATCCCAAAACCAGCCAAAGAACCTCCACTAGACAGCGCACCACAGCTAATGCCTCTCGCTCCATTGTCGAGTCCCGCATTTCTGCTCCAGTGACAGGCTTCGATATAAACATAATAATTGGTTGATCCTTTCTGTTCTTTGGAGAGGAAACCGTGCCAGGTAGCTGGTTAACTAATTGGAAAAGAACTCCTCTGAGAGCACTCTTCGATACATCAGTTGACAGGTGGTATTGCTGCCTCTCCTGTCCGCCATAGACAGCATTCGATAGTATCGAGCGCCTTCTATGCTCACAAGACCTCTGCTGGTCAGAACCCCGGTTGAAGCCCACAACCACCCTTGTCCACTTTCCTCTTGGACTTATCTTCCCCGCTTGTTTCATTCTTACCTCCTCTCCTGCTTCACATCCTTCGCCTATAGCTTCCTGCCCTAAACCCGGCCCAGTCCTAGCCTCACATCCCATTATTCTTGTTATGCTCCTTTTTGCTTCTTTACTATTACTATTATGTTCTCCTCTTTCATGATCGTACTTCACTTCCTCCCCCTCTGTGATCCTCCTCCCTTTTTGCCTCCTCCCCTTCTGGCTACTTCCTCTCTCTTCAGACTCATTCTGCTCTTGCTCTATTTCCATTATTGTGCCTGCTTCATGACTGTGCTTATTTCTCCATGCGGTTCATCCTCCTTCTTTTGCTTAGGACTTCTCCTCTTTTTATATAATCGCCTTTTTGATTATGCGAGCGTGATCTGGCCTCCCTGGAATCAAGTACCTTAGAAATGTAGTCATGAAGAGAAACCTCTCCAGCTCCTGCTTGTTCGTAGGTGGTGGGTATTCTCTGATCGCACACTTCTTGTCAAGTGATGGCCATAGTCCTTCCCCCTTGGTTCGAAATCCCAACGGCTCAATCGCATCTGACAAGAATCCGCTCTTACTTCGCTTCAAAGTCATTCTTGCCCAACCCAAGCGCAGAAAGTACCAGTAGTGCATGAACTCAAGCTATGCAGTTGGACTAGTATAAGCAGCAAAATCTTTATCAATAAAGTGCTCGAATGAGCAACAGGATACTCTGTTCAGAGCAGGCTCTGCAAATGGAGAGTGGATTGGTCATGCAACTAGATCTTTCAAACACGAATAGGTTTGAGGTGCTCCAGAAAGTCCCAGTACCATGCGCTTATACTAGAACTGACCGAGACCTGTGGAAATGGCAGTTTTGTAGGAGTGGTGAGGGAATAAGCGTACCACCCAGAATCCATTTGCTGCATCAACTTGTAAATATACCTTGTATCTAGCTCGGGTAAGATTGTTAATGACTGGCTCGATTCGCTTCATAGGATAGGAGTGGTCATTGGTTGCTGAATTAATTCGACAAAAGACATGAACCATTCGAAGTCCCTTATCCTTTTTGCCAATGAACTTGGTTCTGTTAGCATGGCGATACCACATGCTCAATAATACCAGCAGACAGCATTTCAGGTATCTTTTGTTCCAGCCAAAGAGATTCTTCATGGGTAAATAGCTTCTCGCGGGCTCGCACCGGTATACTATCTGGCGAAGTCAGAATATAGTGGCACACTAAATCGCTAATTGGCATCTCCTTTACCTCAGATATAAATAAGTCCTGCCAGGTATAAACAATTTGCTTTGCTTCCGCTCGCAATATTCCATCTGCATGTGAGCCGCGCTGAATCTTGCTTTGCTTGTACAACTTATTGATGATTATCATAGATGATATGTTTTCAATGTCTCGGCAGCTTTGAAATGGTTGACACGAAGTTGGATAGCCACCTCCGTGGCCAAATACCTCTTCCAGCTTATCTACTCCCGCTCTAACCTCTCCTCCATTCTGCCTATTCGCTTCTCCTACTCCAACTTCATCCGTCACTATAATCTTGATTTCTGCTACCCAATCTTCTTCTGCACTTATTCCTCCTTGCTCTTCAGCACCGCACTCTTCCTCCCCTCTCTATCCCCTGTAGACTCTCTCACTTTCGCATAAGACATACCTCGCAATTCCACATGCGCGATCTGAGTGGGCTTGTCCTTTAGTTTCTTGGTAAAAGCTCTGGCAGAGGTTATAAATCGAAGGCTGAGAAGAGGTGTTACTTGAAACTCTTCTTTTCAGATATTCAAGCACAGCCTCTGCCGGCCCCGCATCTAGCCCATTGCCCTTCATTTCACTACTCTCTTCCTTCTTCACTTCCAACTCGTCTTGCCTCCCCATTTCTCCCTTCTCCCCCCTTAGTAAACCTTTCTCCTTAACCGCTAATTTCCCAGCTACTATACTTTCCAACCACTCCTTACTCCACCGCCAAAGCTCCTCCAGTGGCACCATTCTCCACTTTGGACTCCCAAACATCTCTGTAACCCAATTGCCCACTTCTCTGAAAAAATAAACCTCTTCCTTCACAAATACCCCAAATGACTCTTGTTTGTACACTACTCCATTCCTACAACCCTCTACTACCTCCTTCGTCCAATGTACTGTCTTCTTTCCGCTCCTTTCAATAGTAGAATCTAGGTTTTTGGGTATTTTAATACTAGTAGAGCAACCCCTTTTTACTAGCTTTCCTAGTTTTTTGAATTTGTGAGTGGAGACAGCTCTCCATCTCTCTCTCTCTTGCTTGCCTACTCTCTTTTACTCTCTGCTTCGCTCTCTTTCCCGCTTTCATCGGTCTTATATCCAGTTTCGCTCTCCTCTGTCTCCTCTGCCATTTCAAGCCACTCACTATCCGTAAGTTAATAGTCTTCTTCATAGCCCTCTAAGGCTTCATAGACCGCTAGCTCAGTCCGAGCTTCACCCATGATTTGCCTCACCATCTCGTCGAATGGTTTATCCTCGTCGGGCTCCAGTTCTTCAATCAGATCCCTCTCTAGCCTACCTTTTGTAATACCCGGCCTAATGCATATCTCTGGTCTCTGGCCATTTTGTAATCTTGCTCCCTCTCAAAGTACCTGTGTTCTCTTCTGTGCATATCCTTGATGACATAGGCATCAGCTGCATAATCGCCCACTGTCTGACAAACACTCAACCATTGTCGACTTAGGAGCAAACCATAGGTAGGGTTGCATGACTAAGGCATAGCAAAGAGACATAGAGGGGTGACAACTGAAGCTACATCAACCTTCAGATCTGTGTAGAAGTCCAATGGTACAAGGTTTGAAGCAGCTGTATGGATAACCAGATCTTTAGTTGGTAAAGGCAAGGCACCTATAGCTCGTAGAACAGAAATTGGCGCTAGATTAACCACTGATCCTGCATCAATCAACACATGGTCAGTCTCAAACATGCCATCCTCTATGCGTATCTTGGCAGTCGTATAAAGATTAGTGACTGCAAGGTATGGCTCCATCTTACCCACTAGGGCCACAACTGATAGTATAGACTCTAGTACCTCCCCTTGCGCTTTACCTTTCCCTTTGCTGGCCACTCCCTTACTCCTGGGTCTTGCCTGCACCAGATGTTTCACTAACTGATGCTTGCCCTCAGGGGATAGGTCAAAGAACTGGCCCCATGTAAGGCAAGTAACTTGTGTATCATGAAAGCCGGAGACTAAAGCAAATCTGGGACGTCCTGCCAGTAACTGAATAGCTTTACGTGCTGAAGGTTTTGTTGGTAACCACTTTTGCTCTCTCGGTTGAGTGGTGTCATTCGGCCCCCCTTGAGATCTTAAGCGATGTCTGGGGGGTTCTCCCTCATGTGAGCCTGAGCTCTTGGTTAGCTCGCTTCGGAGTCTCGACTTCTCACCAGCCATAACCTCTTGTGAAACAAATCTTTCATCCCCAATACCATCTGTGGAAGTCTTTTGGCTTGTAAGTTCCATGACCCATTCGCATTTTGGCTGTCTCCCCTTCTCATATGTAATGTTACCGCCACTGCTTACACAGGGTTTGAAAACCTCACTCGCATTAGAATCATTGGCATGGCTAACAAATGAGTGCATCAGCTCAACCACCATGCCATTGACAGCAGAGGATTGCCGAACGACCCCTGGTTCAGGGTTTGCCGGCACTCGAGTACCCTAAGTGGCTCTCTCGTGCCCCCCACCTTCCTTACCGGTATCTCTTTCGCCTGTGTTGGCCCTATATTCATCTCGTGAATATTGATTAGCCGTCGAAGCCGGAGGCAAGTATCTCATTTGACCAGGTTGTGGTAATAAATGACATTCAGAACGGAGATGTCCCACAATACCGCACTGGTAGCACTCGAGCTGTGAGCGGTCTCTCCACTGGTAAGGTATCCGATTCTCCACTGGGTATGGACTAAAATCATTAGGCTGCAAATGGGCACTCGGGTCTGAGCCCACTCAAAACCCTCCTGTCTCCTGCCATGGCCTTGGTGCTTGCCTAGCTTGACCCCACGGTGGGCCATTGGCTTGCTCCGCACTAAACCTATCTCCTGATTGTAAGTTTCTTCCCTCTCTGCCACCATAGTAGAGTGAGTAGCCAGTTCGAGATTTGGGGCCATAATTGGCCGGTAGTGCTAGTTGATTTCCCATGGCATATGCCTCAATTGTGGGAAGATTCTGATTCTCAGTAATCGGAATTGGCTTTGGTATTCCCCCCTGCCTATAGCTCGAGCCAATATCTCTAGTTAAGAATTCTTTTAGCTCTTGCAACTCCTTTCTGATTTTACCTGCCTCGGTTAATTCCTTCTGCTCGCTCTTTTTGCCTTTCTTATCCTCTAGGATCTTCTTTCCTCAATCACCATTTCTTCCTCTACTCCACCCCTCTCTTTCCTGCTCATCACTCTCCATTTCACTATCGGTGAGTTCAGAGTCGTCTTCATCCCCGGAGGATTGATCTTCACCCATCACGTCCCATAGTCGCTGAACTTTCGTTATAGCTTCCTCCACACTTGGTCGATTGCTTAAGCCACTCATAGCTTGTATACGTAACTTCAGTGAATCAAGACCTTTAATAAATTGAGTAGCAACCAGGTGCTGATTTTCGTTTGATATCCTAGAAGCAATCTTGCTTGTCAATCTAATGTAAGTACATATTGACTGGCTACTCTTCAGACGTAGGCTAAGGAATAACTCCTCAGGCCTGCGCTTCTTGTAACCACTACAGGTTACCAGTTTAGGCATGGTTTTGTTGTATGTATTGTTTCAGGATATGAGTTCAGGAGACTTGTAAGCCTTGTTAGTTTGTGTTATGTTTTGTTTTAGGATACAAGATCAGGAGACTCGTAAGCCTTGTTATTTGTTACTTGTATTGTTTCAGGATACGAACTCCGGAAGTTCGTAAGCCTGGTTTATTGTGTGATTGTTCATGAGTTAGATATCGTTTGATGCCTTAGGATTTTGTTATGATTGATGAGAGATGGATTATCGCAAGTGTATTTAAAGACCTGCATCTCTGCGGACTTAGAGAGAACAGACTTCGATAGACAGAGTTTTCAATATATTTGGTTGAATAGTTATCTTCTATTCAGTTCAGTTCGAGAATGTTTGAGCTTCACACAGGCCCAACGCACTGGGCGTTCTCTTAGTAGATTCGATAAAGTAATAGATCCTATTCAATTAGTTGTTGCCGTCTCCGGTACTTGAACTTGTTTATACCACTGGTTTGGTTAGAGTCAATACCGTTACCCCTTTGCAAGACCGCTACCCCTAGGGAGCGGTTACACTTCTCGTCTTCTAATTCGGTGGAATTCTCGAAACGTGTTCTCTGCTCTCTGCATAAGGCTGGATAGTCTCTAGTAATGTTTAATGGTAAACGTTAAACAAACTTGCAGGCAATACTACCTGGTTTAATGTAATGAATCACAAGGTAGACTTTAGCTGCATTAGTTTCTTGAACTTGAACATCGCAAGCCGTACTTGCTTCCTTGTCAAAGAAGATCTTAAAGCCATATAAGAAGTGTTCTATATTTTCGTTCGAGGTTCCACCGAACATAATCATCTTCGGCTTGACTAAGTAACCCCATAGTGGTATGTTAGGTTAGGGCACACTTATAGGTGTGAGCAGCACTATGACCAGACCGCACAGCGGTGACTGGTGTTGTGTCGTAGAGAGCGCCCACTGTGCGGGCCACCACAAACTTGTACTTAGTCTGAGCTGCGTTCGCTTTCTCTTCAGACAGGGCACTTCTCGTCTACACTCCTTTTAGTCAACACTTGTCATATATATTGAATAACGAACACATCTCAGTTTTCCTACACGCAGCGTTCCGGGTTCCCACTTCTCACGACGACAGCTTCACAGCTTAGTCACTCGGTGGTTGTACGGCGGGATATTTCTCTGCGCTAGATCGGAGCCTCCATCACGGGTCTGGCATGATTAGCCTTTGGGGATCGGGGTGATGTAGGACCGGGTGCAGCAGATTCGTTTTCGGCTCAAGGGCTTTGCAGGATAGCCGGGATAGTTGACGGAGTGTTTTATCTAAGTCAGTTTCTTAGCCAAAGCTGACAGATGGTCCTAGCTGTACCTCAGATGAACTAGATAACACCTCTCTTGTTCCACTTAGTAGAATAGGAGAGGGCGCCACCATGCTTTTCGCTTCCTCTGATTCAATTGAAAGGTTTGCAGTAGACCGTGTCCGTCCTGCAGCAATCGATTCAGCCCGGAATAAACCACTAAGCTCTGGTGCTCGCCGAGGTCAACGACCTGGAGAGTTTGCAGAAGCCGTAGTACTATTTCTGGAATTGATCAGTGAGAATTAGTTTTGAACCCACTCGCCTTTAGGGCACCAGCTGACGGATGTCCTCCGTTGATGGGTGTTCTTTCGTGGGAATTGGCATGCAGCATTAATGGAATCACAATAGCTGGAGAAATGAAAAGAAACGAAGTGAAATCAACACAAGCAAACTATGTCAATTCTCCGGTGAATAGTAGTCGTCGTCTTCCTTCCCCTCAATGCTCGTAATGTGCCCCATTTAACTAGAAACAAACATCTGCTTAACCAAAGAAACAAATAGGCAAGTCAACAAACATTCTAGCACCACACTGAATTTCAGCTGCCACCCCCGACAGTGTCATAGTTCATAACTCGTGCTAGCCTGTTCGATACCCAACATGTCTTGTTTTCACTATATAAATCAAACCCTGAAAATGGCCCCGAAAACACCAGATGGTTCCAGTTGTTGGAGCATGCGGTTCACACAGTACTTTCTCCTTTTATGATTCTCTACTGGTCATAGTTGTGACAGTCTTTCTACCTGTCACAGTTGCATCATTTCTACTCTCATGTCGCCTATTTTCTAGTTATGCTTTCCGCTTATGAGTTCTTTATCAATACCAGTAATGTAGGTAATAGTCCTTGATTGCTTGTATGTATCACAATTGTGTCACTATTTTCACATCTTTCAGTCATCGCTATTTTCCCGTTTTCTGTCTATATAAACTCCGGGATATCGCATGTAACTATTCTTGCTTGTGAGCTTTATTCGCATCAACCACTCTCCTTACCAAAGGGTAATCGGCTTAAAGTTATTCCCTCTACGAGTCTAACAACTCCTGCTGTACCTCCATATCGAACACCAGTGAGGGCGAGAAACAATAGGGCCAGCCATTGTATTTCAAGAACTACGCATACGGGAGCTGGAGTGCTAGCAGAGCACAGTCTTTAGAAACATAATGGATGAAGGGATGTCAGAATTGTTCTATATGGCGTGTTTCTTTAGAGAGTATGTTGTGCTTTGGGGGTGTTATGTTGTTGTTAGACGGAGAGATATATCTCCTAGACTGTCCTTAGCTAGGAGCGGGTAGCCATTCAGAAGTTCGTTCCTCCATCATCCAACCTAGAGTCTCTTGTGATCGAGCGCTTGTTTCTTTTCTTCGTGCTTTCCTTTAGGCTTCATCATGCAGTGTTCACTGCACGATGTGAGGTATATAGAAGAAGAGAGGCAATCGCTTCCCACTCATGAGTAGGAAATATGTTGAGTTTCCGATATGTCTAATAATAAGGGCTCGATAGACTAATTGGTAAAGAAACATAAGAACTCGAACTGCCTAGATGCCGGGACCACCTTTCTTAGTATAATGACTTGTGTAGTTTCTCCTTCCTTATATATTTATTCTCCATGGAGGACAGGTTTTTTGGTTTTTCTCGCCCCTCATCTTTAGAAAGGAAATTTTGTATAATATCATACCACCTGTGACCTAACAAACTATTCACGTTCCTAATGGTGAGGGTTTGACCGGGACATTCTAGTAGGAGAGAACACAATCCTCGGCCCCAACCCTAGTGAAATTGTTGTGACTCTTGTTTTATCCTCTTTTTTTTTTTTTAACCACAAGTGCGGAACATTTGCCAAACACATTTAAGGAGGTAGAGCACCAACGAGTTCCTTTCCAAAAAGTTCTTGACAACGGACTACTACCACAAAGGAACACAACAGCTCACCAACTATTTCATCCACCATGTTCAGAATCATGTTTGCTCGTCATTCCAAGCGTGTCATCATCCCTAGGATCCCAGGCCGTTATATCACCTCCGGAGAGAACTTGACCAATGGAGGAAGTATTTCCAATGGAGGCGGAAACTTGAAAGACGTTACCAAAAGCAACCTCGGTGGAAAGGACACTGCGGGAAAGGAGAACGTTACCATTCTCCAGAGAGTGAGTCTGTTAAGGAAGGTAAGATATTAAAAGTTCCCCAATCTACCTGGCTATTGGTTCTGACTTGGTTGTGGAGAAAATGGAACCGGCTTTCAGTCGTGCGGCTGCAGTGCCATCTGCCATATGGCTCGGCGCACTGTTCATTATCATAATGGTAAGAAATAAGTTGCTCATTTTCTGCAGGCTTGATATTGACGAATGAGTTTACTAGGTCAGGGAAGATTCTCGTGCCAAGGCAAGGGAGGATAGATTTCTGGACCAGATCTGCAAACAAATGAGCCTTCAACAGGACGACTTTGATAAAAAGCTTCGTGATCAGGAAGCCCGGATGAGGGACAGCCCCTCGGCCGCAGACCGCTTGCTTCGGCTTGAGGTCCTCTATGATTGTTTGAAAAATCACCTAGCAATCAATGAAGGGAAGGCTAAAGTTTAGCCATTGCTTGTGTCTGTTCTGTTAGTACTTTTTTTGTTCAACAGTGTTGCCGGCCTTGGTAGTTTTGTTCTTTCTTTTCCCCGGGGAAAAGGGTTCTTAATTTTGGCTTAGTTAGTCTTATCATGTGATTGTTACTAGAGGTATTATGACTAGTCAATCTTATGCCTTTGGGGGAGCATACTTCCTGATGCCAAATAAAAGGGGTGTTGCTAAGTGGGAAAAAGTAGTCAAACCAGCAAAAAGTGTTCTTGCTAACTGAGCCCGAGAGAGTGAATAACAAGCGTGCCTCGCCCAAGAAAAAGACATTTCTGAAAAATGATGTAATGGGATTCGTGTTGAAATTCAGCGGCGATCATTCTGTACCGAAGAACCTTCCCGCTTGTAGCTTTACCTATCTAGTCTATTGCATGTTAGTAGTTTTCTTTGTCACGCATTACGAACTTCCGAGAAAGAACGAGTAGACCAGACTGGAATATGGTGTTGGGAATTCGGGGGAATAGCCGGAATGGATCGCAAAGGATAGCGGAGGAAGAATCGTGATCCTCAGGGCAAAAGAAACCGGAACTCCATTGTTCTGGCACCATCCCTGGTTGGTTTCCTGTGTCTTCAAAAGTTGAAAAAGGGCTTTCTATTTTGTATATAAACCCCCTGTCCGGCCGTAGATTCAAAAGTATAATCAAGAAAGGCACGCCTCCGGTCAATATACACACGCTTCCTCCTTGGTTTCTCTGTCTTCCTTCATCTAGCCAGCCAGTCATTCTCCTTGCCAGAACTCATATCAACAACCAGGTGTTTGGTTGTTGGGATGCACGACGCTAGAAGTGAAATTGGTGAAAATACATGATAGGGGGCTGTACCACTTCTCGTATATAGCTAAATCATAGGAGGCCTCACCTTACCCAGTCCGGGCCCGGCGGAATATCTGGCACAGTCCAACACAACTTAAGGGAGCATGACCCGCCTTTCCCTCAAGAACTTGGGGGACCAATGAGTGAGGGTGCAAGATATACAATCTGTTAGGGTGGAGCTATTATGACACAAGATCGGCAAAGGGAATCGAGACTACAAGAGGATGAGTGATTGGATGTGATTGCGCTGTACTGTATTCATTTCACGGTGAGGAAGACCGTGCCGAGGCAAAATACAATGTGCAGAATATTCACTCTCAATGAATAGACACTTTCAGCAGATCCCTGTTTTGAGTTGGAATTCGAGCTCGAAAAATTATAGGCACCACGGCGAGGATATTTGAAGAAGTGCGCAGATATTAGCCGTAAATCGAGTTAGCTTAGAAGTTTGATACTTGATTGGGTATGCTATGCTATGAGTTCTTGATGATCTCATCTATCTCGGTATTGGACTAATTTATTTATGGAATAGCGGTAGAGCACTTGGAAATTTTGGAAAAATCGCTAGGGATCCCCACCACCCCCGGGCCCAAGTTCGAACTGAAAAACAGGGATCTACTGAAAGTGTCTGATGGCGGGGGAGAAAGATACCGATATTTCAGTTGATCCTGAGGGCGGATAGATGGTGGTGTTGATAGCGCAGGGGCGAGCGGGCACGGTACCCCCCTTGTTGTCCTACCGCGCTGACTATTTGAGGAAGTGAGCGATGAGCCACCGTCCCCACCAGTTTTTCTCTCATACTATTGCTACGGCGAGATTGTGAAAATATGGCTCGCTGACTTGACACCGCTCTATGAAGACTAAGGGCCCGTTTACAGATCCGTCTGGTTAGGAAATTTTGGTGTGGAAACTAGACGGTTGCGTCTCAACCATCTAGTTTTCACACCAAAATTCCCTAACCAGACGGATCGGTAAACGGGCCCTAACAATAGAGGGAAACAGATCATTTCAATGTCCGTGGGTTTTTCGGATCGCCTTCGCGACTTAGTTTTTCGATTCTAGCAAACATCCACCGATCGACACATACTGCATTATACATTGGTAACCCTGTTAGCATAAAGCTGGAAATCATATTTGTGACTAAATGGGATCCTTTAGCTTTCTCCCCTGGAAGTATATAGGGATTTCTGGCAATTCCTTCCTCTCCATTTCCTTAAATCTCAACTACCCCAGAACTAGTCCCCGGTAGCGCAATTTCCTAGACAATCCCACCCCGCCGCCACATCACTGGAGACGCCAGGCTCGAAGTCAATAACCTAATCCTTTAAATCCCATTCAGGAATCAATTTATTACTCTCGACCGATCCCTCTTCAAGCACTTTCCTCGCGCCCTCTGCACCAACAACCGGTAAGTTCTTGATATCCAGCAACCCCACCTGCGCCAGAACGCTGGCTTGATCCCTTTGCCACAAAGTTAAAATCCCAAGATACCAGCAGGAGGGAAAAATAATGGAGGCCGAAACTAACCAATAAATATGCTCGTGGTAGAGCTTCCCACCACGGATGCAGACGATACTCACAAGTGCGACCTCGACAAGTTCATTGGTGGGAGCAACACCCGGCAACATCCAATCGATGCGGGTATCGTGACGGAACTTTACCACCATCTCATCGACAACCCTATCCGAGCCCACGGTCCTAGAGACCAATTTCATAGTCAAAGATGGCGGGTTTAGAGGGATGAAGTGGTGCTTGTAGAAGTGGTAGAGGTTTTTATAACCTACTCCTCCGGTACCTAAATCCCCCCACCAGAAAGATTAAAATCAAAATTGGGAGCCTCAATTTGAGCCAATAATAGTTAAAAATACAGACAGGAGGAGGGCAATAATTACAAGTGGGAACATGGTTGACATAAGGCTCCTCAACCATAGTCGCCATAGTCCTATCGACATCCTTCTCGACAAATTCACAAAGCATATGCTCACTCCAGATCCCTTCAAGATCAACCTCTGGCCCCACCGCTCCCCGCAACAATGCCAGGCTACGGGAATACGCCAGCCCAGCAGCAATCCTATCATACCTCCCACCCTCATCTCCCTCCTCAGCAAAGCCTGCCTCCACACCTTGGTAGACTCTAACCTTAACCCCCTGTCGGGAAAGTGAGAAGTGCGCGGACGCGGGCAGGTGCATGAGTATTTTAATACCAGGGTGGAATCCCCTGGGCGCGCTCGGCAGCATGGGCGGGTAGTATGCGATAACCGCAGTGAGGGACGGGAGCGACGACGTGGCGAGGGAGAGGGCGTGGAAGGCGCTTTGGCCGAATGCGAGCAGTGCACATTTGGTGTTCGGCTCGATGTCATCCGTTGCGTTCTCGATTTTACGCGCGTTGGCGAACGGGAGGTGGACTACGGTGTAGCCTTCTGCTATCCAGGGGGTTGTGTTAAAGTGGGCTGTGTCAGTTGCTATTATGAGGGTTGAAGGGGGGTGGGCGTCCATTTTGGGGGAGATATTGATGTTGATGAGAGGGGAGATTGATGGGTTTTTAGTTAAGTCACCTTGTCCTCGGATTAAAACCATGACCTACGTCGTTCGTCATTGGTGAATAAGATAGTCCCGTTGATGCGTTAGTGAGAAATTGCGTTGCAACCGAGCAAACATCGTGCAGGTTTGGATACGGTTGAATTCAGCAGTCATGTACAGTACCAGAGAAGGCCTCGCGTTTGTGGAAAGGGAGTCGCGAGAGATCATCATCCGCATCATCATCCGCATCACCCTTCCCCGCAATTTCCATTGTTTGTCATCTTTGATTTTCATCGTTTGGTTCTTTTGACTTTTATCTTGTTTGACTCCGGCTAGAGAATGGTGATAGGTGAACCGGATCGACAAGCCTTTGAGAGTTCCTATCCCTTACCTTGTAATCATGGCCAGTGCTAGATACTACTACTAGCTTATTTGAGTAATCGTGATAGGAAAAACGTTGTTTTAGAAGTGGTGAAGTGCTGAGAATACCACATAATCAGTACCGTTCAGCATTGCCATGACGGAAACAAGAGTGGCCGCGTAGATTTGCTCCCAGATACTAAAATAGCCTGGGGAAACAAAAGAAATTTATATGTGGTAAAAGAAGCAGGTAAACTAGGATTTATGACAAAGCAGACAATTCTTGATAATTTACTCCTCTTCACGCCTTCTGAAGGACGAATATTTCCTTGTTTTTTTGGCTTACCAAGTCTTTAAAGAACCCACCCCTTCTATCGCCATTTTTTCAGAAACCCCGATTCAACTCCTCCCCCATCAAACCCCCCGGCTTCGATCACTGAAGGGCTTCTTGGCAACATTGCCGGTCTGAGACACTTTCGACAAGACTGTAGCAAGCTCGCTTAGCTTGTCGAAGACGGCACGAAGGCCGGTAGGACGGTGTCGCTTTTTCTGTATTAGGGGGATTTCGCAATCAAGAATTCGGGATCTTTCAGGTTGTCGCCACAGCAACAGGTCACAGGTTAGGGCTCATGTCCCATCTAAGCGATAGCGAGCGATAGCTAGAGATAAAAATTCTGTTATCTAAGCGGAAAGATACCGACTTCTTTTGGTGAGGTAAACAAGCACTTGGGATGGCAACCATGTGCTAAAACGCTAACAAACCGCACTAGCTAACATACTTTTATCCCGACTTTTCGTAATAGAGAGTTTGCGCAAGGAGACCTAGGTGGCAGGAAAACAGGTTATTTTCTGTTAACCTAAAAGTCTTGGACACCTAGGTGGGTAGCGAGACCTGGAAGAAGTGTAAAATAGGGTTTTTCAGACC
>Ga0307509_10002433_pt1 | contig 30110 bp, 28 predicted proteins | sample 10_EM_MG_FD_202245 | JGI IMG/M metagenome (GOLD analysis project Ga0307509, IMG submission 202245) | Populus trichocarpa ectomycorrhiza microbial communities from riparian zone in the Pacific Northwest, United States - 10_EM | ecosystem: Host-associated > Plants > Roots > Unclassified | place...
CAGTTCTCGCAATAATTGCTGACAGTCCATGTATATCATAGGAATTTAACTCAGCAAAACCTACCCCATGGATATTTTGGGGACGCCAATGGAGAAGGCGATAATTGGGTCGTTGTGCGCCACCACTTGCAGGATTACAGACCCAAACAATACGGACAGCACGTGGACGTCCAAGCATAGCGCTCCAATCTATAAGTTCTAAGTCAGTAAGTGATAACAAACACATCCGGATTATTGCGAAAACTCACTAATTGGGGACGGATCGGACGCTGCGAGAGGTACTCGCCGTGCCACGTCATGGGCTTGAATATCCGCCGGGGGAGCATCTTGGACCCGCACCGGCGTACCAGGGATAAACATTGGGAGAGCCTGTTGGATTTGCGCAGGATTATTCGCTGCCAGTTGAGGATTGTTCTGCGGTTGGAGATTCGCGGGGCCGGGATTGTTCTGGGCTTGGGGCACCGCCGGACCATGTTGGACCCCCACCGGCGTACCAGGAATAAACATTGGGAGAGCCTGTTGGATTTGCAGAGGATTATTCGGCGGAAGTTGAGGATTGTTCTGCGGTTGGAGATTCGCGGGGCCGGGATTGTTCTGGGCTTGGGGAATCGCCGGAGCATGTTGGACCCGCACCGGCGTACCAGGAATAAACAGTGGAAGAGCCTGTTGGATTTGCGCAGGAATATGCGCCGGAGGGTGAGGAATGAGCTGAGCTTGGGGAATCGCCGGGGGTGGAGGATTGTTCTGAGCTTGGGGATTCGCCGGGGGAGCAGGTGCGTTTTGGGCTGGCCCTGGAGCATTTTGGACAACTGGGCCACCGTTCGGTACAGCTGTTGCAATACTCCACTGACACTGAGCTGGAGCGTTGAGCGGTAGTAGCACCGGGTTCACAATGACTTGCCCAGGGGGGACACCCGGGCCGGGAGGCACTTTCTTAGTTGTCTTAATGGTATGAGCCAACTTCTTCCCACAGTCCTTAACCAGTTGAAGAACTGCCTCGTCAATCTCCTGCATACTAGGCATGTTATTGACTGCTGACGCCGTGGCGAGTTCATCGCAGGCAGGTTTCAATCTCCTCATGCCTCCGACGATTTGCTGGAATTCGGCGTCTGGGAACTGACTATTATCTGTAATATAGCCCCTGGCTAACATCTGATCTTTCACAGCGTCCCGCCACGTAAGATATTCAGCGGGGGGGTGACCTTTGGCATGAGGGGGGACGCCCAATGTTAACTTATGATCGCTAATCTTACGATGATCCATGCGTCGAGCTGAATACTCCCCAACGAGAGTATTACCCGGAAGGTGATACGTCTGCCCCGCGGGCGGCGGCTGCTGCGCTCCTCCGGCGGGCATCAGGGCGTACTGTACATTGTTGATATTCTGCGCCATTGCGGTGGATTCTTGGTGTATATAGATGGTAGTATTTGGGGATGCTAGTGATGTGATAACGGTGGCTGTTGTGGATGTTCTGAGTGTGAGATGAATCTTGGTATGAAGTCCCTCTAGTATCGTGATCGGTTCACTTTATATATAAAACCCTACCAGATCCTCTAGGTTCTTTGAAAGAATCATGAATTCTTTTCATGATGTAAAGAAACTCAAATCTGACGCTCTATGGCAGGACTACCATTTTCTAATTCAACTTGAATAAATGAAACATGAAACACATTCGGGCAGGAACATAATATTTGCCGTCACAGATTTTGAAGGAAACCATAGCTGATACCACGTGACGCCTACGCTAAACTCTATCAACAACTAGATCATGATTATCGCATGCAGGCCCCTTGGCCCTACAAGCGATCCATACGCGTTCAAGGGGTCAACACTCGACATAGCCGTACGCGCAAATCTACACAGAGCCCACGGGATCAACAGAGCAAAGTCCAACCATGCCTAGCAAATGTCCATTCTGCCGCCGAAAATACACCCGGTCTGGTGCATATGAGAAGCCCCTGCGCACTGCCCACGGGGGTCTGGACATTGTCCTCGCATCCACCGTACAATATATCAATTTGGAATCAAGTGTATCGCACAACCCAGACGCGAGCGAGCGCCAGGATTCCGACTGTGAATCCGATCTGGGCACTCCTGAATCGGATCCTAACGTATTTTATCGAGACATTGCATATGAGTCTGATACTGAAGTACACGATGACGCTCCGTCTCCCTCTGCCGGCAAACAGATTCCTTATGAAGGTGCCGGAGAAGCCACCGGAGACGTCCACGTGTTTGAGCACGAATACAGCAACCTGTGCGAGGACCCTTGGGCACCATTCAATAGCGCGCAAGGTTTCAAACTAGCATCATGGTTCATTGAGGGAAAGGTATCCAAATCACGAATAAATCAATACTTTTCGAGTGGCCTAGGAGATGCTGAATCAGTCGGGTATAGCTCCATGCACACGCTGGAGAACCACCTCCAGTGACTGGACCCGTACAGTCAATATCGGCAATGGTTCGAAGGACAGGTCGAGGATGGCCAAAGAACTTTGCCATTTTTCTACCGCAACGTACTAGGTTGTGTTAGATATCTCATTCGCCAGATCGCATACCGAGACGACATGGTCTATGCGCCACGGCATGAATATGACTCCACCGGGCAGAGAATATATGCAGAAATGCATACGGCTGATTAGTGGTGGGACGTGCAAGTAGAGCATCCGAGTCCCAGACTCTTTTGGAAGACCTTAGCTGACCAATGATAGGAGACACTTCCGCCGGATGCTACCGTTGTTCCAATAATTGGGATGTCAGATCAGACTAACCTCACGAACTTCTCGGGTGACAAGAAAGTGTGGCCCATCTATGTTACGATCGGAAATCTTCCATCGGCCCGGCGCAATAGCCCAGGGTCAATGGCTGTTCTGCTTCTCGCCTTATTGCCTATTCCTCCCAGATTCTCAAAGTTCTCCAAAGTCGGCCAAAGTCAGAGGAAAATCAACACTGACACTCTACGAGATGTATTTGAACTGATCATTGCGCCCCTACAGGACGTGGCGCATGCCCGCATCGCCATTGACTGCGCCGACGGCAAGGTTCCACAGTGCTTTCTAATTCTCTCCGCGTGGATCCCGGCCTATATGGAAAACGGGGAACTACACGGGTTAAAGACAAACGCCTGTCCTCAATGCGTGGTGCCTACCCACGAATTAGGAACCAATTGTAACGTTTCCTTATCGGTTCTCGGTACACTGAGAACCTTTAAGAAACCGTCCCGGGTTGTGCACTTGAAATCCTAGCCAAAGAGTGGCCTAGGCGGATTGATCAAGCGGAGGCTCCGAAAGGTTGTTAGATAAAACCTTTTACTATATCGCTAAGGTCTTGAAGTGTTTGGCGGCTTCTCACTATCGTGGCGAACTGAAGAGGTAACTATCCAACCAAGTATATTGAAAACTCTGTCTGTCGAAGGCTGCTCTTTCTGAGTCCGAAAGATACAGCATTTAAATACATGGCCGGCTTTTCCTAAAGCCTTACTCCTACGAGCACAGCTCATATCCTACAACAACTATGGTATCAAAACGATACCATCAAACAATACATGAAACATTCAAGGTATCAAACGATCCCTTGAAACAAAACTTCAAACAACCGGAGTATCAACTGATACTTCCGAAACACAATCAGGGAGAGGCACAACCTCGCAGCCCGAAACCAAACCTAAAACAACTTAGGTATCAAACGATACCTCCTGCATACATAACAAGGATACAGCCACAAGGCTCGTATCCTAAAACCAAACTAATCCTAAAGGAAATCCATCAGTAATCATAGTACCTGTACCGGTTACACCAATGCCAAAAACTATTGATGCAGAGATTAGGCAAGATACCAACGCTACAAACCCGAAAATGCGAACTCAGGCTTGGAGTCCGATAACGACCATGTCATGAGTGACAATCTTGGTATCGGCCAAAATATTTTTCACCGACTGGACCGGGTTTCAGCATCTGATCTGTACAAACCAGACATGCTCCATACCATTTATCTGGGGCTATTTAAGCATATGATGGACTGGATCGAAGGGTTTCGGAAGAAGCACGGGCGACTGCAGGCTTTCGACGACGTTTGGAAGGCATTACCGCCATACCCGGGATTCTTGGTTCCCAAAAAAGCCTACAGCGAGGTTACGCAGTGGCAAGGGAAAGAGATGAGGAATCCGGGGCGCTGTATTGTGGGAGTTCTCACGGTGGCTCTTCGCCAGCCAGGAGGTGCGCAAGCAATTCCTTTCAAACGTGCTCTCGGATGTGTCAGGGCACTTATCGACTTCAATCTGATGGCACAATACCGAAGCCACACGCCTGACACCATAGCATACATGGAAGATTATTTGGACCAGTTTCATAGGATGAAGGATATCTTCTTGGAGTTTCGAGTGACTAAACACACACAGGCCAAGGTTGACAAGCAACGAAAGGAGAGCCGACGGCAGAGAAGCCTGATGAGGGAGGGAGCGGCCCCATCCCAGCGGCGCCGGATCCGTGATGACTATCGCGATAAAGAGAACGAACTGCGTATGGACATGATTAATGCCGAATCACATTTCAACTTCGTCAAGATGCATCTACTAAGCCACCTTTGTGACCATATACGCCAGTTTGGCAATATTCCGATGTATTCCATGGAGATAGGAGGGCTCGCCGAGAAGACGCAAATCAAGGAAGGATGGCGACAATCGAATAAAAATGATGCTGCGCGCCAGATCGTGCACAGCTACGGTCGTCAAAATGCCATCCGGATGAGACTATTGAACTTGGAATCTCTGCAAGATCGCGGCGAGGGTCTCTCCGCCAACGTCCTGAAGCATTTAGATAGGACAACGAGCACGGTATCGCAGCCGGTCATCCGTCGAAGGATCCTGAAGCGACGTCGGAACGACGTGTCCAACGTAGATGATTTTAGCAGGATCTCGGGAGTCGCACTCGATATTATATATCGTGAATTGATACGATATAGCAGGCATAACCTACCGATAGACCACTGTCTTCCGGAAGACCATGCGATACTTCGATCACTGCCTGTTGAGCTCCTGACGCAACTTGAAATCCCAGTTCTTGCATTCCAAGAAGCCGATGTTTACAAGATCCACCGTGCACGATCCACTGGGGCCTTACACTTTAGAAACCAGGGCTGTCGCAATGATTGGATTTGGGAACAAGCGGGTACGGAAGAAATGTATGGTGCGCTGGGGGGTCGTCTACCGGCAAAGCTAGTTGCCCTCTTGAAAATCAGGGACTACAGATGCGACAACACGGATACTGTGGGTCGGGTTGCCGGTGTTCAGATGCTGACCCCAGTCAACTCCGGGCATCTATCGGATCAACATGGGCTTGTTACAGTGCAGATGAGGGAGGACGCACGAGGGTTTACAATAGTAGATATAGAGACAATCCTCGGTCTGGCGCATGTAATCCCGGAGGAGGACCGGCGGTGGCTTGTGAATAGCTGGATTGATTTGAGAACATTTAACGAGGTTTATTAAGGAATTTGGATGAGAGAATCAGGGCTCGGCTATACGTGAGAATCCTACACCTTGATACTGTTTATAGAAGATATAGAAGCGAGTTTCTTGAAACCCAGTTCATTAGATCGCCAGACCGGTGAGGCGTAAGGCCTGAGGCCTGAGACGTGAGATGTGAGACTCGGATGTGACCAAAAAAAAGAGCTGCTGCCCCAGACGCCAGTCGACCTCTGAGGCAGCAGCCGATTAATTGTGATTCCGGGGATGAGGGATGTGTTAGGACATAGAGAAGAGAAAGAAGTGACGAGAACAAGAGTCTAGGGTAGTCTAGACGCCGGGAGGAGACGAGGTTGCGTCAGGACGGATGGAACGTTGCAGGGCAATTCAGGAGGCGTGGAATGTGGCGGGGCGTTGCAACGCAAGTCAGGACGCACAGGACGCATGGGACGCAGAAAATACGTCGCTTGCGTCAGGACGCAACGCCCGCGGATCAGACGCAGGATCTGTTTTTGCTGATGTAGGCTTTCCTGACTTTCCTGATGCTACCCCACCAGCAAATAACCGCTAAGTTACCCGTAATCGATATTCGACATCCTATCCTAGACCAAATGGAGTGGCCGCTGTTTACTGGTTTGCAGATCCAGGCAAAGCACAGCTGATGCCGATCTCAGTGTCTGCATACAGCAAGGACGGCTATAACGGAACTCTATACGCTCAATATTGAGGATCCTACAGCCTGCTCATGAAGAGTGGAATATCTACTGGCGGAGGATGGGTTCATTTACCCGCCGGGCAGCTATGAGGTATCTTTTTGACATTTGTCAGAATTCTTTCTAATCGGGGTAAGACTAAATCAATTTAATCGCGCTGACAGCGAATTTCTCTTAGATCCCTAGCACCCCAGATCCCCGGTATGATATATGCTCAATATTACTCTGGCACGAAAAGGAAAGGCATGACGGATGAGGGTTTCCTGGATAAGATCAATGGCCCGTTTATCTGGCTGACATCCGTCATATTATGTCATTCACTGCGAGGCTGGTGGACGGACATCTGTATCGATAATGTGGCTTTCACAAGGGCCACTTCCAGTGGTAAGAAAAGCAATGTGTACTGGCAGGTTTCGAAAGTGTCCGGATGCCCTAACAGCCCTGGCATCCGGACACTTTTAAAAACAGCAAGTACTGGAGTTGGGTCAAAGGTCAGCTAACGGATTGAGAGCCCTGTTCGAACGTCGGTGATGATCCTCACGCAAAATGAGAAAGGTTTGGCAACATCGAATAATCAGTGGATAAGGACGAGCTTGGAGGCCAGACTGGCGAAGGAGCGGCAAGAGCGGGTTGATAGGGCGGCGGGATATGACTATGATAAGGCTGCATTGAGGCAAGAGTTTGGGGGTGATACGGAGCTGGATGAATTGGTGGCCGCTGGCGGCCTTGTGGGTTCAGGAGGAGAACATGCTCGGCACGAGCCGTGGCGAGAACATGGCCTGAATGCAGGAGCACTGGTTGGTGCAGCGCAGTTCCAAGACCCTCGGGATGTGGAATCGCATGTTGAAACAACCAATCGAGTGGATAGGGTGAATGAATTGCGCGAATGGTTGTAAGCTGCGCAAGTATGAGCAAGGGAGCTAGTGGACAATTGTAGGTTCGGGAGGTACCGGAATGTGTCAGGCAGATGGTTATAAACTGTGCAGGCTTGGGTAAGTCGTCTAGCGGGCGGCTGTAGGTTGAGAGGCACAGGAATGAGTCTGAGAGGCTGTTAGAAGCTGAGGAAGACGGTGGGAGCCCGAGAGCGGGCTGTAAGAGGCCGGTGTAGTGGCGAGAGGCATGGAGTAGATGAGATAGAATATGGAGGGCTAAGGAGAGAGCCGCACGAAAAGGCAAGAGAGCGGGAACGTCCGAGGGATATGGGAGAAGACGGGCTGGGATCAGAGGATGGCAGAGGCAGGGCTGAACATCTTCTGAGGGAGGAGGGCGGAGGAAGTAATGACTGGAAAAGGTCCGCCAAATATGCGAGAGGACTGAGGGAATCCGGGAGTGTGGGAGAAGCGGGGGTGATGTTGCTGGGGTTCCGAATAAGAAATGAATTCAGGGAGAGGTTAGTGACAGGGTTAAAGAAGAGAGGGTATAATGTAAAGAAAGCTGGCTGGTAGGCGTATCAGGGGGGAAGGCTGAGAGGAGAGATGTCGCGGCCGCAAGACATCCGCAAAAGGGGAGCATGGGAACGATGCATCACGAGCGAAGGGATGAAGACGCTAAGCGCTGGGGGTAGAGGATCAGGGGGGTGGCTGTGCTATGGGGGTTCAAATGCGTCAGGACATAATAGGGCCACGTCTAATACATCCGGACGCATTGGACTCAGCCCTTTCACTTCCAGATAGTCTGCGCCAGGGTGGACGCACCCAGAACAGGAGTTTACCTTATAAGCGCCTGGAACGTCCGGCCCACAGGGTGAGTGGGTAGAGACAGAACGCAAGCTACTTTTCTCTGCTACTGCAGTTGACCATAGTAATACCCGGAGGTTAAAGTCTGCCCGTAGGTGGTTCCCAAGTGGTATCCAGGTCGTGTCCCAGGAGGCAGTCACCCTCACACACCTTCTATATACTGCCAACAGCTTCTGGTCGGTTGGATGGCCACAGCTCATACGGTGTTGTAGGAGCGTTTCTACTGATCTCACTTTACTAGGAAGCACACAGCTACGCAGCCGTAAAGTACTGTCGCGCCATACCAACGCTGGGGCCGTAGGTGGGTGTTAGGAATATCCCCTGAATGTTACAGGAGGGTCGGACCACTCGTGCTCCATCAGTAGCCCGTTTCGTGGGATATCAAGCGGCTCTATAAACATTTAAGTGTGGCACTTTAGTGGGATAACCTTCCCCTAAATCTGCAAATGAGTTTGTCGGTGAAGGTAGGATAACTGGGGTACCTCAGTAGGGTAACTGGGTCTCCATGGTAGGGTAATTATGTTTCCAAGGTCGGCTAACTTTACCCCTTTATGTCTTTATTCCCTTCAGGAGTCCACCCGAGCACATACAATATTACACCGGAGACCTATGCAACAGTTACTATGTGTCCATAACTTTACGCGACCATACTCTCCGAAGGTTACCCTGCCTAACCTTATGTCATCAAGTCACTTTGTACATACTTGTACCAACTCAACTCTACCGGTAGTATACTACTTATACAGGTCTATCCACTCTCTGGTTACATCTGGGTATACCATATGGGCTTGAGTCTAGTCCACTGTAGCTACCTATCTGTACGGTCATAACAGAAAGTGGGGCGTCCTGGCGCACCTGACGCAACAGATCAAAGAGCAAGAGGACTCAGGACATCTGGAAAGATGGGAGGCAAAGAGCCACCCGGCTTAGTTCGGATGCTGGCTCAATACATCCAGTCATACAGCTTTTTTGCTGATGAGCAACATGACGGGAACAGTGCTCTTGGGATGTTGGAAGACACAAGGAGTTTCTGAATGTGAGTGAATAGGCGGTGGTATTAGGTGGACAAATGGTAGTAAGAATAGTGAGGTTGATGGGTCGTTTAGGCCGTTGAATGCCAGGAATGACTCATGTGGCACAAGTAATAATGAAACAACTTGTGGGGTTGGTGGTAAGAGTGGATAAAGTTGAATGACGTAGTCAAAGCTCACATCCACTGTGCAAAGACCCAAATGGGACCAGATGTATCCCGAAGCATACGCATAGAACTGAAACCATTGAGAAACCCATTTGACCCACTAACCCAGGATTTGATCGCAGGTTATTGGGGTATGGATGACCAGTATATCAACCGGAGTTTGATAATTTGGCTCCTCATCCCTCACATGCCTTATAAGGTATAGTGGGAAAATGGGAACTTGTGCTGATGTATCCCTCCCACTAAAACCTTCTAGCCCTGCCCAACTCATAAATCTCTTTATGTAGAAGTGCAAACAATGCTTAGTAGCATCGGTAGAAACTAGAAAAGAAACCACTGCCCTAAATGAAATAAACCAATAACATCCACAGATGGGCAACCCAAAAGACAGAATCCCCTGACAGTGAACAAACAAATTCGCAAAACAACTTGAAGGCAAACCCCAAGCTTATCTAAAAAGGAAATACACTCAGGGCCAAACCTGTAGGCAACCCACCCATAGCCCAGTGATGAAACCAATTCCATCGAATATGGGAACAGTCTCTGTAGCTAGCAGGACAAGGACATAGAATGGCTCCATGCGCAAGAGGTAGATATACCTGAGTCATACAAACCACATTAGCAAAAATATTACCCTGGGTTCTGTATGTTCTGTGCATTCTGTGCATTCTGTCCATTCTGTGCATTCTGTGCATTCTGTATCTTCTGTACCTTCTGGGCCTTCTGTGCCTTCTGTGCCCTCTGTGCCTTCTGTGGGTCTGACGTACCTGACACTGGTATCCAAATCACGCATCCAGATGCACCCACCCTACGATACAACGTACCTGACACAACCTGACCCAGCATCTAATCCTCAGGAAGCACCAGACGCAGCACCTAATCCTCAGCACACACTGGATGAGGTACCTAATACTCAGTACGGCATCTGATGCTACACCACATCTTCCTGAGATAAGCGAAAAGTCCCCTCTTTACTTCTTTCTGTCCTTAGTCACCTGGGTTACAATAGATTTCATTCTGTCAAACTATTAAATTTACTACAATAATGCTTCTATTATTCTAATAAACAGGGAAATTCACATCCAAGCCTAAGCCTGGCCTCCCGTGCTTGAGCCACCCGCCTTCCTGGAACCCTATACCTCCATGGGGTATTGTCGTTTCAGGACATACCTTATACCTCTGTGTAGCAGGCGTCGAGCCCAACATTATCCCGCAATCAGATACAGGATCGGAGCAGTGGTTGTTGAGGAATCTCTCTTCTAGTTCTGAGATCGCCAGCACTCCATTCAGCCCTGTAACTTCATGAATCAAAGTCCCAGAGGGATAGATCTTACATCATTGTGATGCTGGCATTGAGCCCAACAGTCTCCCGCCATCAGATCCAGAATAAGCCCCGCGGTCATGGAGGAATCTAACATTGAGCTGTGGGATCCAGACGGTATCTATAAAGAAAATTCTGACAAGGGTCAGCGACTTGCTGTATTTTGATGCCACAGAGAGACCCTTTATACCGCTACATAGCTGGCGTCGAGCCCAACGATCTCCTGGAATGAGATTCAGGATCGGAGCAGTGGTTGTGGGGGAATCTGCTATCATGTTCTTGGATCGCCAGGGTACCTATCCAGCCAACTCTTACAATGGTCAGCGATTTCCTAAGTCTTGATACGACAGTGACGTCCATTATCCTGCTGCGTAGCTGGCGTCAAGCCCACCAATCCCCTGTAATCAAAACCAGGATCAGAGGAGCAGTCGTGGAGGAATCTACCATCGAGTTCCGGGATCACCAGAATCCTACCCCATTCAGCCTTGTAGCTTCATCAATAATAGCACTCTGGGGATGAATCTTATACTGCTGGAGAGCTGGCATCGAGCCCAGGAACCTCCAGGTGTCAGATTCAGGATCAATTGTGTGGCTGTGGTAGGGTGTTAAGGCTGTGGCCCCAGAGAGCGGATGTTGAGCCTAACTTTTGTGATGAAAAGAGTGTGTCGCGTCCAGTTGGAGGCGAAGTGCCACTAAACCACCAGGCACTAGAGACTGTTATGGCTATCACTCACTGTCAGACTGCAGTGAGCTGGCATTTTCGCTCATTCAAAGATGATGTTCTAAAAATAGAGCTCCAGGTGTGAGGGTGACTTAGCTCAGGGGTGTCTAGCGAAAATTTAAGATTAAGGGTACAATAGGTTTCTCATCTGGCGCCAGCACTAACTCCATTTTCTGTGCCAAGAAATACCCCTTCCTCACCCTAGGGCTGGGCCTCAGACTCTGAGAAGGCTGGGAGGGTGCTCAGGGGTAGTGGTAAATCCTGCTGTGCGATGGTGGTAAGGTTGAAGTCAGGATGCATGGGAGCCAGGGTTGCTTAGTTGCATGTGTCCGGACTGAGCCTGATACTGAGAAGGGTGTCCAGACACACTAGATGCAACCAGATAGGGCGCCTGAGTACAGAACACACAGGACGAAGAGGACGCACAGGACGGAGAGGACGCACATGACGGAGAGGACGCACAGGATGGAGAGGACGCACAGGACAGAGAGGGCGCAAAGGACAGAGAGGGCGCACAGGGCGCACAGGATGCACAGGATGCACAGGATGCACAGGATGCGTAGGATGCAGAGGCTACCGGACATGCAGCTACAATAATCAGGCTAGCGGATCAAAAGGGCCCAAAGGACTGGCAGAGAGATGGCAGCCTTGCCATAGTATTGAAGCAGTTGGGTGCTGTAACATGTGTAGATGTTCCAGTAACAGTACACAGGAGCAGACAGTGCAGTATCTCCTATGTTTAGTTGATTTATATTTGGTTTATTTGATTTGATTTCCGCTCCGCCACTGCCTCTGAGTCAGATAGGCTATGCTATCGTATTACTATGTTTAGTTTGCTTTGCTGAAAGTTTATATTTAGGATTCCGGGTATGGAATGGTAATGTAGCACTGGTGGAGGCTGAGCTATGTTTCTTTCTTTGGTCTTGCAGGATTACAGGATTCCGGTATGTGCGCAGCTACTGGTAATGATCGTTATTGCAGGAAGGCTATTGCTCTTGGGTTTTGTATTTAAAATAGTCTCCTGGCTAGCAGGAGACAGCAGACTTCGACAGACCTCAAGTCTAAGAATACACTTGGTTGAACGGCAATCCCTGAGTCCAATTCGTCCCTCAACTATTATCCTTCTAGCTACCCGTCCCTTGAAGCCTCCCTTAGCACCAGCGCTAGCAGGTCTACCGCCGGTCCTATTGTATTTTTGTTAGACAGGAATAAACCTGTTACATTTTTTTGCCTACAGCAGGTGAAACCCCTTTGTTCTCAGGATTGGGAACAGCCTAGTATGATTGATCACCCTCCCAGTATCTTGATAACTAGTTAGAAGCAGGAACGGCGGGGAAAGGAACTCCCGGCTCACGTGCTACATTAACAATAGCAGAACGCAGGAGCAGAAGCGTCATCAGGTCCGGTAGGGCCTACAATCGTTCCTCAGTAAAACCCACAGACGATACACCAGAACCAACCACACAGGAACCAACCCCTGGGCCCACGCCAGGCTTAGCAGATACACCATCAGGAACAAGTCACCTCCTCCCAAGGGATCTAGATACAGATTCAGATGAAAACCACGACCTCACAGCTAAGGAACTTATTCAAAGAGAAGCCCGGTGGCTTGAGGAAAGAGCAGCAGCAAGAGCAGCCGCACAGCAAACTTCAGAAACTGAACGCCCACCAGAACGCCCTACTACAAGCAGGTTGAGCGCACCCAGCATTCTAGGAGTCTTTGGAAGTCAGACACCAACTCGAGCAGACTCCCGAGAGCATAGAGAGCAACCACTACCCCGTACATTCATCCCAGACACACCAGAAAGATCCTCAAGATCCACGAGCGCCAGAGAGCACCCTGAATGACCAGATCCACCACCTCCAGCCCCAGACCCACCTACAGGCACCATGGCAGACCCAGGTCCGGCCAGGTTGCCCCCTCCTATGGTCCCTAAACCGCCCATGTTTAGCGGTGAAGGAGAAGACCTCAAACCAGACAAACTCCAGCGATGGCTTAGAACAGTGATGAAGTACCTAGCAAGATCAGGACTGAACGATGACTCCCCTGGAGTGGTGGACTACTATGGCTTTTACACAGAAGGGAAAACAACCAATGCATTCCAGACACTAGACAGAGAAGAAGAGAACCTCACCCTACCGCAGCTGACACACCACTTTCAGCAGCTATTCGAAGCATCTACAATCACTGATGACACATATCACAAATGGCAGAATGTCCGCCAGACAGCAGGTGGACAGCCAGCACGCATAACGAAGATAGCTGGAGAGCTAGTGGACCTCAAAAGATCCCTTCCGGCTGGATCGATCTCAGACGATGCACAGAAGCAGGGATTTCTCGACTCTATAGACTCTAGACTACGCCGCAATGTTGAGCCCCAGCCTAGACCAGAAGATACCTGGGACCAAATAGTAGCTGTGGCAAAATGCTATGATGCTACTATGTAGAGAACTCACGGCTACAAAGGCAGTGATAGAAGCCAAGCTTCTAGCACCAAACCCCATACACCAAAGAAAGAGAATACGTACACCAAACCTCCTACTACATCAACGCCCAGGAGCACAGGCAAAGGAAAGGCCCCAGCCAAGAAGAGGACCTATACCAAGTCCACAAGGCGAGTAGGGCTGAGATGGACCGCCGCAAGGCAGAAGGAGCCTGTTTCTACTGTGGCCAAAGTGGACACATGGCAAATGAGTGCCCAAACAAAGAAGTTAAGATCAACCATGTTCGCCTCCCTGAGGAAAGCCCAGACAGCTGCGAAGGCGAATATGAGCCTGATACAGACAGCACAGAGGAGCTAGATGGCAGGGGCTCTATAAGAACATACAAGATTACAGTGGGCCTCCTGAGGACAGGCCATTCCAGGCAATCGAATTCACTATCAACATCAATGGCAAGCCCGCCAGACATCAGCAAAAATAATACCTTTCGTTCTGTGCGTTCTGTGCGTCTGACGCACCTGACACTAGAACTCAAATCGCGAATCAGGACGCAACCACCCTACCCCACCACGCACCTGACGCTACCTGACGCAGCATGTAATCCTCAGGACGCAGCAGACGCAGCACCTAATACTCAGGACGCTACCTGACGCACCACCTAATACTCAGAATTCCACCTGACGCCAGACCACATCTTCGTAGGTTAAGCGAAGGGTCCCCCCTTTACTTTTTCCTGACCTGGGTCACAATAGATTTCATGCTCTCACTGTATTAAATTTACTACTACTAGTGTTCTATTGTTCTAATATACAGCACCGATCATGATACTCATAAGCAACCCCTCCCCTACCCGTAACTCAACCCTTACCCAGGACTCAACCTGTTCTCGGGACCCTGTAATTTCATGAATAAAGGTCACGGGGGGAAGTATCTTATATCATTGTGAAGCTGGCGTCGAGGCCAACAATCTCCCGCAATCAGATCCAGGATCGGAGCACTGGTTGTGGAGGAATCTGCCATCGAGTTCTGGGAGTGCCAGGGTACTACCAATAAAGACAACCCCCATAATATTCAGCGATTTCATGAGCTCTAATGGGACAGAGACGTCCTTTATACCTCTGCGTAGCTGGAATCGAGCCCAACAACCTCCCGTAATCAGAACCAGGATCGGAGCAGTGGTCGTGGAGGAATCTGCCATCGAGTTCTAGGAGCGCCAGGGTACTACCTATAAAGACAACCCCTACAAGGGTCAGCTATTTCATGGGTTTTGATGCGACAGAGACATCCTTTATACCGCTGCGTAGCGGGTGTTGAGCCCAACAACCTTCCGCAATCAGATCCAGGATCGGAGTGGTGGTTGTGGAGGAATCTGTCATCGAGTTCTGGGATCGCCAGGACTCCATTCAGCCCTGTAACTTCATGAATAAAGGTCGCGGAGGGATGAGCCTTACATCATTATGGAGCTGGTGTCGAGCCCAACACTCTCCCGCAATCAGAGCCAGAATCGGCCAAGCGGTCGTGGAGGAATCTAACATCAAGCGCTGGGAGCGCTAGGGTATCTATAAGGACAACTCTCACAAGGGTCAGCGATTTCCTGGGTTTTGATGCCACAGAGACGTCCTTTATACCGCTGTGTAGCTGGCGTCGAGCCCAACGATCTCCCGCAATCAGATTCATGATCGGAGCAGTGGTTGTGGAGGGATCTGCCATCGAGTTCTGGGAGCGCCAGGGTACCAATAAAGACAACTCCCACAAGGGTCAGCGATTTCATGAGTTTTGATGCGACACAGACGTCCTTTATACCACTGCGTAGCTGTCGTCGAGCCCAACAACCTCCCGCAATCAGATCCAGGATTGGCCTAGCGGTTGTGGAGGAATCCACAATCGAGTTCTGGGATCGCCAGCATCCCACCCCATTCAGCTCTGTAACTTCATGAATAATACCCTTCTGGGAATGAATCTTATACCGCTTGATAGCTGGCAGCGAGCTCAGGAACCTCCGAGTCCAGGTGTCGGATTCAGGATCAATTGTGTGGCTGTAGTGCAGTGTTGCAGCTGTGGCCCCGGAGTGAGGATGTTGAGTGTTCTGATGAAAAGAGTGTCGCGTCACGTCCAGTTTGAGGCTAAGTGCTGAGAAACCACCAGGCACTAGAGAGTCTTATGCCTATCACTCGCTTTCAGACTGCAGTGAGCTGGCATTTTCACTCATTCAAAGATGATATTCTGAAAATAGAACTCTGAGTGCCAGTCTGACTCGGCCCAGTGGTCTTTAGCGTAAATTTAAGATTAAGGGTACGATGGCTTTCTCACCTGGCGCCAGCACTAACTATATTTTCTGTGCCAAGAAATACCCCTTCCTCACCATAGGGCTGGGAGGGTACTCAGGGGTAGTGGTAAATCCTGATGTGCTATGGTGTTGAGGTTGAAGTCTGGATGCATGAGAGGAAGGGTTGCTTAGTTGCATGTGTCCGGAGGAACCCAGTACTGAGAAGGGTGTCCGGACACACCAGACTCAACCAGATGTGGTGCCTCAGTACAGGACGCACAAGACGCATAGGACGCAGAGTCTACACTACAAGAGTCAGGACGCAACACGACTGTATCTGATGCAGGATGGCTTTTTGCTGATGGAGCCCTCGCCGATACAGGAACCATTCGCGGTACCCTGATATCCAACAAATTCGTTACAACACACAACATCCCCTACACTGCTAGGAAGAATCCCGTTACTCTGAGGATGGCAGTTAAAGGATCGCGATCAACTAGCAACTTCTCTGTTGAGGTTATGATTCAGGTAGGCAAGATGAGAGTTGACAAGGTGCCTATGCTAGTCATGCCAGTATGAGACCATGATATCCGGATTAGTATGGACAACCGCATAAGGCTAGGAGCGGTCATCGATTGCCAAAAGAACAGCATCTACTTCTCCAAGTACAAGGTCAGAGTTACCTGTGACTGAAAATCCAGAGAATCTAGATCAGCCATGTCAAAGCTACCGGAAGTACCGGACTTCCTGGCGATGGTCCCCATGGTATTCGTCAAAGAAGTACCTGAGGAACTACCCCCAGTACGCAAGATAATGTACGGGATAAGCCTCATAGACCCAATGAAGCTTTTACAGACACCCACTTTTAAAGTGGCAGAAGCCTTGATATCCAAATACAAGTCATGGATCAACAAGCAGATGAACACCGGTATCCGCCATAGGACCAGTGTAACAGGAGGAGCCAGCATGTTTGTGGAAGCAAAAAGCGCTGGCAGAATCCGCACCCTGGTAGACCTCCACTTCAGGAATGATACCACCCAAGCCGATCACACACAGATCCCAGAACAAAACACTATACTAAATGCGGTAGCCAGAGGACGATTCCGCTGCAAGATAGATCTCCGTGGCCCCTACTTCCAGACCAGAGTGCATCCAGATGATGTGAAGTACAACACTATCAAGACACCCTTCGGCGGCTTTACCAGCCAGGTCATGATGCAAGAAGATATGAATGCTCCCGGAACCTTTGGGAGTACTACGGAGAACCTATTGCATCACGAATTAGGCAAGAACATCTGTGTCTACATTGACGATATCTTTGTTTTCAGTGACACCTTTGAAGAGTATGTTAAGGACGTTACGAACGCCTGCAGTAAGCTGCCGAATGCCGCCTATTATGGCAACCCAAAGAAAAGTATTTTTTTTGCCACTAAACTCAATATCCTAGGCCATATGATAGACAATAATGGCATTCATCCTGCACCGGAGGAAATCCGGACCATAATGGACTGGACAAGACCAGAGAGCCAGAAAGAGCTGCAGCGATTCAATGGAATGGTTAATTATATCTAGCAGTTCATTCCCCACATCGCTACCATCACAGCCCCGCTCACAGAGTGGAGTGGGAACGCTGAATGGCTGTGGGCAGATCTGCAGGAAGGAGCCTTCGAAGCGGTCAAGCGAGCTGCAGATAAGCACAAAGTCCTTTGACCAATCGACTATAATAAGCCAGATATGATATGGCTTTTTACCGATGCATCCCTTACAGGTACGGGTGCTTGGATAGGCCAAGGACCAACCAGCGATACAGCGAGACCTGCAGCGTTCCACAGCAGGAAGCTGACGCCATCACAAAGCAACTACCCCACACACCAAAAGGAAACGCTCGCAATCATTGAGGGTATGGAAGCAGTTGCTACTCATTTGCTACACAGACAATTTACAGTGGTTACAGACCACGAAATCCTCACTAAACTGATGACGCAAAAGAATCTCAATCGACGACAACAGAGATGGCTAATGCACATCAGTCGCTTTAATTTTAAAATAGAATACCAGCCCGGAGCGAATAATTTCCTAGCAGACTACAAATCGAGAATCCATGAGGGAACTCCAGGACCACTAGATATAAGTCTCAAGGACGCCACTATCGATTATGACAGCCTTGAGCTACCTGACCCTACCCAACCCCTACAAATCAATACAAGCTATGCCTCTACTGCCGATTTCATCATTGAATCAGATGACGCCATGTACCACTCAGGCGAAGCCCTAACCTCTCCCACCCTTCCCAGCAGGGACACTATCAGTCGTTGCCGCCCTGAGTTCCTTATCGCCGAGATTACCAGCACTGCGGTGACTCGCTCCCAGAAGCGTAAGGCCTCTGCTTCCTCGCCCGCTACATCCAGCGCAGCCAGCAACGATAGCAGAATATCGATTCGAAACTCTTGGGGTAATAATAGAACTCTCCCAATCTCTAGTGAAATTGAACAACGACACGCGGAATTGAGATGGATGTCATGTACTGATGCTGTGTGTGAAATACATAAGAATGAAAAAGAAAGTGCAAGCTACTAGCCAAAGGACCCCAAGGTCCAGAAGCAGAGCAAGATGACAAAGAGAAAAGAGCACGATATGACTTCAACATTGAATACAGCCCTTGATGAAGGCCAGGACTCGCTACCCGATATCCCATATCTCTCAGAAGACCTCTCACCCTTCTGTATGAATAACACCATCCTAGCCACACCGCCCATAGCCTCGCCGGCCTTTAGTCCTCTTTACAGCCATGCAGGCTATGACTCCGATGAGCCGACCAATGCCAACCAATTCCTAAACACCCTACACTCCCGCCTTATGGGTATCCTCCCCCAGCCAGTTAGAGAAGCCCTTAAGACCGACGCCCACTACACCAGGGTCAAGGAAATCGATAATAAATTGCACTATTCCATCCGCGATGGCCTCCTACTTGCCCAGAACACCAATGGGTACGAAAACCTTTATATACCGGTAGGGCCTCTTCAGAAGGGTGTATCCCTATGGGATTTCATCCTCACGACTATCCATGAAGGCCTCGGACATTTCTCAGCTTACAAATGCTACCCCTATGCGGCTTGCTTCTCCTGGTGGCCACAGATGCGCCAGGACTTTGTCCTATACTATCAGTCATGCAATAAGTGCCCGATTAATAACAAGTTTACCACCCCACCCTATGGACCATCTCTTACCCTCCCTGACTCCGACGAAGCCTACCAATCCCTAGCCAAAGACTTTGCCGGCCCCTTTAACAAATCTGATGGCTTTACATCTATCATGGTCATTACGGACTGCTTGACCTCCTACACACATCTCATCCCCCTCAAGGACGTCGCCACCTCTGAGAAGATCTTTAAGAAACCCAACAGTACTATCCTCGACGTCCACAGCCTCCCTCTCAGCAATGTCCTTGACCAGGACTCTCGCTATACCTCTAAGTTTTGGTCACAAATGATGAAGTCCCTTGGTATCCAGGTCCGGATGGCGACCCAATACCACCACCAAACGAATGGCCAGGTTGAGCAAAGTATCGGTACCCTCAAGCAGCTAATGAGGAGCTTCGTTAACCCCAGATAGAACATCTGGTCCGGCACCCTCCCCGCTATTGCAGCAGCCATGAATGGCGCCCCCCATGAATCCCTATGTATCTCGGCATACCATGCCCTCTATGGATGCTCCTGGAAGATATTCAATCCTGTCCAGAGATCCGCCAGCAAGGTACCAGCTGTGGATGATATCTTAAAAGCCCAGGAAGCAACCAAAATGGAAGTAGACATGGCCGAAAGCATGCTACATTCCGCCAGACTGTCCAGGCAAACAAACGCCGCAAACCCCTAACGGAACCATTCAAGAATGGCAGCAGAGTTCTCGTTAGAGGCTGGCCTTATACCTCCTCCCCTGAACGATCCAAGAAGCTAGAACCACGCTGGTTCGGACCCTTCAAGGTCTTAGAACATGTACCTCATACCGACAACTACAAACTAAAGCTCCCGCCCAGAATAGCCCGCCAGAAACCCTACTTCCATGTCTCCTCCCTTAAGGAATACAGAGACAACGATCTCGACAGATTCAAGTCCCGCAGAATAGACAAGCCAGCACCCATCCTAATTGACAATGCAGCAGAATGGGCAGCAGAGCAGATACTCGACTACCGCCGCCACAACAACATGCACGAATTCCTGGTCCACTGGAAAGGCTATGAGCGAGCTGACGACTCCTAGGAACCTATCGAGAACCTCGACCACTCCGTGGAACTCATACAGGAATACTGGGACGCTAACCACCCCACAGAACCGACGCCCCAGATCACCTCCCACTATATTAAAGCTTCCTGGGAACCCAGAGAAGTTCCCTCCACACCCTGCACAGTAAACGATTGCCCAGACGACTTCTGGGAACTCTATGACGATGAGGAATATAATTCGAGCAGCTCTGAGCAGGACCTCTTCCCCACAGATGATGACAGCCTCCTCTGGCACACAGACGAGAGCGCTGAGGGCAGCGAAAACTTTGAAATGATTGTTGATTTTTCAGAATAAGGGAATGTAACATGTGAACATGTTCTGGTAACGGTACACCGGAACCGGCAGTGCAGGATCTCCTATGTTTAGTTGATTTATATTTGGTTTATTTGATTTGATTTCAGCTCCGCCACTGTCTCTGAGTCAGATAGGCTATGCTATTGTATTGCTATGTTCAGTTTGCTTTGCTGGAAGTTTATATTTAGGATTCCGGGTATGGAATGGTCATGTAGCACTGGTGGAGGCTGAGCTATGTTTCTTTCTTTGGTCTTCCAGGATTACAGGATTCCAGTATGTGCGCAGCTACTGGTAATGATCGTGATTTCAGGAAGGCTATCGCTCTTGGGTTTTGTATTTAAACCGGTCTCCTGGTTAGCAGGAGACAGCAGACTTCGACAGACCTTCAGTCTAAGAATACACTTGGTTGAACGGCAATCCCTGAGTCCAATTCGTCCCTCAACTATTATCCTTCTAGCTACCTGTCCCTTGAAGCCTCCCTTATCACCAGCGCTAGCAGGTCTACCGCTGGTCCTATTGTATTTTCGTTAGACAGAAATAAACTTGTTACAGATACTAGCTGACTTACCTAAGACAGGGAACGGGAGAATAGAGAGCAACAACCAGAAGTAATCACATTACCGACCAAAACAGGATCACGATTTTCGAATGATGACCCTAGCAAAACGTTTCCTAGAGGGAGGTGCAATACCATGCAGTAGAGGCACCAGGGCAACTACTTCACCAATCACGTGAGACTAATCGCTGGTTCTGATGAGTTGAGACCCTACCTGACAGTTTCAAAGTGCCAAGCGAGGGTTATGAAGGAGGTACAGGGAAGAGAATGACAGAGTAACCGTAACCCCTTAGGTAAGAGGTGCCCATGATAGACAGTGTTATCAGAAGAGGCCAGAGGGGAGAGGTAGATGGGAGGTGCTTCACTCTTCTAGGCTACGTGGTCATAGTAAGAAAAGCACAAAGGGAACCTGTCGACAATAATATCTGATTGTGTTGAGATTTCAATCACCGGAGAGGTGAGGACATGGTTGTGCCTATCTTTCACGCCTGAAGGCCTGCCTCACATAGGCATTTTCACGATCCTAACACTGATAACTTATCCTCTTTGCATTACATAACTTCTATGACTCATAGTTTAGTCACAGTGTGAAATCCATAACATGACGCTGATGAGTCATTGCATGACATGCCTTTAACTAATTAAAACCGATAAACCAAGTCATGCGCTCAAATGACTCACCTAGTTAAAACTCATGGCTTATAATGTTAGTCATTTGTGAAAGTTATTTCCTCATATGACTCACACTCGCGAGTTATCAAAACAATCAATCAATCATAACATAACAATAACTTGCTATTTTGTAGACACATAAAATACTATAAGTCATCCGACTTCATAGCGTGAAACCAACATACCTCATGACTAATAAGTAATAGTCATGTGAAATTTGCCTTCGTTAGTCATGATTTGTGACATTTAGGGCTGTATGCATCTCAGGGGTTTTCTGTTATTTTCTACTTGTCTTTAGTAGGTTCTTTAAGTAAGCTGTGGGGTCGGTTCGCGATCAGAAGAACTTGGGATAGTAGATTAACCTTGAGGTGGAAAGGAACGTGTGGATTTATGGTTTTGTTTATGCCATAGTTAAGGTTTCATACAAGTTCTTGTACTATAAATAACAAATATATGAGTTGAACAAAAAATTAAAAAATAGTAAGTGCCTCAGATAAAGAATACTAGATTGACCTGGTACTAGCATCCTTATGAGAATTTGATAACCTTTTCTTCAATATACATATCTTTCCTGTCCATATTCCCAGGTTTCTGGAGCCTCGTAACAGTCTACCCAAACTCTTTCAAAGACATGAGACATTAATGAATTTACTTACAGGTTGAATCGTTTATTCAGAGAGTATCTCATTGAAGGTTGTTCCCCCAAAAAATACCTCCTATTTGCTAGTATCTCCAGTTGAACCCAATAGATTTGGCTTTGTATAGTATATCAGGAGAATTTTATTACATTCCTTGTATCTGAACATGGTCGCTTCATTTTTAGTTGCATCCTGTAAAAGGCCATGGACTCAGAACCGGAGTTTACCTGCAATGTGCGTTGGACGCCGGACACGCCCAGAGTCCTGAGTCTGTCTGGGCATACACCTTTTCTGAGTCTGTTTTCTCATGCAAATATGAAGTCTTGCCAATGTATACACAGGGTACACTGAACTTGAATGTAAAGTCCATACTGCCTGAGTAATAACACAACACTCAAGTACCTGATACAATATGTCTTTTTGCTAATAAGGAAGATTAAGAATCTGAATACTCTGCGGACCCCTTGAAAACAGATTATGTCAGAGAGCTATGAATCGTTGAAACTAGGCAGAATTAAAAATATGTTGAGAGCCTACAAAAGTGAATAAACTTGTACCTCTTAATAACTGTAACTAATTATCAGGAAAGGTGGGAGCAATACTTCAATTCGAATATGTAAACCCCAGTATCCTTAAACTCTTGTAATAGTGCATTTATCATCCAACTAAGATTCTCTTTATTAAGGTATCTCTCAGTGACAATATTAATCAAATAGATAGATAGCAAAATACACATCCTTAAAGTAGTTACACCAGAGATTCCAAAAGTGACTATAAAATAGACCAATAGTCAACTGCAATATATCACGTTGAGTTCAGTCAAGAGGATCAAGTTGCAGGTACTTCAGCTATGATCTATTCAAGCATGAAGCAAAGAGCCCTTGTAGATAGAGATGTGAATCTGTATCAATACATTTTGTATCTTTAGTTATAACTGACTCTGAGAACTGGTATTTGTGTTATATTCCTGTATGCCAATCTCAAACCTCCTTGCAACAGTCTGGATAAGAAGAGTAGTATAAACTTCGCAATACCGATTTCTTTTCATCCTTGTACCATATCCTGATAGCAAACCCTACAGGCTGAATGTGAGAGTATATAACAATGTTTTCCATAGCCTGTTTAAATTTATTGGCCAACCGTCTTGTTATAAATCGTAGAAACTAGGTTGACCAATACAACAAAAATCCAGTAATAGCTGCAGTTCAAAACCACATATAGCTCCCTGTTCCTAATCTTATTTTGGTGAAATATACACTCAAGTGCACTGCATTCTTCTAGGAATAGTGCTTGAAGGCCTAATATGTATGAGTGGAAATTGTGACTCTTAATATCATTATCAAGAAAAACCTTTATAATATTTCCTATGAATTTGTTAACTTTACCCTAAGTAGGGTACTATGTGAACTTGAATAATTGGGCAGCAGAGTGACAATGTACCAGTTCTAGTGCATAAATTGTGATTTAAAGTCTGAACTTCAAAGTACTGACAGATATTCTGGAGGCAACTCAAAAGGCAATTAAGAAATAGGAAAATGACACAAAGCTCTTGCTATGAATGAGTTTTCTTTCTTTTCATATATTCACTATTCGTTCCAGCTTCAAACTCCCAAAGTTTGTCCCTGAATGAGAAAGGGGGCATTACTCTAATATCCTTCCAAATCTCCATCTTCCAACTTTATAATGCAATACCCATTAGCAAATATGCTTGCAAAAATTGTACCACTTATGAATAATATTCTTCTAGTCAGTATAGCAATTTGAACTGAACTGTAACCTGAAAGTAGAACTTTTTAAAGGTCAACTGCAGATAACTCACAGGAAATTTAAACCATCAGAAGGCTATTGAATATTTATCTAGTATTTCTCTAGTGTTGTTCCATTCTGGGCTCAGTCTGCGTGTAGGATCTGACATATCCCTAGCACCCCTAGCGGAGTTTCTGGAGTACCAAATAAGACTTGATGTATCATACTTACTAGTGAGCACTACTACCATGTCTTGGCTCTTATTATATTATATAATACTCCTGCCTAATACATCATCATCCCTTCTTTTATTTCTCTATACTATATTAACTTGAATAAGAATATAGTGTGCTATGTAGTCAAGAATTCCCTACCTTGAAGAAGGGATGGAAACACCAGCAAACAAAGGGGGTGAAAAAACAAAAAATACCAGCTCTTACCAGATGGGGCAACTTCAATCACATAGTACACTGTTGTCTCATTCAGGTTAACTTGAATACAGTACATCAACTGCTATTTCATCATTTAGCTCCTCATATATCTTATATCTTACAAGATATACTTGGTATCAAATAAGTATATGAGCTAAGAAGGATCTAGCACAATCTTCAAATATAACTAATGAGAATAAGAGTCCAAAGTATACCCAATGTAAGAATATCACAATATCACCTTAGAGAGCAAAGCACTTTGCTTGACAATTCATATAGCTTGGAATCTAAGATAACTTTACAATACCAATTAAGCTATATAAATTACATAAAACAGAGAAAATATGTTACTCGTGTTAGGAGATAATGCTTGTAAATCTGATACAACTTAGTGATACTTTTTTGCTAATGTTAAACTTTTCATCAACCTACTAATTCCTAGTATTAACTGTTGACATCTATTTTTACAGGTTAAACTATTTCACACTAGAATAGTTACTACTTTCTTAATTTTTATCCTATCAATTCTACAGAAAATAATATTAATATTGCCAGAGATGTAAAAGCAATTACTAATTATAAGCTAAAAGAAGGCAATCTCTGTGAATAGTTCTTTAACAGCCAAACAATTGAAAACCCATGACAAATATATACAGGTTAAAGTAAGCTAAAGGTAGAACTATCTCCCTGTAGATTATTGTTATGATTCAATGATGGGTAGAAGGTATTAAAGCTTGCACAATGTTGAAGTTTCAACCATCTGACCCAGTCCTTTCATACCAACTAAATATTAATAGTTTTTAATATGGTTCATTAGGTGGAGAAACTAATATCCTTCCCTGTCCTTAACAAGTATCATACCTGGAATTGTCAATTACCGTAAAAACTTGAATAATTGAACCGTGTGCTATGAAGTCCAGAATTTCCTTCTCTGGAACGGGGGGAAAAACACAGCAAAAACACAGCCCCTTTCCCCCTTCTGTGACAGAAAAAAAAAAGAAAAATATCTTGACCTTACTGAGAGAGGAAAGTCCAACGACATAGCACACGGTTCAATTATTCAAGTTTGTACGGTCTATTGTTCTTCCAGGTTCTTCTGTGCTTAAGTTACTGCTCCTTGTGATCCTTGTTTTTCTTCTTCTTTTGTATCCCTTCCAGGCACCATCCAATAATGATTACTCCCATAGCTTCTAGTACGCAACCTTAAGAGAGGTATAATTTTGATGTTTATGGTTGTCGTTGTGAAGCACCCCCATAAAAATGTTGATGAAATGGGCTTTTTGCACCAACAACAGCTATCTTTAGCTACTTGACGCTCATAAACCACAAAGAATTTTTCCAATCTAACTTCTCATGTATAGTTACTATATAGAGTTTGTTACAGGGCGGGGCGGGTTTTCACTCACCAAGGCCCGCCCTTACGATGGGCCAGGGGGATATTTTTGGGGTGATCCCCGCCCCGCCCCTGTCCGGGGTCAGTCCCCGCTCGTTCCCTAGATGGGGCCCGGCTTCTCCCCACCTGTTTTAATGGGGTCCATCAGGGGGACGGGTGGGGCTGGGGGCAGGGAACCCCAAAAAACACACCCCGCCCCAAGCCATTCAGCGGGGCGGCGCGGGGAGTTGGGCCCGGGACCCGCTTTTTTCGGGGCCCCGGAGACCCCGCAACGCTATTACTATACCTTTCTCCTATTCCAACACAACTCTGAGTAGTTATTAGTGAAAAATTGGACAAGTTATGGAGTTCTAAAGTTTTGAGTCTGTGAAAAAGTGTCATTTTACATACAAAACTGGCATTGCAGTGGGTATGATCCACTTTGAAGACTTGTAGCTTTGACCTATAGTGTAAATTGACCTGATAAGTGGTACCAGGTGAAGGCTATAATGAAGGAGAAAATAACTAGGTAAGTCATGAACATTATTTGAAACAATTCCAGGTGTGGTGGTTGATCAAACATGGAGAGTTTTGGTACGAAAAGGCCGCTCCACCAACACTTTTGCGGAGGTGCTTCGTACTACATAAAATCCTTTATGTTTGTCATTTAGATACAGCACAATTTCTTACCGATTTAACTGAAGGAAACAACTATAAACAGGTTTCATTTTTACCCTCCACTTCCAACTGCGGCCAATCCTACCGGAGTTGTTTCGAAAATGAAAAACACTTAATTGCTCCTGCGCGATCTGGGATGCTCGAACCATGATTCATCGCACCCCTGTCCTACCAAATAAGTGGGAAAAGAAATCTACAAGTTACAGACATATAGAACCCGAACATCTGAGTCCGAATTTTGTATGGGCGGTCAGACACGCACACACAATTTACCATACAAACCCCTCATCCCTGTGTTCGGGTTCTTTATGTCTGTAACTTGTAACACCGTACTGCATGCCCTTCGATTGAATTATGCACAAAGTATAGGCTCCCCTCGTCGTCATCCATCGGCCCCGCTGTCAAATATCCTCCCTACTCAGGCCAGCACCCTCGTCCTCCTTATCTTCGGCAACCGTCTGCCGGAATGTATCGATATTTGGTGCTCCAACCCCAACCATAGACAAGTTTGTGTAAAGGTCATTTCCAATAGTGTACTGCAATCCAGGGGCCTCGTTCATAATCCAGTCCCGCTCCAGGCAAGCCTGGGCACTCGGCCGGTCCTCTGGACTCGCCTGGAGGACGTCATTCAGGAAGTTCACACAAGGGGCACTGAAGCCTATATTTTCGAGACCTAGGGTCTGCGGAGGTGGGCTCAAGGCATATTTATAGAGTTCTGAGAGATCCTTGAACAGTAGGCTGCCAGTGAACATTCGGAACAATATACATCCGAGGGACCAGATGTCTACCTCGTTGGTCTTGGCTATTGAAGTGTCTAGCATTTCGGGCGCCATGTAGCCTACTGTGCCAATGCTGGTCTTAAGGAACGTGGAAGTGCTGGAGAGTGGAACGTGTTTTGATGCGCCAAAGTCGCCAATTTTTACATGGATCACCTGCGCCGTACCCGCTGGAAGGCAGAGGAATATGTTCTAATGACTATTAGGTTTCACCGCAGTTCCTTCGTAAGGGAGAGTGCAAACCTCAGGCTTCAGATCGCGGTGTGTGATACTCTCTTTATGCATTGCTACCAATCCGTGGAGCACCTGCTCGATTACGGCCTTCGTGTCACTTTCGTTCCACCGATAGTCATTCGTAAATGTCTTTGACACATCTCCTATGGCCATATACTCCATAGCAATGTACACAAAGTCCGCATCCTGGTAAGAAGAGATGAATTTCACAAACCATTCGTACTATGCACACGTCAGACTAAACCTCCTAGGAATCGGTCGAGACTAGGTCGGCTGTGAAGAGGCACAGGTTTGGAGAAAGCATACCTTCGACAACACGCGGAAATTCTGGATTTCCGCTTCGTAGCGCTTGGCAGGGAAGTCTGACAAGGTCCGCGATATCCTCTTCACGGCCCATAGCTCAGGCGACTCGATCTCTTTTCCCTGGACTTTCTCCAAAAATACAGTCCCGAAACGGCCACGGCCGATAATGTAATCCAACCTCCAGGGCGGCAGTTGCCGAATGTGATGAGGGGGTGACCGAGCTCTAGACATTGGTCCTGGCTACGTAGATGAGGGTTAAGCTCTAACCTTATCTGCGGCGGTGACTTTCATGGACACAGGGATAAAGCCAAGTCAGGTCGACCGCTGTTCATGGCCTTGGCACAGCCTGCCCACGTTTTTTTTTGTGTAACTATAGTAAAATGTGGTTAGACTGGAAATGAGTCTGAGAGGAAAGAATCAAAAAGTGAGGTTGAGCTGCCCAAGCCACGATCCCAGATTACTCACCTTTACTTCAACCTCAACTGATTCATCAAGGTTAATTTAGCAAGAAAACCCCATATAAAAAATAGAAATAAAGAAAAGGGCACAGCACAAGTCATATCATACCGTAAGAACTAGAGCAATTGAACCCCGTGCTAAGACGTCCGAAATTCCCTCTCTTAGATGCCGGAGCTAACCCACAGCGAAAACTGACCCAGCTTAAGACAGAAAAAGAAAAAGAAGCCAGACATTATCACCAAAGGCAGCTCCAACGTCCTAGCATGAGGCTCAATTATCCCAGTTCTTACAATAGAGTCAACAAGAACGACTGCTGAATTCAGAAGGTCAGATCAATAAACCATTAAATTATGCCTATGCAACTCAAATGAGAATTTAAGGGTCAATTGGCCAAACCTTAGTCCCAGAAAGCGATTCGAATCAGCTATGTGAATTCCTGAGATCTCACTATTATCTCATAGTCCACTAATTTCTACTATTGATGTTCACTATGGCAAACCTTACTCTGCAGTAAATTCACTAGCGCTTGCGGGGCGCTGTTCCTTATAGTAAGGTATTCACTATAACGAGGTTCATTATAGCCTGGTCTACTCGGGCGCAAATTAAAGATCCGGAAAAAGTGACAAACAAAATGTATGGTTGCAACACAGATATTTCAAGTCACTTTTTCCGGATCTTTAATTTGCGCCCGAGTAACTGTATGTTCCATTGTCGTTCACTTGGCAAGTCAAACCTATCCTGGGCTGAGATCGCCATTTACTAGGATATCCATGACAGCTCAGTCCTTATGGCCATGGCGGGGAATGTCGGAAAAGAGAACCTGGAATTAGGACTTTTTAAATTTCCTCCCACCCACAGCCGGGATAGGCAGAGCTCACTATGATAGCCTCAATGTCGTTACTTAGACAACCCATTTGACCGGGGTCCAAGGAGTTGCCCCAGAATGTACCAGACCCACTCCAGCATCACAAGGTTAACCGCAGAAACGAAGTGTTGCATTTTGTTTCAGGATATGATCCATCATTGCACAAATATACACTAGGGACACCAATACTAGAGCCTCAGTTTATTTAGGCAAAAGAAATTAATACAGTTGCAAGGAACGGTTTCTCGCTGCTCACAGTAACTATCTATCTGGTTAGTAACAGACCTCTATTTTCTTGCTATGTGCCGTCCCAAACGAACAGCTTGCTGCCTGTCTGGTCAGATAAGATCGCCGCCCATGCCCACAACCTGACATCAGGCTCCCGGTTTTCCTCGGTGGGAGCGGTCCCCCATCGCCGCTAAAACCACGGCAACCCTGGGGAGGTGGGAGGGGCAGGAGAAAATGGTCCAGGGACAATATGCATGCAAGCCTAAATAAGCAAAGGCACAATACCGGTACCGGTTGTAAGAGTGCCATGGTGAGGTAACGCCTGTAGACCAAACGACGAAGCTCGAGATCTAGCGTGGGACTTACTAAGAAAAAGATGTATTGTTTCTAGGATGCACTTCCCTGCCCCCACTCACCCACACCCGCAATTGCCCATGCCAATACTGGTACCACCCACCCCCCTCTCCCTAGACATATTAGCCATAAGGATGCTCTCAAAGACAAAGTAAATTGTTCTAAAGCCATTCCTTCAGCCCTGTCCCGACTGCAGTGGGTGCACCAGACCGGTTCTCTCCCCGCATCTAAACGGTACCAGTACCGTAAAATCTCGTGAAATCCACCATCTCCGGTCTGTCACGTATACCCCAGCAAATGGCGACATCAGCCCAAGATAGGTTTAGCTTGTCGGATTAACGAGATCTAACACAGCCAAATGACTCA
>Ga0307509_10002434_pt1 | contig 30106 bp, 30 predicted proteins | sample 10_EM_MG_FD_202245 | JGI IMG/M metagenome (GOLD analysis project Ga0307509, IMG submission 202245) | Populus trichocarpa ectomycorrhiza microbial communities from riparian zone in the Pacific Northwest, United States - 10_EM | ecosystem: Host-associated > Plants > Roots > Unclassified | place...
CTCGATGCTCTTCGTTCGGTCGCTCCCCTCTCTCGTGAGGGTGACGGTGCTGAAGCCTCTTCTCCTCTTCGTGAGGAGGTGGCTGATGAAGTGGCGGTGCTCGCCCCGGTGGCTGAGCCTGCTGCGCTTACGGTGGCGTCCCTCGGGGCGCATGTGGAGGCGTTGACGGTGACTGCTGTGGCTTCCGCTGTTATGGCGCAGGAGCCTGAGCCCGGTGTGGCTGAGCCAGTGTTGCCGGTGGTGGTACAGGTTGAACGGTCGCCGTCGGCGGATGGGGCTGTTGCCAAACGTCACCCGCGTCATGTGCGTTGGGTGGACGATGAGGCTGGCGTGGCTTCTCGGAAGGCTCGGGTGGTTGAGGATTTTTCCTCGTCGCCTCCTCCGGTTCCCGCTGGTCATACCAGTTCTCCGGTGGCTTCGGCTGCTGGGGGGGGAGGATCCGACCGTCATGCTCGTGATCCTGGTTTCGTTACCGTTGGCCGTGGTCGGCGTCGGAAGGGGTGTGGTGGGCGCCATTGAGATTGTGTTGGATTTCCTTTGTCGTGTTTGCGGGACCGGTTTGCCGGGGGTGGGCTTGGTTGTGGCTATGACCTCGCTTACGGTAGTGTTTGGTGGATGGCTATGGGAGGTGGATTTACTTTGTTCGTACCCTAGTTGGGTGGTTTATTTTGTGATTCCCGTGTGCTGGCCGGATACTCGGACTTCGGTCTACGAATCGCGCGGGTGGTACTTTTCCACATGTACTGCGGGCTAGGCGGGTTGGACTGGCGTACTCCTTGGAACGTACTGCTGTATGGTTGTGCAAGCCCGGATAGGTAGTCGCTCCATTAGCTTATTAGTTAAAAATAAAGATATTGAAACCACACCGAGGAAAGCAAGCCAATCAACAACCTTTCCTCTCCTTCTCAATTCGTTCAAGCCCATAGCTCCCTACTTCACCCTTGTCAAGGCCTTTAGGCAATTCATCGTCTGGTCAACTTTCCACCTGTTTGTCTTCTGGTATATCAATAGGTCACACATACGCACGGGAGGGTGATTTCGGCACGCGCGACACACCATCCAAACTAAACGGGTCCTGCGAAATCAGCCCAACACCGGTAGATAAAACAGCAGGAGAGGGTTGGATGTCTTGGGGCTAGCGTGAGCGATGTCACCTGGATCTAAAATATTGTTGGTTTGCAACCCCTTTCATCAAATGCGATCTCTGATCAGCTGCCAACAAGAGGGTTAGGGTTACATAATCTCACCGTGATGCCCAAGAGGAAAGCCAGAATGAAAGGGAGGCGAGAATATTTTCCGAATTGCCCAATAACTACAAGATACTAAACACAATGGATTCGTTCAGAAATTAAAGAAACGGACATTGTAATACATGACGCGTAAATTAGTCCACCTTTCTTGCCGGCTCAGTCACGGCAACAACTTCTTTGTCGTCAGCCCCGCCGCCCAAAAGCCCGTCACGGCCCACATTCTCCTCGGGAAGGATCCAGTTGAGCAAAACTCCAACTATCGCAACAAGACAATACGCTGTTTTAATCACAACACTAATCCCATCATAGAACCCTTGAAGACTTCTTCCTTCTCCAGTCGGCAACAGATGCACTAACCAGTCCGGCACAACCAAATCTGCTAAACCAAGTGTTAACGCGGCCGTAACGATAAACCTATTGCGTCTGTTCCAAGTCACGGTTGAGAGTATCCGAAGACCAGAGACTGCGACCGTGGTAAAGAGGAAGGTTGTCATCCCTCCGATCACGCTGGGCGGAAGGGCTACAATTGATGCACCGAATTTACTGGCAATGCCTGCAAGAAGCATGAAAAAGCAACATGCGTAGCCCGCTCTGCGAGAGGCACAGCCCGTCAAAGCGATTACTCCCTAGAGAGGTCAGCTGGGGCACAAAAGGGCGAGGAGGAAGAGTGATTACATTGTTTTGTGCAAAGCAAACAATAGGGGTACTTGTTCCTAGAGCCGAAAGAACACTCCAAATTCCATCGGCCGTTAATCCTCCTTGAACTCGAGTGTCCAAATCACTGCTAGTTCCCTCTATATCTATTCCGCTTACCTCCGCGGTAGCGATTACATCGCCGAGACAGGTAACCAGCGTCGTGACACAGCACGCAAGTAATGGCAACACAAGACTCCCGTCCACCGATAACGGGAATGTTTTGACCCAAACAAACGTACCACTTGGAGCGGCGGCAATGCTGCTGTTGTCGATGAAGCCAGTGGCGGCGGAAATTATGGCTCCAACTAGTAGTCCAACCGCAACAGAACAGTTCCGAATCAAAGGGGCACCGAAAAGCTCTACCAGGAGGATGGTAACATATACAGAGAAACCCAATCCAATGAACGAAGGATCACCCCAGGGGCGTGGTTCAGGCGCTTTGATATTCGGGCACAATTTGAAGAGTCCAGTTTGAGGTCTCGCCATACCTGCTCTCATCAGCCCTGGCCTTCCAACCCAGCCCAGCAAAACTCACAAGGACCACTGCCGCCCGCCCAGTTCTTCACTCCACTAGCAACCAAACCTCCCCCGATGCAGAGCAGGACCATCCCGGTAACCAGATTGGGGAAGATCTTCATTAGAGTTCTAGGCCTGATGAGGCTAATTAGGATCTGAAACAACATGACAACCGCTACCGTCCCAATAAAACTCCCATATGCATCTGGGCACGGCTGTTTAACCCCGCCTACAGATAAACATCGACCATCCTCGTATTGTCGGGAAAAGTAAGCTTGAGCGATAGGCACCACTGCGAAGGCCTCCCCGACAACCGATATCATACCCGTGCCGATATAGAAGCCGGTATTGAAGACCTTGAAGCGCATGATCTGGAAGAAGCTGAATACCCCAGAGAGTATCAGTGATACCGAGACCAGGTACGAGATGGTCGAGGCATCGAGATTTGCGCCTGATGCCCCAGCGATCAACAAGGGCGGAGTAACCACTGTAAACTCGTTAGTCAAGTCTTTAAAGGGCCCACGCGAGCGCAGTACAGACCCCCGCCCATCATGGCAAGCGAATGCTGCAAACCCAATAACAGGGTCAACAGCAGCGGTATCTTCTCATCAATGCCGTAAAAGGGCTTCACCCGATCTTTATACTTTCGATTAAACGGGGGGATATCTGGTGTCAATAGCCACGCATAACTACCGTCCGTTAGCAAAGTGCAAGTTCGCATGGAAACATAAGATGGTAAACCGACTCATAATTCCCAAGTAAACCTTCTCGAGTGGTGAACAAGAACTTTATCTCTTCACAAGTAGAGACAAACCACCCGTTCTCGACACTCTTTTCAGTGGGAACATAACACGCCACGGGTGAATTGGCAGCATCCTCCACACCCACGGGCATGTCGTCAGTTCGTTCGTTCATGGGTCGGTCAGTTGGCCGGATGTAACTGCTGCTCGATGCAGAAAAAACACGGGAAATCCACCGGTTATAAGCATGTGTAGCATACCAAGACCACGGGGAGCTCTAACCCAGAATCCGAACCCGAGCACACGGTCCATTAGCATACCGATACTGTGTGGATTTCAATGCCTACCACAGGATGCACGCCATCCCTCTCCTGACAATATAACCCCCACGCTCACTCATCAAGAGAGAAAAAAAGAAGAAACAGAAAAAGCAATACCGTATTAATTACCACATCCACATCTGTTCGTGCATCCTCGTAGCAAAAAGAAAGCAAGGAGCAAATAGTGGTGGGCGAGTGTGAATTGCCGCGATGTTGTTGATGTGGAGTTGCCGACCGAGCACGATAGCCGAACGGAAACCGGGTGGCTTGTTTGCCAGTGTGCCAACCGTGCCAATGTTGCAGAAGGAGCTTCGCACCCCCTTAATTGCAGGGGTGGGGAGAGTTAACAAGCATTGTCGGGAATGGCACCATACGACAGATAGCGGTAAGTCAAGTCCGCTGTGGTGGAAGCTTTCCTGGAAGCTGACTTGAGATGTTTTGTCCCATCTCCCATCATTTCTGTGGGGCTGGTCTCATTGCACCACTTGTTCCACCGGTACTCAAATAGCGGTAGAACAGCACCACGGAAGAGCACCCCGTTGATGTGCCCCAGCCAGCGATCAACCAAGTACGGTGATCTGATCTACTATGCCACAGCGAAGCCCCCATACAACCTCACCCGCCCTCTCCTTCGAATACTCCCAATCCCCCCGCCAGCTTTACCTGCCACTGCTGTGCCAAACTGGTGGGGCCCACGCTGCGCCCGAAACTGTAGCCCAATAAGCCAAACCCATACCCGTTGCATAGCACTTATGTAACAGGTTGCTTATCGATTAATTTCGCACCACTCTACCGTATCCGGAATATCCCAATACTCCGACTGATTCGTCGAGCGAGTAGGCCCACAAGCCGATGCCGACCTACGATACTATAGATACATGCCTTGGTTTGCAGCTTGCCTGCTTTCTTCCTATGCTTCGCCTCGCTATATCACAAAGCGCTTTTGCATGAATACCAGTGGGATGAGTTTGTTGCTACAGTAGTTCCCTGAGCAGGTAATGCTTAGCGAGTCCTCGGGGGGCCACTCGGATGGTATCCTGGTAACGCCATGGATGGTGGGGAAGGGAGAGCGGGAAGCAGCGCACTCCGCTGGTCCTTCTACTCGTAAAGGACTGTGAGTTAACTGTTTGCTGTACGAGTAATCCTCCCCACAGTTCCGGTACGACATACCCCACATCGGAACCTTAATCCTTCGGGTGCCGGTACAGCTCTGCAGTGCTTCAGTACGAGTACGAAGGTGAGCATTGATGAGGCGAACTCGAGTTTTACTGGCTATAAATTCAATAAATTCATCCCAGCTATCTAACCAAAATTACTTGTGTGTAGCCATAGAGACAGCCAACCTTGGCTCCATATTTCGTGGTGGAAAAAAAGTCGGGCAAACTCAAGCTCGATGGATTGAAGACATTCGAATCTTTGATTGTCTGATTGGTTCAGGAGCCAACCAGAGCAGCTTCGCCTCACTCACCCTTAACCCCCGGTACAGGTGCTCGAGTTCCGTACTTGTACTACCTCCTCGTTTCTACCAAGGCCCTGGAGCAGAGAAGGGAGCGGTCGAAGGAGAGGGGCCTTGCCTATGCCCATCCATATCACTCATTTTTAGATTTCTCTGCAAGGAGGCTGGAACCTGATGGTTCCCCCCGCAAATTATGCCAGGGAAGGAGGCGAACAGGAAGGTGCAATTTGTTCAGGGTTGCACAACTTACCCCCCATTGAAATTAGTCAACGGTTCTCATAGGCTAACGACTCACGAAGTAAGTTAGTCCTTGAAAAAACATCTCCCCCGGCACCGGCACAGCAAACACCGTGCTCTGCAGTTTGTTTACTCACCAGAATTCTGTGTACAGCATTGTTCTTAGTGAGGACACGCGAGTACCATGCATTCCTAAGCGACCTTCATGAAGTGAAAAAGAAAAAGAAAATACGGGTGGTGGTTCGGGGGTGTGCACTTGCGCAAGAGGCAAACATGTTTGATTGTGTGCCTTGATCACTTGTTTGGGGTTTTCCTTTCTTTTGTTTTTCGGAACCACTTCGGGGAATCGGAGGGGGTTCATAAACTCCGGCGATTAACACATTGATGAATTCTCACAATGCGCTTTACGGCACAAGTAAAATGTACTGGATTCTAGTCATGCCGTACCGCGCGTATTGTAGGAGTCTCTATCCCAAAGCCACCATGCATGCTATTCCATAGTGAGCCCGGGAGCGGGTGGGCTAGTAGGGTGCGGGAGCCGATACGAGTAAGTGGACTGTAAACTTGGCCAATATGGGGCTTCGAACACGGAATAACTTTCCCAATACCGTACTATTCACCCAAACTCGGCGGGAAAGCCGTTGGGATGTACTGTACTTTCAATGTCGAAACGTTTTTAAAGAAGACTGCTATTGCATACCACCAAAATTTGTCCTTTTTGCTTTGATTTGGGCGGTATGCAATAGTAGTCTTGTTTAAAAACGCTCCGACATTGCGAGTAAGGAAGGAGTGAAGAATAAAAGTGGGGTTTCTTTCTTCGGTTCGATCTGATAGGAGGGGGTTATCTCATGTGGAGAATGTCGGTATTGGTTGCAGATGAGGAGATTCTTAGCGTGGGCGGTACAGCACATAGTCTTCTCATATGGAATCACTTGGTATCATTCGAATGCTTGGCCTTTGAACATTTTTAGTTGGACTGACTGCGGTGGAGAGGGGTTGGTACGGGGATCGCAATACGGATAATGCTTGTTTTGTAGGGGATTGCATATGTTGGAACGACCTCGGAATACAGGTTTTGTTAGGGCAAGAACGGCACAAAACTTGGTGTGGGTTAAGAGATTTTATCATGAGATTGGTGCAAACTCCACCAATTTCTGGTAAACAAAAGTGTAAACATGGCCCTTTTATGGTAACTTTATTAAAGAGGTGTTGTTAAGAGTGTGCAAAGTTGAGCTACCGAGGGCTATTGCATTTTGGATTCCGGAAAGGTTAGCGCTGTTGCTGTGGTGATGAGGACAGTTCAAGTTACGATAGTTGTTTGAAGGCAAGACCTCTCTGCCGGTGATATAGCTTCTCCTACGAGTACTCGAGTAGAATGACGAGACTTGTGTCATAGGCTAGGATTTAGAAACCCGTGCATATGATGTCTTATCCTACAGTGCCGATAGAAGCGGATGGTATTGGTTTCACGAGTTTCGGGTGATTTATTTGGAATGCTCTTGGCACCTTAGAGTAGCTGGACATGCGGCGCTGTTTTAACAGACCCCCCCTTTTCCTTCACTAAACCCCTCTTTTCTTTCGCTCGCAGGAATATAACCAGCCGACTATTCTAAAAATCTCCTCTACTTCAACAGAGCCAGCAATAAAGAGTCGAAGATGTCTCAATACAACTTCAACAATAGCACCAACTGCCAAAATACGACGAATTCTAATAATACTACGAACTCTTATAATACTACTAGTAATGTGTGGAACAACTGTACTGTCGCCGACGATTGGTCTCAACTGCTGACCTGGCTATCACCCCTGGATGCCGGCTTACGACATGGCGACATTCAAGAGCGCCGTGTCAACGATGTCGGGGAATGGCTTATGGAGACTGAGGAATTTAGGAGATGGTGCGGGTTTGGTGGGGAAGGAGGGGTCGGTGAGGGAGTGCTGTTTTGCTATGGAAATCCAGGAGTCGGCAAGACATTCGTTTGGTAACAAAGACTATTCTCCGGAGAGAGAAGTGAACCTGTGCTAACAAGCCGCGGTGATAGTTCGCTGGTAGTGGACTGGCTGTGCGAGTGGACTAAAGGACAACACACGGCCGTTACCTGCTTTTACTTCGACTTTGCGGCGCGAAAGGAGCAGACTGCGACTAGTATGCTAGGTGCCTTGATAAAGCAGATAATCAGCAGAACGGGAGGGATTCCGGCGGAAATATGGCGGGCCTTGCGAGAGCAGAAAGACGCCGTTAGTGGGCGCAGACCGCAGCTCAATGATATCGTGAAGATGTTGCAACTCATCACGTCTTCACAGCGTACATTTATGGTCATTGACGCACTGGATGAATGTACGGCCGTGCAGCGATATCGGCTTTTTGATTCACTGAAAGGAATCCTGGAGGTGTCCCCAGGCGCCCGAATATTCATGACCGGGAGGCCTCATATTCGGGAGGAGATTGAAACACGCCTCGCTGGACGAGTCACAAGTGTATCTATTTGTCCCATCAGAAACGATATCGTCAGATTCCTTCGTGCCAGACTGAGCGAGGACGAAACACCAGATGCCATGGATGAGGGCCTAGAGGCAGACATTCTGGAGAAGATTCCCGGAAGCATATCGGAAATGTGAGTTGTGCCAATGGCATCAAGAATCCCATCACGCACTATCGGCTAATAGATATATTTAGGTTTCTCCTCGCTTCCTTAAATATTGAAGGAATCTTGCAAGAATCGACGGTATATCGGAGACGAGAAAAACTCAACAACATGACGGCTGGATTGGGGTTGGAGGATGTCTATGGTGCGACGGTGGAGCGGATCAAGGCGCAGGGTGGGGATAAATCGAGACTTGGGATGGGGGCTTTGATGTGGATCAGTCATGCGGAACGGCCATTGGAAGGGGATGAGCTCTGCCATGCCCTGGCAATCGAGTTAGGCTCCAGGGATTTCAATGCCGACAATATCCCTTCGATAAAGACATTAGTAGGCTGCTGTCAAGGTCTTATTACGGTGGATAAGGAGGCATCAGCTGTGCGACTAGTCCATTTTACGCTCAAGGAGTATCTTTCCGCCCATCCCGATATTTTCAGCTCGCCTCACTCGACAATAGCAGAGATATGCTTGACATATTTGAATTCCCAACAGGTCAGTGCCATTGAATCTAGTGATTGGTGCCTCCTTGAGGATCTCGAGCCCTTTCTACGTTATTGTTCTCTGTACTGGGGAGTCCATGCGAAGAGGGAACTCTCGGACTACGGAAAATCACTTGCCATGGAGCTGCTTCAGAAATATGATGACCACATATCCGCAATGTGCCTTACATGGGACATAGAATCTCTTGATATTGATTACAATTCTGCCTCCCTCCTGTTTAGTGGACTACACTGTGCATCGTTCTTCGGGATTGTTGAGGTTGCAGTTGCTCTGATAGAGATGCAGGGCTATGGTTCTAATAAAAGGTACCTTTTTGGGGATTCTCCACTTGCAGTGGCTGCTCGTAATGGACATGAGGAAGTGGTGAAAATGCTACTGGGACGGGAAGAGGTCAACCCTGACGAGTCGAATGATTACGGCCAAACGCCGCTCTTCTATGCAGCGGCAGGGGGAAATGAGGAGGTGGTAAAATTACTACTCGGGCGGGAAGAGGTCAGCCCGGACCGCCAAGATGACAATGGCCGAACGCCGCTCTCGCATGCTGCTGGCGAGGGATGTGAGGGAGCGGTGAAAATACTGCTCGGGTCGGAAGAGGTCAACCCCAGCTGCCCAGATAATGACGGCCGAACACCGCTCTCTCATGCCGCTGGCAAAGGACGTGAGAGAGCGATGGAAATACTACTCGGGCGGGAGGGGGTCAACCCCAGCTGCCCAGATAATGACGGCCGAACACCGTTCTCTCATGCCGCTGGCGAAGGATGTGAGAGAGCGATGGAAATACTACTCGGGCGGGAGGGGGTCAACCCCGACTGCCCAGATAATGGCGGCCGAGCACCGCTCTCGCATGCCGCTGGCAACGGGCGTGAGAGAGCGATGGAAATACTGCTCGGGCTGGAAGAGGTCAACCCCGACTGCCCAGATAATGACGGCCGAACACCGCTCTCGCATGCCGCTGGCAAAAGACGTGAGAGAGCGATGGAAATACTACTCGGGCGGGAAGAGGTCAACCCCGACTGTCCAGATAATGACGGCCGAACACCGCTCTCTCATGCCGCTGGCGAAGGACGTGAGAGAGCGATGGAAATACTACTCGGGCGGGAAGAGGTCAACCCCGACTCCCCAGATAATGGCGGCCGAACACCGCTCTCGCATGCCGCTGAGAAAATGCGCGAGAGAGCGATGGAAATACTACTTGGGCGGGAAGAGGTCAAACCCGACTCCCCAGATACTCGCGGCCGAACAGCGCTCTCGTATGCCGCTGCCGGTGGGGTTTGGTGGGGCGATGAGCACAACGCCGGGGGGGTGAAGATGCTTCTCGAGCGAGCAGAAGTCAACCCCGAATCCCCAGATAATGACGGCCGAACACCGATCTCGTATGCCGCTCAGGGTGGACTTGCGGAAGTGGTGAAAATGCTACTCAGGCGGGAAGAAGTCAATCCCGACTGCCCGGATAATGACGGTCGAACGCCGCTCTCCTACGCCGCTGTGGACAGTTTTCCGTGGAGGATACAGAGGTGCACGGGGGTGGTGGAAATTCTCCTTGGGCGGGCGGAGGTCAACCCCGAAAGGCCCGATAATGGCGGTCGAACACCGCTCTCGTATGCCTCTCAGGGGGGACGTGTGGGGATGGTGGAAATGCTGCTCGGGCGGGAAGAGGTCAATCCCGACTGCCCAGATAATGACGGCCGAACGCCGCTCTCTTATGCCGCTGCGTGTGGGTCTCCGCGGGACATTGAGAAGTATGTGAGGGTGGTGAAAATGCTTCTCGAGCGAGCAGAGGTCAACTTCGGAAAGCTAGACAATCGCGGCCAAACACCGCTCTCGTACGCTATTGACGAAGGACATGAGGAAGTGGCGAAGATACTACTCGGGCAGGAAGTGCTCAATTTCGACAACCCAGCTAATAGCCTCATGTTTGGCGCTGGGTGTTGCTAATTAGAGGGTCTCGCACTCATTCCGCCTCCCAAAGCGGTAACCCACAATGCGGTTTTGACGCTTAGACGATTCGACCTCATGGAGACCACAGCAATTCTTTCCCTATTGAAGTCTGTTACTTGAAGAAGTTATCCCTGGCATCATACTTTACAGCGAACGAAATCCCCTGTGATGTGAATGTATATATATGTTATCCCCCCCCCTGTGAAACGCCTTATTTAACTTGGTCGAGTTAAGATGACTTGGTCCCTGTGTATAAAGTACGGTATAGACTGGTCGGCGACATGAAATAGTTTTATGTTCTATCATTGTGGGGGGATTTAGTGTACTAATATGGCTTTCGGTTTTCACCCTATCGTGTGCGATTTCCATTAAGCTGTCACCCTCGCCTGTCTGGTTTTTCTCGTGTACCATTTTTCATTTCTTCCTTTTCTCTTCCCGCCATTGTCTTTCCTGCGGAAAAACGTATACTTGCATAAGGGGTTTTTTTCTTCCAGATAGAGATAGAGGAAGGGGCCCCGTACCATAGGGTCTGGGATCTTTAGATGATTGCGAAAAAATTGTATGAGACAATACCTAAAGTCGTGGATAAATTACCATAAATGATGGAGCTTAATGAACAGTGTTGAATTGAGCTTGGCGGCCCTCGCTCTACTCACCTCGCCGGAATCAGTCATAGTTCACGTGGGCGAAGGGAATGGTTATTTAGCGTGAATTCTCTCTGTCCAAGTTCCACGTGACCTATGACTAATTCCGGCGAGGTGAGTAGACATCGGTATCGACTATGGGGGGACTGGCCTAGCGGACCCTTGCTTCATTATTCCTTTTCACCATTTGTCTAGTAATTGTTCTGATAGTGGGAAATTATGGTCGCTAAGGAACAACTGGGGAAATCTACCATGTCAATTAGCGGGATCCAGAGATTGTACTTGTAGTGCCTGCGCAGTCAAGGTTGGGTCAACCCCGGTGAATGGTCAACACCCAAATCTCAGCTCCCATACTGCGGGCAACAAAAAAGCATATTGTAGTCGTTTATTAAAAGTCTGCTGGGCAGTAGCGGAGGTTTTCCTGATGCTTGTCTACAGGTATTGAGGAAAAGAAAGATGATGTCTTTCAACCCGTGTACTCGGGATGCCGTCAGATGGGTTGATAGGAGAGGGGTTGTGGCGTACCAGGTCTAATAGCGCCATTGGATAAGGAATTGGAAGGGGGGGAGGTCGCATGCTGGAGTTTCCTTTTCTTCACTTCTCTCTTTGGTTTTTTTCTTCTTAATCATGATAATATTATACTATAATATTATTACTGTGATGGTGCTGGAATGGGCTCAGAACACAAGTTTTGCTACGGTAAGAATGGTACAAAGCTTGGTGTTGGTTGAAAGGCTCTCTCTCGGGGTTGGTGCATACTCTACTAATTTCTGGTAAAAAAAAGAGAAGGGTAAACACAACCCCTTTACGATAGCCTTGAGTTACCGATTTAAGAGGTGATCTTAAGACTGCGCAGAGTTGGCCACAGGGCACTATTACACATTAAATTTGGGAGAGGTTAGCGCCGTTGATGTGGTGATGAGGATATTTCGAGTTGCGATTGTTATATATAGCAAAACCTCCCTACCGGTGATAAAGCTTCTCATAGAGTACGAGTAGAATGGCGAGGCTTGTGTCATAAGCTAGGATTTAAAAATCCGTGCATATGATGCCTTACCCCACAGTGCCGATAGCAGCTAATGGCATTGCGCCCTGACAGAACCAACCGTACATCAACAAACAAGAAAACCTCCCCACCAACCCCACTATAATGAAAACGTAAAAAAAAAGACATAGAATGTAAATACACAGTAGAATACATAATAGGAACTAATATTTGATCCAGAGGAATATTTTTAGGTGTTGAAAATGCTGGGTGATAAGCAGAGTTGGGTTGCCATGGACCGTTCGTGTGCGGTCAATTTTGTTAACCAACAATATCAGTTTCAGGCGTTTCGCATGATCGATTTGGAATGCTCTTGGCACCTCGGAGTATAGTGGCTGGACATGAGGCGCTGTTTTAACAGACCCCCGCTTTTCTTTCACTAAACCCCACTTTTCCTTTCTCTCCCAGGAATATCACCAGCCGACTATTCTAAAATTCTTCCCTGCTTCAACAGAGCCAGCAATAAAGAGTCGGAGATGTCTCAATACAACTTCAACAATAGTACCAACTGCCAAAATACTACGAATTCTAATAATACTACAAACTCTTATACTACGAACTCTTATAATACTACCAGCAATGTGTGGAACCACTGTACCGTCGCCGACGATCGGTCTCAACTGCTGTCCTGGCTATCACCCCTGGATGCCGGCTTAAGACATTGCGACATTCAGGAGCGTCGTGTCAACGATGTCGGGGAATGGCTTATGAGGACAGAGGAATTTAGAAGATGGTACGGATTGGGTGGGGAAGGTGAGGGCGATGAGGGAGTCCTGTTTTGCTATGGAAATCCAGGAGTTGGCAAGACATTTATTTGGTAACAAAGACTATTCTCCGGAGAGAGAAGTGAACCCGTACTAACAAGCCGCGGTGATAGTTCGCTGGTAGTGGATTGGCTGTGCGAGTGGACTAGAGGAGAACCCACGGCCGTTACCTGCTTTTACTTCGACTTTGCGGCACGAAAGGAGCAGACTGCGACTAGTATTCTAGGTGCCTTGATAAAGCAGATGATCAACAGAACGGAGGGGGTTCCGGAGGAAGTATGGCGGGCCTTGCAAGAGCAGAAAGACGCCGTTAGTGGGCGCAGACCGCAGCTCGATGATATCGTGAAGATGTTGCAACTCATCACGTCTTCACAGCCCACATTTATGGTCATTGACGCTCTTGATGAATGTACGGCTGTACAGCGATATCGGCTCTTTGATTCGCTGAAAGGAATCCTGGAGATGTCCTCAGACGCTAGAATATTCGTGACCGGGAGGCCCCATATTCGGGAGGAGATTGAAGCACGCCTCGCTGGACGGGTGACAAGTGTATCTATTTGTCCCACCGGAGACGATATCGTCAGGTTCCTTCGTTCCAGGCTCAGCGAGGACGAAACACCAGATGCTATGGATGAGAGTCTAGAGGCAGACATCCTGGAGAAGATTCCCGGAAGCATATCGGGAATGTGGGTAGTGGCAATGGCCTTAAGAATCCCATCATGCACTATCGGCTAATATAGATATTTAGGTTTCTGCTCGCTTCCTTAAATATTGAAGGAATCTTGCAAGAATCGACGGTATATCGGAGACGACAAAGACTCAGCAAAATCACGGATGGGTTGGGGTTGGGGGATGTCTACGATGCGACGATAGACCGGATCAAGGCGCAGGGTGGGGATAAATCGAGACTTGGGATGGGGGCTTTGATGTGGATTAGTCATGCAGAACGGCCATTGGAAGGGGATGAGCTCTGCCATGCCCTAGGAATCGAGTTAGGCTCCAGGGATTTCAACGCCGACAATATCTCTTCGATAAAGACATTAATAGGCTGCTGTCAAGGGCTTATTACGGTGGATAAGGAGGCATCAACTGTGCGTCTTGTCCATTTTACGCTCAAGGAGTATCTTTCCGCCCATCCTGATATTTTCAGTTCACCTCACTCGACAATAGCAGAGATATGCTTGACATATTTGAATTCCCAACAGGTCAGAGCCCTGTCATTTGATTCTTGGGTTGAGATGGAGGACCTTGAGCCCTTTCTACGTTATTGTTCTTTATTCTGGGGAGTCCATGCGAAGAGGGAACTCTCGGACAACGGAAGATCACTTGCCATGGAGCTGCTTCGGGAATATGATGACCACGTATCCGTAGCCTGCCTTACATGGGACATAGAATCCCTTGATATTGAGGGTAGTTCCACCCTCCTCCGGTTAGGTGGACTGCACTGTGCATCGTTCTTTGGGATTGTTGAGGTTGCAGCTGCTTTGATAGAGATGCAGGGTTATGGTACTAGTGAAAAGTATTGTTTTGGGGATTCTCCACTTGCATGGGCTGCTCGGAACGGACATGAGGAAGTGGTGAAAATGCTACTGGGGTGGGAAGAGGTCGACCCTGACGAGCCGAATGATTACGGCCAAACACCGCTCTTCTATGCAGCGGCGAAGGGAAATGAGGAGGTGGTGAAGTTGCTGCTCGGGCGGAAAGGGGTCAACCCCGACTGCCAGGATGAGAACAGCCGAACGCCACTCTCGTATGCCGCTAGCTATGGACACGCGGGAGTTGTGAAAATCCTACTCGGGCGGGGGGGGATCGACGCCGACTGCATAGATGGTGAGGGCCGAACACTGCTCTCGCATGCCGCTGAGGGAGGATGTGAGAGAGTGGTGAAAATGTTGCTCAGGCGGAAAGAGGTTGACCCTGATGAGCCGGATTGTTATGACCGAACACCGCTCTCGTATGCTGCAAAGAAGGGAAATGAGAAGGTGGTGAAAATACTACTCGGGCGGGAAGAGGTCAGCCCCGACTACCAAGATAATGACGGCCGAACCCCGCTCTCGTATGCGGCTCAGGAAGGACGTGGGGAAGCGGTGAAAATGCTACTTGGGTGGGAAGGAGTCAGTCCCGATTGCCCAGATAATTGCGGCCGAACACCGCTCTCCTATGCCGCTCAGGAAGGATGTAGGAACGAGGTGAAAATACTACTCGGGCGGGAGGAAATCGAACCCGACTGCCCAGATAACGATGGCCGAACACCGCTCTCCTACGCCGCTGCGGGTAGGCTTACGTGGGAGACTGACAAGGACACGGGAGTGGTGGAAGTGCTTCTCGAGCGAGCAGAGGTCAACCCCGAGAAGCCGGATAATAACGGCCGAACCCCGCTCTCGCGTGCCGCTCAGAGAGGACGCAGCAAAGTGGTAAAAATACTACTCGGGCGGAAAGAAGTCAGTCCCGACTGCTCGGATTATGCCGGCCGAACACCACTTTCCTATGCCGCTCAGGAAGGATGTAGGAACGAGGTGAGAATACTACTCGGGCGGGAAGAAGTCAACCCCGAGAAGCCGGATAATGGTGGCCGAACACCGCTCTCGTATGCCGCTCAGAGGGGGCTCAGAAAAGGGGTGAAAATGTTGCTCGGGCGGGAAGAAGTCAATCCCGACTGCGCAGATAATGACGGCCGAACACCACTCTCGTATGCCGCTTGGGGTAGTCATAGGTGGGATACTGAGAAGTCCGTGGTGGTGATGAAAATGCTTCTTGAGCGAGCAGAGGTCAATCCCGAAAAGCCGGATAAAGGCGGCCGGACACCGCTCTCGTATGCCGCTCAGAAATGGCGCAGAAAAGGGGTGAAAATGTTGCTCGGGCGGGAAGAAGTCAATCCCGACTACCCAGATAATGACGGTCGAACACCGCTCTCCTATGCCGCTGGGAGTTGGCTTACGTCAGACAGCCGCTGCGCGGGGGTCGTGGAAATGCTTCTCGAGCGAGCAGAGGTCAACCCCGAGAAGCCGGATAATGCCGGCCGAACACCGCTCTCGCATGCCGCTCAGGCAGGACCTAGGGAAGCGGTGGAAATACTACTCGGGCGGGAAGAAGTCGATACCGACTGTCCGGATAATGACGGCCGAACACCGCTCTCCTATGCCGCTGGCAGAGGACATGTCGACGCGGCGGAAATGCTACTTGGGCGGGAAGAGGTTAATCCCGACTGCCCAGATAATGACGGCCGAACACCGCTCTCCTATGCCGCTGGAAGCAGGTATGAGAGAGCCATGAAAATGCTACTCGCGCGGAAGGAGGTCAACCCCGAAAAGCCGGATAATGGCGGCCGAACACCGCTCTCGTATGCCGCTCAGGAAGGACTTGGGGAAAATGTGAAAATGCTACTCGGGCGGGAAGAAGTCAACCCCGGAAAGCCGGATAATAGCGGCCGAACACCCTTCTCGTATGCCGCTGATGGAGGACATGAGGGAGTGAAAATACTACTCGAGAAGTACTCAACCTCGGCGACCTAGCTAATAACCTCTAAACACTTCTCCTGTTTGCTGCTTGGTATAGCTATTAGAGGACTTTAGAACCCGTGCGCCTCGAAGTGGTGATCTACTATGCAGTTTGACGTTTAGGAGATCTCACCTTATAGAAGTCACAACGGTTCCTCCCCTTTTGAAGTTTGTTATGATACCTGCAGAAGCTATCCTTGGCATCGTACTTTGATGCGAAAGAGATCCCCTCCCTCTGATGTGAATGCGCATATGTTATCCCCTTGTCAAGCTCCCTATTTGGCTTAGCTGAGTTAGGATTGATGTGTCCCTGTGTATAAAGTACGGTACAGACTAGTCGATGGCATGAAATGGTTCTATGTTCTTTCATTGTCGGGGATTGAGTGTAGGGCTTTTTGTTTTCATCCTATCTTGTGATTTCTATCACGCTGTCAACCCTCGCCTGCCTGGTTTTTCCCACGTACAATTTTTCTTCCCCCCCCCCCTCTCCTCCCGCCACGGTATTTCCTGCTGAAAAATGTATACTTGCATAAGGTGCTTTTTCATTTTCATTTTAATTTTCAGATAGAGATAGAGGAAAAAGCAATGTACCATAGCGTCTGGGTTCTTCAGATGATTGCGAACAAACGGTATAAGACAATATCTAAAGTCGTGGATAAATTACCATAAATAATGAAGGTTAATTAACAGTACTGAATCGAACTCGCCAGCCCTCGCCATAGACATCGGTATAGGGGGGGCGGGCCTAGGAGACCTTGTTTCCATATTCCTCATCACTATTTATTTAGTAATTGGTCTAATAGTGGGAAATATAGTCGCGAGGAACAACCAAGAAAATCTACCATGTCAATTAGCAGGATACAGAGACTGTAATGCCCGTGCAGTAAAAGTTGGGTTAACCCGGTGGATGGCCAACATCCCAATCTCAGTTCCCATACTACGGACGGCAAATACATACTTGTATATATATAGTAGTCGTTTATCTAAAGTCTACTTGGCGATAGAAGAGGTTTTTCCTCATGTCTGTCGGCAGGTATTGAAGAAAAAAAAGATGACTTCTTTCAACTCATACTGCAAATTCGCGAATAATTGAACCGGGTTATGAAGTCCAAAATTCCCTTCTCTGCAGAGGGGGCAAAAAGCACAGCAAAAACACAGCCCCTTTCCCACTTCATAAAGAAAAAATAAAATAAAATATCTTGAACTTACGGAGAGAGGAAAGCCCAACCATGTAGTACACGGTTCGATTATTTAAGTTTCTGCGGTAATCAAGATGCCGTTATATGAGTTGATAGGAGAGGGATCAAATTAGCTTCATGGCTGTAATGTGTACTTTTTTTCGTAATAATAGACAAAAGTGAGATTCATATAAAATTGAAGCTAAACTCATATACCAACATTCATCCTATATCACGTATTCTCTTCTCAGCCTACTTTTTCCACTGCTATTTCTTTCTGCAAAATTTTCTCAACTATCCTTTGCTCCATATACTTCTTTCATATTGTTGGAAACCTGTTAGGAGAAACCATACTAATAGAACATGTATATATAATCTAGTAAACGTATACAGGAAAGGTGTGATGGGTTTCTTTTATGGGTTTGGCTTGGTTTGGTTTGGTTTGATTTCACCTTCAGTAGAGCTTACAAGTCTGATAGCATGTGCTATGTTTGTGTTTTTTTGCTGGATACTCTAGAATTAAAATTCCAGTAACAAAGATAGTCATGTATCATGGTAGGATTGAGGTGTAGCTATGGGTCTTAGAATTCTGGCAGGATTGCTGGGTTTTGGTCAAGGTCTACTTACGGGTAATGATCGTAATTGTGGGATAGCAATAGGTAAAGGGATTTGTATCTAAATACATCTTGTGGCAGGCAGGGAATTACAGACTTTAACAGTCACTTGGTTCAAAAATACACTTAGTTGAACAGTAATCTTTTTAGTTCCCTTTGCCTCTTGACTTTGATATCTTGAGCATTCCTTGAAGCCTCTCTTAGGACCAGCATTAGCAGGTCTGCAGCAGGTCTCTGTTAACTTTCCGAAAACAGGAGCGAAACTGTTACACGTGTACAGCTCTCCTTATCTAGATTGTAAATCCTAGACCCTTTGTGCAGTGATTAATAGCATGACTTTAAGATATCAAGAATAAGAGTTACATCTCCTGAATTTATTCTCTCATGCATAAAGGACAAAAAAAAGCTGATCTGCATGTCAAAAAATGTTGCAGAAGTTATGGTATATGGACGGAGTTGACGGCCTAGCGACGATCGATGGCAACACAACCTTCACCACCGAGCACTTCCAACACCACCTGAAGGGATTTCTCTAGATCAATTTCTACTATGAATACTGCTATGTACTTACATTTTTAATTTGTATTTTTTTTGTTTACAAGATTGTGGGGTTGGTGGGGGAGTGCGGTTGCCATGGCCGAAATTTCTCCTGTTGCTGGTGGGCGGTTAATTTTGTCCAGGGACTCTAGGTATGAAATAAAGATATCAGGAGAAGAGTATCCCTTGCGCGGTCTGAGACAGTAAAATTCGCGACCAGCACGCTAAATAATACCTAAGTCCAGATCAGTCGGGTAACTAGCTATTTTGGGTTCGGAATTTGGCTTTTCAACGCCAAAGTGACTCAGCATCTCAACAACTGTTTTAGTCCCCAACCACTCACAGTCCTCCAAACAAGGATTAGGGTGCTGGTCGCGAATTTTACTGTCTCAGACCGCCCAAGGGATAGGGGAAGAGGGTGGGGGAGAAAGGACAAGACAGGAAGTGAAGAGAATGGAAGAGAAGAGGCGAGCAGAGGTTATATCAGAGGAGAGGGAGTACGGCTGATGTTATCGTGCAGGAAGCGATACTGAGAACGGAAGAATTGTTGAACTTAGCTTGATTCCGATTCTTATATTCAAGGGTGATAATTTTCTAGTAAGTGGGAAGATAGAATTAAGCTCAAGAAATCCTCTGACATACATAATAGCTTCCAAGTGCGCATGAAGCCAGCAGATAATCTCGATCGACAAAAATCTGGTTTGCCCAGGTTGACATTCCCTCACTCGATTCGGAGTACTATTTTCACCATTCCGGTACCAGCAAGAATAGACAAGCTTTTCTCTACTTCTAATACCCTACCACTGGAGCCGCACCCCCGTTGCTCCAACCACCGCCGCCCCAACACAACTTTCCCTTTTAAAATATATCACAATGATTTGCGATCATATGCCAAGACCTCCGCTTCCAATAGTCTGATCGGGAAGGTTGGGAATCAGCCTGTCCCATGAGTCCATGGGATACGATGTTAAAATCAAGAAAGGTTTTCCTGTTCGTGGTGATCATTCAAGTTGAGAAATTATACCATTATTTTTCCCGGCCATGAGCAAGTTTATCGCGACCGGAGCATAACTATCGGCGGGGCTTGTAAGCGTACATTATCTCTTCAGTAGAGAGTTTGCGCAAGGAGACCTAGGTGGCAGGAAAACAGGTTATTTTCTGTTAACCTAAAAGTCTTGGACACCCAGGTGGGTAGCGAGACCTGGGAGAGGTGTAAAATAAGGCTTTTCAGACCTGAAAAAATCCGATCACTGCAGAACAATAAATCAGCAGCAGCACAGCACTCTTTTTACATTTTATTAAAATATTTTACTGATGATAATACTAGGCATTCAGTAGTAGATTATCATCTGTTCTACGGCAGTCAGTATGGTTAGTACCCAACTTGTGTATCTGGGAATCCTAATTTGGGCAGGGAACAAATTTGAGAGCAACCCGGCAATGCGATATTACCCTACTCAATTCCCATCTTCTAGCTACTAGGCCACCTAGACCTGGTGCGCAAACTCATTCAGAGACCTAGGTCTCTTTTCCGTTAACTGCTACCTAGGTCCTCTTGCGCAAACTCTCTAGTGAGACAATGTAGTCGCAAAAGAGCTGCTCAGCCCCTCTGAGATAAGGGATGAAAAAACATCAGACCTTACCCGAGGAGGCAAGTCCAAGGGCATAGCACGGGTAGTATTGAGGTGGTTTTGTTCGCTTGCGGCAGTGATGCTGGTTACCCCCACCCAGCCGCATTCACAACCTGATCAGGCACCCCTCTGAAACACTCGCTACCAAGTTTACTTTTCACTCCCCCCATCTTTTCCACCTTCATCCTGTCTTTCCCAGAGCACCTCCTCCAATCGTCTTGCCGTACTATCCGGTCACGCCATCGGAGTTCAAGTCCGCGTTCACCCCTTGCCTTTTCGGGCTGTGCCTTGCAAGTTAGGGTACCGGTGACGGTACTCGTCGCGTTGTTGGCACTAAAACGGCCTTGTGCAACGCCAGGGTGCCCTGCATGGCCCAATAAAATGCCAGGGGGTAGAGAAATCGTCGAATGGCACAATCTACGAATAGCCTCTACTCGAGTACTGGAGTCGTGAGGAAACTGGGCTTATGACGAATAGGGCTGTTTGGTAGGCAACAAGGAAATCGTCAAGATTAGGGTTACCAAAATTACTGGCACAAGTCCCCGGCTTGTAGAACCCGAACACAGGGATCAGAAATTGGTATGGCGGACAATTCGTGCGTATCTGACCGCGCATATGAGACGAAATTCAGACTCCGGGATCCCCTCTACTCGTACTTGTACGAGTACGTTTGGTCTCTTCATGCGGGAGACTTGCAATTGATCCCTGTTGGTCACCCGTCTAGTTTTCCTCGCGACGGCGGTGAGAACCACAACACAGACCAAGTTCTGGCACCTGCCCTCCTCCTTGCTCGAGGCAGCGCCCAAACATGCGGCATTTTGGCCTCCTCAAATCTGGTCTCGACGATTATTCGGATAAGGAACTGTCGACACGAGATTCTTTCATGTCAATAGATAGAGCAGGTGTGGATACAACGCAATTTTCGTGGGTTTTCCTAGTGGGTGCACTGCCCGCGAATGGTGAGAATATTTGTTCCAAAACGACTTGTTTGAACTGCGAGGCTCTCCCGCCGCCCAGCGAATGAAACCGTCATGTATCACCCACATGCTTGATTCGAAAATTTCCTTGCTCACCAAGGTCGTAAGCCATTCCGGTTAAAAAGATATAATAAGTCTTCGAACCCTCTCCCGGGCTGTTTTTGTTCTTATCTTTTTCGACGTTGCCCACTCCGTTTCCACACGCACATCGTCGGCATCTGTGGCTGGGCTCGGAAGTATATGAACAAAATGGCCGACACTATTAGCACTACTCCGCACATCCAATACGGAGAGGGAACCAATCCCCCCAAGACCTCCGGTGAAGCTGTGTACTCGACTGCGCACAAAAATGTCTTTGTATCGGAGAGGGCTGAGGACTGCGATCTCGAGGAGAAAGCAGAGGACTACGACCTCGAGGAGAAAGCGGCCCGGATTGCCGATGCGGATCGGAATGCTAAGAAGAAGCAGGTATGAGTCCACTAAGACGTTGTAGGCTTTCCTGAATAGTGGTCAATTCTACTTGGCAGACCTACACGGGATGGGTGCTCATGTGGCTTGCATACCAATCAACTGGAGTGATATATGGGGACATCGGAACCAGGTATGTACCTGTTCCTTGGCGGAGTCGCAAGCTTCTTGAATACTGACCTACTCATAGTCCTCTCTACGTCTACTCGTCCACCTTCACGAGCCAGCCAAGCTACGATGACCTTGTTGGCGCGCTTTCTATCATCATCTGGACATTAACACTAATGGTCACTATCAAGTATGTGTTCATAGTTCTGTCGGCTGATGATGATGGAGAGGGAGGGACATTCGCTGTGTATAGTCTTCTAGCGCGCTACGCTCAGATCGCGGACCGGGACCCCAACGTTTCGGGCACTGTGAGATTGGACCGCCACCCCACGAGGGATATGAAGCCGGCGAACAAAGGCCTTCGGGCCGTGATAGAGGATTCCCGTTTCGCCAAAGTTGTTCTGGAGTTTCTTGGGGTCTTGGGAGTTGCCATGGTCATGTCGTGAGCACACAACCCCCTAAAATCTCAAAATAGGATGAGAATCTGACAACATTTAAGTGACGGTGTTCTCACCCCCGCCCAGTCTGTGCTGGGAGCTATTCAGGGTATCGAGGTCGCACACCCTAACATCTCCACTAGAGTGATCGTTGGGTCAACATGTGCGATCCTCATCCTGCTTTTCGCTGTGCAGCCGCTTGGAACCTCCAAAATCGCAAGCTCCTTTGCGCCTATTGTAATGATCTGGTTAATGTTTAATTTCTGTTGCGGCGTCTACAATCTTGTTAAGTTCGACCACACAGTTCTCAGAGCATTTAGTCCCTATTTTGCTGGCTCGTACTTGGTGCGCAACAAGGGAGATGGATGGCGGTCCCTCGGTGGGATGCTACTTGCATTCACCGGAGTAGAGGCACTCTTTGCCGACTTGGGTGCTTTCAGCAAGAGGGCTATTCAGATATCCTGGCTGTGCTTTGCATTTCCTTGTCTTCTGTTAGCATGTAGGTCCTCAAACCTTATCCTCCGATCCCCCACTGACAATAATCATTTGTAGACATCGGCCAAGCAGCATATATTTCGCAAGACGCTACCGGAACCGCCTACACCAACCCGTTCTTCCACACGGTCATCCCAGGAACCTTCTACTTCAGTCTTGTGATCGCTGTTCTGGCTGCTATCGTCGCCTCGCAAGCTATGATTACTGCCACTTTTCAGCTCTTATCACAAATCATGATGATGTCGTACTTCCCTCATATCAAGACAGTCCATACATCAAGACTATTCCATGGCCAAGTTTATATGCCATTCGCGAATTGGCTGCTGATGATTGGCTGTATTGTTGTCACAGCTGTGTACCATGACGTGAGTCTTCTAACCCCGCCTGTCTTCCTAAACTCCAAATCACCATCCTTTGCTGAGCCGCCCAACAGACCACAAGGATCGGGAATGCCTATGGCCTCTGCGTCATTTTTGTCACATCTATTACTACCTGCCTTGTATCCCTCGTTGCTATTCTGGTCTGGCGCATCAACGTCTTAATTGTCGTCTTCTTCTTCCTCGCCTTCGGGGCCCTGGACAGCACCTACCTCACCTCAGCACTCTACAAAGTCCCCAAAGGTGCTTGGTTCACACTCGTGCTCGCGTTCATCCTCTCTTGCATCTTCATCTTATGGCGTTTTGGCAAGGTACAGCAATGGGCTGCAGAAGGGGAAGACCGTTTTGAACCTTCCCACCTCCTCACGCCGACGAAAGATGGCGCCGTTAAACTCACTGCACCTTTCGGCGGCGGTATCATTTCGAGGGCCAATGGCATTGGTATCTTCTTCGATAAGGTCGGTAATAGTATGATTCCCATCGTATTCGCACAATTTGTGAAGAAATTCAGTGCGCGCCCGGAAATAATTATCTTCTTCCACCTGCATCCTTTGCCTACCCCATCAATCCCAGAACCCGAGAGATATGTTATCCGGCGCACCTCAATCCCAGGCTGCTATCGCTTTACCGTGCGACACGGCTATATGGATTCAATTCTCACTGCCGATCTTGGGCGTCTGATTATTGAGCAACTTATTCTTTGCATAAACCCCGACAACTCCTCGGATACCTCTTCCATAGAGAATCCTCCAGCGGTTCAGGCGGAACTTGATGCTATCAATAGGGCTGCAGCGGCGCAGCTTGTCTATATAATGGGCAAGGAACAGATGAAGATTAAGGAGGGAACCAACATTGTCAGGAGGGTGTTTTTGGAGATGTTTCTATGGATTAGGGAGAATAGTAGGACGAAGATGGCGGATATGAACATTCCGGTTGATAACTTGGTTGAGGTGGGCTTTGTGAAGGAGATTTAGGGCTCGTTTACCTAACCATTGTATTTCTAAAATTTGGGTGATAAAATTAGCCGGTGGTGTACAACCGGTATCAGGATCTGGTATGTGGTGCAAAAGTGTGCAAGTTACCTGATTTTCCACCCTCCCAAATTCGTTTAGCTAGAGGGTCAAAACGTGACGTTGCCTCGCACGTGTGTTTGCAAATACCACCAGACTCTACTCGAGTAGACGGCACGCTACTTTAGGTAAACGCCATCTACTTGCCCACGCACCTCCAATCGTCAAGCTCCCCTTAACGATCACCACCGCCTCGAGCTGCTAGATGGCCGTATAGGTAAACGGACCCTTAGATGTATGTAAATTTTTACCCTCTGTGTGTGTTCGGGTTCAATATGCCTAGGACGTGTAACACCATATAATTAGCGAACGGTTCTCATAGGCTACCGTAACCCGCGAAATAGTCCTTGTCTTGGGAGGAAAAGATCTCCCCCGGCACCGGCACACAGCAAACATTGTGCTTTGCTGTTGGCTTACTCGGCAAAATTCGGTGTACGAGTACTGTACAGCATTGCTCTTGGCGAAGACACACGAGTACCGTAAGAGTCCTAAGCGACCATTATGGGTGAAAAGAAAAGGAAATGGGAGTGGTGGTTCGGGTGTGTGCACTATGTTTGATCGTGTACTCGTACCTTGATCACTTGCTTGTGTTTTTCTTTTCTTTTCCGGAACAACCTTCGGGCCGTAGGAGGAGGGGCTCACAATGGGCTTGTACAGGGATTATACTAGATCCTGGTCGTATCGTAGCCCGCGTATCGTAGGGGTCTATACCCCAGGGTCACCACGCCGCTATTCCATAGTGAGCCCTTACTCCGGGAGCGGGTGAGCTAGCAGGGTACGAAAACTGATATCATAAGTGTAAACCCGGCCGATCTGGGGTTTTCCAACATGGAAAACCCCCCTCCCGGTATATACCGTACTACACTCACCCAAACTCGGCGGGGAACCCGTTGGGAAAGGGAGGGAAAAATAAAAGCGCGGTTTTTCCTTCTCTTCGGTCTGATAGGGGGGGAGTTGTCTCAAGTGAGGAATGTCAATATCTGTTGCTGATGCGGAGATTCCTAGACTGGGTGGTGCAACACATGGCCTTTCTTGTATATGGAATCACGAAGTATCACTCGAATGATTGGCCTTGGAAAATGTTGAAACGACTGTTGTTGTATTGATTGAGGGAGAAAGAAAAGTGGGGGTGACCCCGGCTATGTAACAAGAAAAGACGCAGTCCCAATTTCCCCTGTTCACAGAGCCTCACTCGCCGCCGCATCGCCGCCGCCATCTCTCCCCGGCTTACATAACACCCCGCAGTCAACCATACCAGATATGGAAGGATGCTCCAACAGAAAAAAATTGTAAATTTAAGAACGGTACAAAACTTGGTGTAGGTTGAGAGATTTTCTCTTGAGACTGGTGCAAACAAAAAAATAAACATAACTTTTTTATGGTAGCCTTATTGAAGAGGTGTTGTCAAGACTGTGCAAGGTTGAGCTACCAGGCACTGTTTCATTTTTGATTCCGGAAAGGTTAGCGCTGTTGCTGTGGTAATGAGGAGAGTTCAGGTTGAGATAATTGGCTAATAAATGTTGCTTTTTAACCTGGGACAGGAAACAAATCTCGGACTATGGCTAATATTGGCTGTGTGATCATGCCTACGCACATTATCACTGAAAAATACTGAGGGCTCCTTAGTCATCCCTGCCTTAGACATGACAGGGGGGGGGGTGGCATAACATTTTCTATCGTTACACCAGCAAAGGGGATAGCTTCTCCTATACCGGTACAAGTACGAGTAGAATTAACGAGATTCGTGTATAGGCTAGGATTTAGAAACCCGTGCATATGATTCCTTGTCCTACAGTGCCGATAGCAGCTCGTGGTACTTGTACCAGTTCCAGGCGTTTCGCGTGATTTATTTGGAATGCTCTTGGCACCTTAGAGCAGCTGGACGGCGCTGTTTTAACAGACCCCTGCTTTTCTCTAGACCCCGCTCTCCCTTCCGTCCCAGGAATCTCATCAGCCGACTATTCCAAAAATCTCCTCTTCAACAGAGCTAGCAATAAAGAGTCGAAGATGTCTCAATATAACTTCAACAATAGCACCAACTGCCAAAATACTACGAACTCTTATAATACTAATACTACTAATAATACTACGAATAACGTGTGGAAAAACTGTACTGTCGCCGACGATCGGTCTCAACTACTGGCCTGGCTATCACCCCTGGATGGTGGCTTACGACATTGCGACATTCAAGAGCGCCGTGTCAACGATGTCGGGGAATGGCTTATGGAGACTGAGGAATTTAGAAGATGGTGCGGATCGGGTGGGGAAGGTGGGGGTGATGAGGCAGTTATGTTCTGCTATGGAAACCCAGGGGTCGGCAAGACATTTTTTTGGTAACAAAGACTATTCTCCCGAGAGAGGAGTGAACCCGTACTAACAAGCCGCGATGATAGTTCGCTAGTAGTGGACTGGCTGTGCAAGTGGACTAAAGGACAACACACCGCCGTTACCTGCTTTTACTTCGACTTTGCTGCGCGAAAGGAGCAGACTGCGACTAGTATGCTAGGTTCCTTGATAAAGCAGATGATTAGCAGGACGGGGGGGATTCCGGAGGAAATATGGCGGGCCTTGCGAGAGCAGAAAGACGCTGTTAGCGGGCGCAGACCGCAGCTCGGTGATATCGTGAAGATGTTACAACTCATCACGTCTTCACAGCCCACATTTATGGTCATTGACGCTCTTGATGAATGTACGGCTGTGCAGAGATACCGGCTTTTTGATTCATTGCAAGAAATCCTGGAGAAGTCCCCCGGTACCCGAGTGTTCGTGACTGGGAGGCCCCACATTCGGGCGGAGATTGAAACACGCCTCGCTGGACGAGTTACAAGTGTATCTATTTGTCCCACCAGAAACGATATCGTCAGGTTCCTCCGTGTCAGACTGAGCGAGGACGAAACACCAGATGCCATGGATGAGAGTCTAGAGGCAGATATTCTGGAGAAGATTCCCGGAAGCATATCGGAAATGTGGGTAGTGGCAATGGAGTTGAAGATCCCATTCCGCACTGTCAGCTAATATATATTTAGGTTTCTGCTCGCTTCTTTAAATATTGACGGAATCTTGCAAGAATCGACGGTATATCGGAGACGTGAGAGACTCAGCAAAATGACGGATGGATTGGGGTTGGGGGATGTCTACGGCTCGACGATAGAACGGATCAAGGCGCAGGGTGGGGATAAATCGAGACTTGGGATGGGGGCTTTGATGTGGATCAGTCATGCAGAACGGCCATTGGGAGAGGATGAGCTCTGTCATGCCCTAGCAATCGAGTTAGGCTCCAGAGATTTCAATGCCGGCAATATCCCTTCGATAAAGACATTAATAGGCTGCTGTCAAGGACTTATTACGGTTGATAAGGAGGCATCAACTGTGCGACTTGTCCATTTTACACTCAAGGAGTATCTTTCCACCCATCCTGATATTTTCAGATCACCTCACTCGACAATAGCGGAGATATGCTTGACATATTTGAATTCCCAACAGGTCAGATCCCTGTCAGATAATCCTTGGGATGGGCCTGAGGACCTTGAGCCCTTTCTACGTTATTGTTCTCTATACTGGGGAGTCCACGCGAAGAGGGAACTCTCGGACTACGGAAGATCACTTGCCATGGAGCTGCTTGGGGAATACGATGGCCACGTATCCGCAGCCTGCCTTACGTGGGACATAGAACTCCTTGGTATCGATGACAGACCCATTTCCTCCCTGTTAGGTGGACTGCACTGTGCATCGTTCTTCGGGATTGTTGAGGTTGCAGCTGCTTTGATAGAGATGCAGGGTTATGGTACTAGTGAAAGGTATTGTTTGGGGGATTCTCCACTTGCATGGGCTGCTCGTAACGGACATGAGGAAGTGGTGAAAATGCTACTGGGGCGGGAAGAGGTCGACCCTAAAGAGCCGAATAATTACGGCCAAACACCGCTCTTCTATGCAGCGGCGGAGGGAAATGAGGAGGTGGTAAAATTACTGCTCGGGCGGGAAGGGGCCAACCCCGACTGCCAGGATGGTGACAACCGAACGCCGCTCTCGTATGCCGCTGGTTGTGGACATGCGGGAGTGGTGAAAATCCTACTCGGGCGGGAAGAGATCGACGCTGACTGCATGGATCATGAGGGCCGAACACTGCTCTCGCATGCCGCTGAGGGAGGATGTGAGAGAGTGGTGAAAATGTTGCTCGGGCGGAAAGAGGTCGACCCTGAAGAGCCGGATTGTTACGACCGAACACCGCTCTCGTATGCTGCAGGGAAGGGAAATGAGAAGGTGGTAAAAATACTACTTGGGCGGGAGGAAGTTAATCCCGACCTCCCAGATAATTGGGGCCGAACACCGCTCTCGTATGCCGCCGAGAATAGATGTTCAGGAGTGGTGAGAATCCTACTCGGGCGGGAGGAAGTCAATCCCGACTGCCCAGATAATAACGGCCGAACACCGCTCTCGTATGCCGCTCGGGGTTGGTTTGGGTCAGATATTCAGAAGCACACAGAGGTGATGAAAATGCTTCTCGAGCAAGCAGGTGTCAACCCCGAAAAGCGGGATAATGGTGGCCGAACACCGCTCTCTTATGCCGCTAACAGAGGATGTGACGAAGTGGTGGAAATTCTACTCGAGCGGGAAGAAGTCAACCCCGAAAACCGCGATAATGGCGGTCGAACACCACTCTCGTATGCCGCTCGGGAAGGACATAGGGAAGTGGTGGAAATCCTACTCGGGCGGGAGGAAGCCAATCCCGACTGTCCAGATAATGACGGCCGAACCCCGCTCTCGTATGCCGCTCAGCAAGGACGTGCGGAGGTGGTGGAAATGCTACTCAGGCGGGAAGAAGTCAATCCCGATTGCCTAGATAATGACGGTCGAACCCCGCTCTCCTATGCCGCTGTGGCTGAGTCTCATTTGGACATTGAGAAGTATGTGGTTGTGGTGAAAATGCTTCTTGAGCGAGTCGAAGTCAACCCCGAAAAGCCAGATAATCGCGGCCGAACACAACTCTCCTATGCCGCCCGGGGAGGATGTGGGCAAGTGGTGAAAATGCTACTCGGGCGGGAAGAAGTCAATCCCGACTGCCCAGATAATGACGGCCGAACACCGCTCTCGTATGCCGCTCAGTGTTGGTTTGGGTCGGACATTCAGAAGCGCACGGAGGTGATGAAAATGCTTCTCGAGAGAGCAGAAGTCAACCCCGAAAAGCGGGATAATCGCGGCCGAACGCCGCTCTCGTATGCCGCCGAGAATAGATGTTCAGGAGTGGTGAGAATCCTACTCGGGCGGGAAGAAGTCAATCCCGACTGCCCAGATAATGACGGCCGAACACCGCTCTCGTATGCCGCTCGGGGTTGGTTTGGGTCACATATTCAGAAGCACACAGAGGTGATGAAAATGCTTCTCGAGCAAGCAGGGGTCAACCCCGACAAGACGGATAATGGCGGCCGAACACCGCTCTCGTATGCCGCTCGGGAAGGACATGGGGAAGTAGTGGCAATGCTACTCGAGCGGGAAGAAGTCAATCCCGACTGCCCAGATAATGACGGTCGAACCCCGCTCTCCTATGCCGCTGCGGCTGAGTCTCATTTGGACATTGAGAAGTATTTGGTTGTGGTGAAAATGCTTCTTGAGCGAGTCGAAGTCAACCCCGAAAAGCCAGATAATCGCGGCCGAACACAACTCTCCTATGCCGCCCAGAGAGGATGTGGGCAAGTAGTGGCAATGCTACTCGGGCGGGAAGAAGTCAATCCCGACTGCCCAGATAATGACGGTCGAACCCCGCTCTCCTATGCCGCTGCGGCTGGGTCTCATTTGGGCATTGAGAAGTATGTGGTTGTGGTGAAAATGCTTCTTGAGCGAGTCGAAGTCAACCCCGAAAAGCCAGATAATCGCGGCCGAACACAACTCTCCTATGCCGCCCAGGGAGGATGTGGGCAAGTGGTGAAAATGCTACTCGGGCGGGAAGAAGTCAATCCCGACTGCCCAGATA
>Ga0307509_10002435_pt1 | contig 30100 bp, 21 predicted proteins | sample 10_EM_MG_FD_202245 | JGI IMG/M metagenome (GOLD analysis project Ga0307509, IMG submission 202245) | Populus trichocarpa ectomycorrhiza microbial communities from riparian zone in the Pacific Northwest, United States - 10_EM | ecosystem: Host-associated > Plants > Roots > Unclassified | place...
CCCGACCATACAAACACACGCCCGAACCCGAAGCCTCCTCATGCCCGAAGGCAAAGCGCGTTCCCGGAAGCTATCTAAAGACAAAGGAAGTATCCTGAGAGTATGGCGAGCAGCATGGTTTCCAACATTTTCTGGCTTACACTTTCAACGGACGTCCGTGAGAGGGACTCTGAAATAGAAAATCAAGGACTACTCTTCCGAGAGTATGCCGAATAAGCTCATGCCACATCCTTCCCCTGTCATGCCATCTTCTTATCCCTCTTTTCTTCATCGCTTTTCTTCACCACACTATCAAGTTATCTACCGCGCTTCTTAGACCTCTCACTAAGTACTGTACCAGACTCAGCGGTGAATCCTCCGGTATCCTTCCAGCATATTTTAACAAAGGAGATGCTGCGCTTGGGCTTGTAGGGAATGCGCTTGGTACATCTGGTGCAATTAAGCTTAAGGAAAGTGGAAGAGCCAGATAGCCGCTAGAAGCAGTCGGATGCCCACAGGCTATGAACAGCCAGAGTCTTTTAAAAAAGAATTCCCTCCGTTGTTTTGAGAAACTAACTAGGGTCCTGGAAGCTGTGATAGGGACTTTAGTGCCTCCACTCCAGCAAGCTGCCTCTGTCCTTTGCAGACGTAGACTATCTTTTCAAAATGTAAGATAGACTGTACTCGGTGATGGCAAAATATTGGTACACGGGGGACAGATTGCTATGAGAAACATATGATGGGATGGAATCTGCGGTGGTGACAGGGTAAATATACTGTTTAAAGTCTCCAAAGTCAGATTAAATATTAAGCAAGCTACGAGAGTGGAACTAAGGGAACTGCGGTAACAGGAGGGCATAGAGAACGCCAATTGACCACAGTTCAAACGCCTCCCAACAGTTTAAACCAACTGAAGAGCAAGATTGGGCATATGTAGGAAACCCGGTCTAGCGTCTATGAGAATTTTTGCCGGATTATACGAGTACTCTAGTGCAAAAAATGTTACAGTGCACTAGCCGGTCCTTCTTATCAACTCACACTCCCGAAACACACAACACTTGTTATGACCATTCACAATAGCCCAGGCTCCCCAAGCTCCAACCATTATTGCCTTATATTCCTTCTTTCTTTTGTTTTGTTACAATCGCTTATGTCACTATTGCCATGATTTTAGTTAGAGAATAAGTTGAGGTTCCTTTGTAGTACTGAAAAACAAGAGAACCGGGTATCAGTATATCTACTCTCCGCCGAGGGAAGTAACTACAAATCACAAACAATCACACCCGAAAACCACAGAGAAACAAGTTACACAATTTGCTATCGATTCACCTAGCTCAAGCCAATTCACAAACACATCACCTGATTCTGACCAAGAGAAAAGAAAAACCCTCAGAAATTGCCTTCGTTCGATGACGAACCAAATTCTCGCTGACCGTCGTGGTCCTGTTCCACAGTGGCGGTGGAAAGAAACAAGAGAGGTGAGAGTCGGCTACCTTACATAAACTTGCCCCCCTGTCAGCCAAGCCCTAGCGAAAGCCCCCCTTCTAACCAATGAGACCTCTTGCGCCTCAACAAAAGACAAGTTTCTCTCCAAAGCAAGAGCGATCATCAATTATCGTTCATCCTCCACTGAAAGATCTTTTGCTATGATAGCGAAAAATATTCCCACCTTCGCAAAGACAAAATTTATCCGCAACAGCACGTGGTTTTTGGTGGGGAGCCCCGGCTGCCAAAGTCCGACTGGGTACGGTAGTGCGCCATAACTTATTTTGCGCGGGCGCACCATACAAGGCAAAAAACAAAGACAAGCACTCATAATATTTCCGTCCTAGCATTTGATGTCCAGTTATATGCTCCTAACCGGCATCATATCACCATGGGTCTCCGCTCTCAAGCACAATTAATTTCTCAACCGTAACACTATTGTCACTGGGAAAAATTAACCGCAGCAATAGGAAAAACTTCGGCAGTGACAAAGCCACCCCCCACTGGCCCTACTATCATGAAAAGCAAACAAAAAAATACAAATTAAAAGTAAGTCTATTGTAGAAAATATACAGTAGTAGAAATTCATTTAGAGAAACTTCTTCAAGTAGTATTAGAAGTGTGCCATGATGATCAGGAGAGCCGTGTTGCCAATTTATTGATCGTCGGTGCCCGGTTAATTTTGTCCCGGACCATACCTTTCAGCCTTCCTCCAGGGCATTGAGGCTGAAATATGCATCTCGATCTGCATGTATGGGGCGCTCTTGGATGACAACTGGGAAAAGGATGCAGCGGGCGACAAGCAATATTTAGCTTACCCTCTGTCCGTCTTTGGAAGCCGTGGGTTGCTCGGCACGCTCGCTACTGTTTAATCGCTTAAATTGTTTGCGGGAATGCTCTCTTCTCTAGCTTCTGACAGGGGCCTATTTTTAAAGGGATCAATGGATCAACCGCTGTGGCAACCAAACGAAACACCTACCTTTTACCTGACCAAAACACTATCGCTTATAACTCAGCAGTGTGGAAGTTCTCTTGCTCCCTACGCCCGGCACTCGGTTAACCTACTGGAAAGACAGGAGTATCTACTGTACAAGCCACAATGAAATCATCCCATCTTTCCAAGGACCGCCGCACATATCCATTCTGGTCTGCATGTCCTCCTCCCTCCTTCCCACACTTTCATGCTACCAATGAAGACACAAAGACTCCCATTGTTGATAGTCTTCTACCATCATCCAACATCCGTGTGTCTAGCACTTTCACTTCTATTACTGCTTTCCCGGCTTTCTTTACTGCTTTCGCACTTTCCTTCCTACTAATGCATCAATCCAAAACTCAACCGCATTCCCGCAACCTCAATGCTTAAAGCGATAGCATTTCCCAAGCCAAAGCGCATTCCCACAATCTATCCGAGCAATAAGGAGACTAGCGTGCCGCATATCACGACTTCCTGCACCTATGCTTCGGGAATAGGCTTCACACATCCGCCGGGGGAGTGGGGCCGGGGGGAGCCGCGGAGGAAGCGCGCAAGAACTATGTGCCCAGAGGCTATGAACAGTGGGAGTCTTTTTGTCTACCTTTTGTTAGCATGGGAGTACGGAAAAGGGGGGGGGGGACGTGGGGAGAAAGGGGATAGACATGTGGATCGTTTATGGAGGATTTCGTTCTGGTTTATATACTCCTGTCTTTATGGTTAGTTAGTGGTGAGAGAGCGTTCAAGAGAATTTTTGTTCCGTGAACTCTAGGCTTTTCGTTTGGTTGTCGCCGTTAATCTGATCATCCTCCTAAAATTGAGAGCTGGTCGGCAAATGTCCTTGTGACACATATCCCCCGTCAGTCATGCACCTTCACCAAAGTGAAATGATTGGACTGTAATTGTGCCACAATAAGCCACATCGCCCCGCTTTCTTCGGTTCAGGTGACAGAATGTTTATCCAGGTAAACTCCCCCAGTTCCACCACAAAACGCCGCACCATTCCCACACTCAACCAAGGTTTTGAATACAACACAATGGCCCAACCTTCATATTCGGTCAACTTCGGCGAGGGCAACGCTAACTGCGGGAACATGAGCGGCTGTTTCAACAACTTCTATATGTCCGACGAAGATGCGCGGATTATGCGATGGCTGTCTCCGCTTGAGCCAAATATCAGACACCAGGGGGTGCGCGCCGAGCGGTTTGACGGTGTAGGAGATTGGTTTTTGGAAACGAGCGAGTTTCGGGAGTGGAGGGATAGTGAAGGTGGAGCCGATAAGGCAGTCTTATTTTGTTCCGGGAATCCGGGAGTGGGTAAGACATATCTGAGGTAGGTGAAGTAATTTTTGAAGAAGCGAATACCACTGACGGCCTGAGGTACTAGCTCCTTGGTGATCGACAACCTCTGTGATCAAGCGGGGGAGGAAAATACCGCCGTTGCAGCCTTCTACTGCGACTTCCCCTCCCAGCAAGAGCAGACAATCAGCAATGCCGTGGGAGCTATTCTAAAGCAGCTAGTAGGCAGAGCCCGCATGATGAAGGATCTACGGGAAGCCTTTCAAAAAGCGAGTGAGGAGGTTGGTGGTAGAGGGCCGCGACTGGCGGATCTGATGGGAATGTTGAGGAGTGCTATCGCTTCGATACCCCGGGTATTTATCTGTATAGATGCCTTGGACGAATGTTTACCGAAGTGCCTGCCGGAGCTTCTCGGGTCCCTAAGAGATATTGTTCAGGAGTCCCCTAGCATCAAGATATTCCTCACCGGGAGGCCCCATATCTGGGCCGATGTTCAAAGATATTTCAACAAGGCGATTGTAATACCCATTAGCCCCAACACCGATGATATCCGGAATTATGTGGAGATGAGGTTAGACAGGGATTCCGATCAAGAGGCAATGAGCAATGATTTACGGGCCGACATTATTAGGGTTATACAAGAGATATCTGATATGTTCGCAAGACCATTTCACATTTCCAGTCTATTAACAACGTATTCTTTCTAACGATTGTGTGTAGATTCCTGCTAGTCTCGCTCAACATCGACGCCATTCTAGGAGAGGTGACAATTCGTCAAAGAAGAAAGAAACTTAGCAAGATAACACAAGGCGGTGGGTTGAGTGATGCCTACACGGCAACTCTAGAGCGACTCAAAGCCCAGAAGGGAGACAAATCAGCACTCGGGATGAAGGTCCTGATGTGGGTGATGTATTCGGAGCGGCCCTTACTAGCTCAGGAGCTCTGCCATGCCTTAGGAGTGGAGATAGGGTCTGCAGATCTTGATCCAGAAAATGTTCCCGCGTTACGGATACTCGTAGCATCCTGCCTTGGTCTTGTCACAGTCGAGGCATCTTCGTCCATTGTACGATTGGTGCACTTCACTCTTCGGGAGCATCTCTCTCACGATCCGACCCTATTTCATAATCCTCACTCAACAATTGCCGAAGTTTGCTTGACATACCTCAATTTTGCATGTGTCAAAGATCTTTCGCCGACTCATTACTCCCCCCCAGCAACAACTCCCCTTCTACATTACGCATCTGTTTACTGGGGCAAGCATACCACCAGAATTACTGAAAATATCAAAATACTTGCACTGAAGCTTCTGAATAGATTTGATGAGCATATAGCTGCTCAACTACTATTAGAGCACTATAATCGTGATCGCGGTGGGGGCCCATCCTTTGATGAATCGGAAGGACCCACGGGATTTTCAGGACTCCACGGAGGAGCATTTCTCGGGATTGTAGAGATACTTTCTACGGCATTGGAGATGAAAAAATGGGACGTTAATGCATGCGATTGCATGGGGATGACGGCACTCACGTGGGCATCAGGAAGAGGGCACGAGGAGGTTGTAAAGGTGCTTTTAGAACGGGAAGACATCAATCCCGACCAGGGAGACACCAGATATAACCGGACACCACTCTCGTGGGCGGCTGACAACGGGCATGAGGGAATTGTAAAGATGCTTTTGGAACGAGAGGACGTCAATCCCGACTTTGCAGACACCGAATATGGCCAGACACCACTCTGGTGGGCGGCTGAGAACGGGCATGCGGGAATAGTAAAGATGCTTTTGGAACGAGAGAACGTCAATCCCGACCAGGCAGACGCCTTTTATGGCCGGACACCACTCTTGCGGGCAGCTAAGAACGGGCATGAGGTAATTGTAAAGATGCTTTTGGAACGAGAGGACGTCAATCCCGACAAGGCAGACGCCTTTTATGGCCGGACACCACTCTTGCGGGCAGCTAAGAACGGGCATGAGGTAATTGTAAAGATGCTTTTGGAACGAGAGAACGTCAATCCCGACCAGGCAGACACCAAATATGGCCGGACACCACTCTCGTGGGCGGCTAACAACGGGCATGAGGGAATTGTAAAGATGCTTTTGGAACGAGAGGACGTCAATCCCGACAAGGCAGACGCCTTTTATGGCCGGACACCACTCTTGCGGGCAGCTAAGAACGGGCATGAGGTAATTGTAAAGATGCTTTTGGAACGAGAGAACGTCAATCCCGACCAGGCAGACACCAAATATGGCCGGACACCACTCTCGTGGGCAGCTAAGAACGGGCATGAGGTAATTGTAAAGATGCTTTTGGAACGAGAGAACGTCAATCCCGACCAGGCAGACACCTATCAGGGCCAGACACCACTCTTGTGGGCTGCTGAGAACGGGCATGAGGGAATTGTAAAGATGCTTTTGGAACGAGAGAACGTCAATCCCGACCAGGCAGACACCTATCAGGGCCGGACACCACTCTTGTGGGCTGCTAAGAACGGGCATGAGGGAATTGTAAATATGCTTATGAAACGGAAAGATGTCTCCACTCCTATGCCGGATAGCATGGGCCAAACCCAACAGCTTCCGACTCTCTCCCAAAGAAGTGATGGAGTCACTGGAATCCCTCCGGATCAGTTCAACCCCAATTCCACCGCATCAGATCGTGGTGGCCTGACATCCCTCCCGCCCTCCATTCCCCCTCTTGATGAGTGTGTGGTAGAGACCCAATTGATATCTCACCATCCAAATGCCAACATGACAGATTTTGATGGCCAATCTGCGCCCCTAACGGTTGCCCACATTGAACAGCCGAGGTTACCTGACCCCGGGGATTCAATTTCTCAGTTCGCAGATGGCCGCCTATCAGCCCCATCACCCAGACCGTCTCAACCTCTCTTCACTTGGCTCCGAAAGCTCTGCCGCCGCCCAAAGAAAAATAAAACCCATCCTAGCAACCACTAGCCAATCCCTTTTTCGCGGTCCACGAGAGCTCCCCCACCGCCTCTTGATTGTTCCTTCGCTTTGGTTCTCCGGATCCTTCCTTTCTCCTTGCTAGATCTTTATTTGTTCGATAGGTGCTATGGGAAGGGCGGTTCAGCCAGGACCGCCGTCGATTTAGATGTAAACAGCTTTGATCAGTTTTTATTTTCTAGTTTCTTCTGGCTCTTTGGGATTTTATCTGCTTCCTGGGATTTATTTTTCTCTCTTCCTCTTTTCCTTCTCTCGGAGCTCTAGTTAGACTCAATCCTAATTTCATCTTTCCTATCCCTCGTTCCAGCTATTCGTCAAGTCTATATTTGCATTGTGTTTTGTGGATACTCGTGTACAATACAGCCCTTTGTAAGCAATTCAGTAGGAATAGATGGTAGACTAGAAGAACCCGCCCTAGGTTTGTAAGCAACTAGCATACCTCACCCGGGTAACTCTTCTCACCATTTTCCGGCCATCCCCTGCGACTCTCTTTGCAGGAATTATATCCCATACTAGTACTGCTATTTGCCATCGAGTCAAGTTCCCAATTCATTGAACTACTTGTACAACCCTCACCGTAACATACCTGATACCCTTTTAATCTCAGCCAATGATCTGGTACTACCAACAAGATTGCGGGCGCTTTTGTGGCGCGTGCTAGCTAAGCTAGATTCTAATGTATGAGATGGCGAGCTAGCTTGCCCTGGTGGAAATATATGTGGGTATGATACCATAAGAGGTCTCGTTATGAGTTCCTCACCCACGACTAGCTCTATGTTTTCTGTGGTTTCTTTAGCCATTGGTGTCATCCCGCAGCAGGGGACTGTGTATAGATGTCAAGAAGTAATTCACGCCTGGAGTATCTATCTGGAGACAAAGAGCAGGGTTCCGAATGGTCCGCGGAAGACTGGTCTGGACCAGCTAGTCCGGTCGAAAGTCAAGTCTAGTCTAATGGTGGAAATTAGACCGACTGGACAGTCAGGATTATCGGACTCGACTCGACCGGGATTGGTCCGACCAGGCCCGCCAAGCAGCAGGATATGCACGGCCCTCTGACAAAACTAGCATCCCATCTTGCTTTTTACTATTTTTCTTACAATATATTACACTCAAACAAAGCTTTTCTTGATTAAACTCATTGTATCCATAGGTTACATTCTAGAACCTCAGGAGAGTTGGAATGGAGAAGTGCCTCGCTTAGATTAGCAGCGGCGAAAATAGGTTCGCAAGTATCAATTCTTTTTCGGTTGCCCTGAGTGAGTGATATTGTGTGACTATGCAATATTTTATAAAGACTGGTCTGGGACCAGTCTAGACCGGACCGGACCACCTGAGTTAGTCAGGTCCAGTCATGGACATCCACCAGGACTGGCGAGCCTGGTCCTGCCTCCAAGACTTGACCGGTGGGACCTTTCGGAACCCTGACCAAGAGTTCAATTCCCAATAGCGATTAACGATCAATAATTTAGGGCAGGGGAATTAAAATAATCCTGACTTATGACGACCGAGTCCTCAGGAACCTACTCCTCATTAGCAGGGCTGTGGCGCCCGTCAACCTTGCTCTCATACGAGGTGGGACAATCCGACTAGATGATTAAGTTGGCGATCGCTAGGGCAGCTAAAAGGAAGAAACAGATTTCTCCTGCGGAATAGATCTTGGAGGAGCTGCCGCGGGTCCCGAAACCTGCAGACATTTTAAATACTTTCACTCGGGCAAGTTCCGCTCTCTATAGCATAATAAAACATTATTTGTATTTCCAGCAAAGAGAGATACGGCATAGACAATGCTTACTGATACACAAAAGATTGGTGGAAGTCGGATAAGAATAGCTAGGATAGACACATCGTATGCAAATAAAATTCACACGATACTGGTAGTGTGTTAACTTAGCATCTTAGCATCTAATCGCATTACCTGATGAACAGATTGGGCTTCGATCGATTTACATCTTTTCCTTATTCACCACATCTCACTTGAATAGATTTTTCGACCTAAGAGCAAAAGTCAAAATTGGGAGGTTGTAGGCAAATTCAACCTAATACCAGCTTTCTTTTCCCTTCCTTCTCCCTGTGGAATGGGAGTGGCACAGATCTTCGGATTTATTCCGGAAAAGGTAGCATTCTGCTCTTCTTTTTCTAGACTCTCTAGACCATTTTCCCTTTGTTTTGTTTTGGTGGAATCATTTTGGCATTTATTCAGCAAACAGATTTTTGAGTTGAGCTCCTGTCCGCCTACTGGGCATATGTACCATAGGTATTAGCACCGGGGATCATATTGTGGTTCTAGACAGAGCTAGTAGATCTCGTTGCCCACAACGAGTCCTCATCCACCGATTCGGTGATTCTCGGTCCTCTGATTTTTGTTCCTGGTGGTGTCTAAAAGTGCAGTTGCCAAAAGGAGGCCTATGTTAGCTACCTACTGCAGTATATTCACAAATAGCTAATTAATTTCTTTGATATCATTGACCTGCTACTGTTTTCTCATGCATGTCGCTAGGGTGTGATTGAAGTACCAGAATGGAGGCGCTACGCGTTTGTTTTGGATTTACATAAATGTATTCATATTGAGTGCATCGCCATACATGAACATTCCAATTATTCACTTAAATCTGGAATGGGAGAAATGGTGCAGAAGGATCACTGAGAGGTTATGACCGCATGGTGCCAGAAGTCTTCCGGGCGGTGGTGTATGGGACTCCCGGGACCTGAAACTGTGAGATGGAGATAGAATTATCATGATTCTTACTCTCATAATCTTCCGATAAACCGATTGTGGATCCGGATGCTTGAATCGAGAAAGAATGATGTATTTAAAAGAGGGCCTATGTTCTGGCTTACACTTTTAACGGATGTCCGTGAGAGGGACTCTTAAATATAAAATCAATGACTGCTCTTCCAAGAGTATGCCGAATAACCTCATGCCACTTCCTTCAGTCACGCCTTCTTCTTACCCCTCTTTTCTTCATCGCTTTTCTTCACCATAATATCAGGTTATCTACCGCGCTTCGGACCTTTCACTGAGTACTCTACCAGACTCGGCAGTGAATCCTCCGATAACCTTCAGTCTAGTTTAACAAAGGAGGCGGCGCGCTTGCGCTTACTTGGAGGGATTGCCCTTGGTATATCTGGTGAAATTAAGCTTAAGGAAAGCGGAAGAGCGAGAGAGCAGCACGAAGGAGTCGGATACCCTCACGTTGTGAACAGCTGGAGTCCCTAAATATTTTTCCCCTCCTTTCTTTCGGAAAACTGCTTCGGGTCCTAAAAGCTCTAATAGACACTTTAATACCACCACTCCTGCAAGCTGTCCCTACTTTGCAGACGTATACTATCCTTTCGGAACGCCAGATACACTGTACTCAGTGAAAGGCACAATATTGGTGCACGGGGGATAGATGGCTAGGAGAAACACATGATATTGGAATGGAATCTACGCTGGTCAGAGGGTAAATATACCTTATAAAGTCTCCAAAGTCGGATTAGATATTAAGCAAATTACAAGAAGAGTGAAACTAAGGGAACCGAGACAACAGGAGGGCACAGAGAACGCCAATTGGCCACAATCCAAATTCCTCCCTACAGTTTAAACCAACAGAAGAGCAGCGATTGGGCATATGTAAGAAAACCCGGTCTAGTGTCTATCAGAATTCTTGACAGATTATACTCTGGCGCAAAATAAGTCATAGTGCACTAGCCGGTCCTTCTTGGCAACTCACACTCCCGAAACACACAACACTAGTTACCGGTATCATCATTCACAATAGCCCAGGCTCCCCAAGCTCCAACCCTTGTTGCCTTATATTCCCTCCTTCTATTGTTTCTTTACAATCACTTTCTTCACTATTGCCATGATTTTGGTTGGAGAATAAGTTGAGGTTCCTTGGTATTATAATACTGAAAAACAAGAGAACCCGGTATCAGTGTATCTACTCTCCCGAGAGGGAAGTAATAAAACAATTCACAAACTATCACAGCCGCAAACCACACAGAGAATCAAGTCACACAAGTCACTATCAATTCACCTAGCTCAAGCTAATTCACAAACCTGATTCCGACCAAGAGAAAAGAAAAAACGACAGAAATTGCCTTCGTTGGCTGATGAACCAAACCGTTGCTCGCTGACCGCCATTGTCCTCTCCCACAATGGCGGTGGAAAGAAACAAGCGAAGTGAGAGACGGTTATCTTACATAAACTCGCCCCCCGTCTGCCAAACCCTAGCAAAAAACCCCCCTGTAATGAATATGACCTCTTGCGCCTCAAGTTTCTCTCCCAAGCAAGAGCGATCATCAACCATCATTCATCCTCCACTGAAAAATCTTTAGCTAGGATAGCTAAAAATATTCCCACTTTCTCAAAGACAAAATTTATGCGCAACAGTACGTGGTTTTTAGTGGGGAGCCCCGGCTGTCAAGTCCGACCCGGTAGTGCACCATAACTTATTTAGCGCGAGGGTATCATGCAAGGGAAAAAACCAAGCAAGTACTTATCATATTTCCGTCATAGCATTTGAGGTCCTGTTACCAGCATCATATCACCGTGGCTCTTCGATCTCAAGCACAATTGATTTCTTCAACAACTCTAACACTATTGTCATTGTCATTGGAAAATATTAAGCACGCAGGAGCAGCAAAAGCTTCAGCGGTGACAAAGCCACTCCACCACCAGCCATACTATCATGAAAACAAAGCAAAAAAATACACATTAAAAATTTGAATTCATAGAAGGAATTGATCAAGAGAAATTTCTCGAAGGGGTATTGGAAGTGCACAATGATGATGAGGGCTGCGTTGCTATTGATCGTTAGTGCGCGGTTAATCTTGTCCACGGAGCTTATTGTTCAGCCGTCCTCCAAGTCGTTGAGGCTGAAATGCGTCGGGGTCTGCATGATAACTGAGAAGAGAATGGAGAGGACTGCAAACAACATTTAACCCCTGCTGGTGCCATTGTTTCATGGCTTGAATTGTTTGCGGGAATTCTCTCTAGCTTCGGAAGGTACCTATTTTTAAACCGATCAACGGATTAATCGCTGTGGCATCCAAACGAAACGCCAAGAGTTCACATGACCAAAACACTTCGCATATCATACAACTCCGCAGTGTGGAAGGTCTCTTGTTCTCTAAATTATGACCGGTACTCGGTCAACTAACGGTAAGGACCGGAGTATCTACAAACCACAACGACATCATCCCATCTTTCCAAGGACCGCCGCACATATCCATTCTCTTCTGTATGTCCTCCTTTCCCTTTTCCATAATTTGATGCCAAGAATGGAAAGACAAAGACTCCTACGGTTGATAGCCTCCCGCCATCATCCAAACATCCGTCCATCTGGAGCTTTCACTTCCATTACTGCTCTCCCGGCTTTCTTTACTGGTTTCGGGCTTGCATTACTACGAATTCGTCGGTCGAAAACTCAAGCGCATTCCCGAAGCCTAAATGCTTTCCCAAAGCGATAGCATTTCCCAGGCCAAATCGCGTTCCCAGAATCCATCCGAACAATAAGGCCACTAGCATGCCGCATATCACGACTTCCAGCACCTATGTTTCGGGAATATGCTTCACACATCCGCCGGGGGAGTGGGGCCGAGGGGGGGCCGGGGAGGAAGCGCGAAAGAGCTACGTCCCTGGAGGCTAGGAACAGTGGGAGTCTTTTTGTCTGCCATTTGTTGGCATGGGAGTACGGAAAAGGGAAAGGGGAGACGTACGTACGGCAGAAGGCGATGGATATGGGGGTGGTTTGCGGAGGATCTCGTTGTGGTTTATATACTCCTGTCTTTACCATTAGATAGTGGTGAGAGAGCATGCAAGAGAATTTTTGTTCTGTGAACCCAGGGCATTTCGTTTGGTTCTCGCTGTGAATCTAATGATCCTCCTAAAATTTAGAGCTGGTCGGCAAATGTCTTTGTGACACTTATCTGCCATCAGCCATGCACCTTCACCAAAGTGAAATGATTGGACTGTAATTGTGCCACAATAAGCCACATCGCCCCGCTTTCTTCAGTGCTGGTGACAGAATGTTTATCCCAGTAAACTCCTCCAGTTCCCCCACAAAACGCTGCACCATTCCCACACTCAACAAAAGTTTTGAATACAACACAATAGCCCAACCTTCATATTCGGTCAACTTCGGCGAGGGCAACGCTAACTGCGGGAACATGAGCGGCTGTTTCAACACCTTCTATATCTCCGACGAAGATGCGAGGCTTATGCGTTGGCTCTCTCCACTTGAACCAAACAGCAGACACCAGGGCGTGAGTGCCGAGCGGTTTGACGGTGTAGGAGATTGGTTTTTGGAAACGAGCGAGTTTCGGGAGTGGAGGGATAGTGAAGGTGGAACCGAAATGCCGGTCTTGTTTTGCTCCGGGAATCCGGGAGTGGGAAAGACATATCTCAGGTAAGAGAGGTGATTATTTTGAAAGAAGCGAATACCACTGACGGCCTGAGGTCTAGCTCCTTGGTGATCGACTGCCTCTGCGATCAAGCGGGGGGGGAAAATCCTGCCGTTGCAGCCTTCTACTACGACTTCCCAGCCCAGCGAGAGCAGACAATCAACAACGTCGTGGGAGCTATCTTAAAGCAGCTAGTAGGCAGAGCTAGTGTGATGAAGAATCTACGGGAAGCCTTTCAAAAAGCGAGTCAGGAGGTTGGTGGTAGAGGTCCGCGACTGGCGGATCTGATGGGAATGTTGAGAACTGCGATTGCTTCGATACCCCGCGTTTTCATCTGTATAGATGCCTTGGATGAATGTTTACCAAAATGTCTGCCTGAGCTTCTCGGGTCCCTAAGAGATATTGTTCAAGAGTCCCCTAGTATCAAGATATTCCTCACCGGGAGGCCCCATGTCTGGGCAGATATTCAAAGATATTTAAACAAGGCCATTGTAATACCCATCAGCCCTAACACCAATGATATCCAGAATTATGTGGAGATGAGGTTAAACAGGGATTCCGATCCAGAGGCAATGAACAATGATTTACGGGCCGACATTGTTAGGGTTGTACAAGAAATATCTGATATGTGCGCAAGACCATTTCACATTTATAGTCTATTAACCATGTATTCTTACTAATGATTGTGTGTAGATTCCTGCTAGTCTCGCTCAACATGGACGCCATTCTAGGAGAGGTGACAATTCGTCAAAGAAGAAAGAAACTTAGCAAGATAACACAAGGCGGGGGACTGAGCGATGCCTACACTACAACTCTAGCGCGACTGAAGGCCCAGAAGGGACACAAATCAGCACTCGGGATGAAGGTCCTGATGTGGGTGATGTATTCCGAGAGGCCCTTACTAGCCCAGGAGCTCTGCCATGCCTTGGGAGTGGAGATAGGATCTGCAGATCTTGATCCAGACAACGTTCCCGCGTTACGGATAGTCGTAGCATCTTGCCTTGGTCTTGTTACAGTCGAGGCATCTTCGTCCATTGTACGACTGGTGCACTTCACTCTTCGGGAGCATCTCTCTCACGATCCGACCTTATTTCATAGTCCTCACTCAACAATTGCCGAGGTTTGCTTGACATACCTCAATTTTGGAAGTATCAGGAATCTTTCGCAACTCTTTACTCCCCCCCGGCAACAACTCCCCTTCTAGAATGCGCTTCTGTTTACTGGGGCAAGCATACAAGGATGATGACTGAAAATATCAAAATACTTGCGCTGAAGCTTCTGGATAGATTTGATGAGCATATATCTGCTCAACTAATATTAATGCAGTATAGTCGAGGTCACTGGGAGGGCCCATACTTTTACGAATCAAGAGGACCCACGGGATTTTCGGGACTCCACGGAGGTGCATTTCTCGGGATTGTGGAGATACATTCTACGCTATTGGGGATGAAAGAATGCGACGTTAATGGATCGGATTGCATGGGGATGATAGCACTCAAGTGGGCATCAGAAAGAGGGCACGAAGAGGTTGTAAAAGTGCTTTTAGAATGGGACCACATTAATCCCGACAAGGCAGACACCCAAAACGGCCAGACACCACTCTCGTGGGCGGCTCGGAACGGTTATGAGGGAATTGTAAAGATGCTTTTAGAACGAGAGGACGTCAATCCCGACCAGGCAGACACCGAATATGGACGGACACCACTCTCCTGGGCGTCTGGGGGGGGGGGCATGCGGGAATTGTAAAGATGCTTTTGGAATGAGAGGACGTCAATCCCGACCAGGCAGACACCCTTTTTGGCCAAAGACCACTCTGGCGGGCGGCTAAGAACCGGCATGAGGGAATAGTCAAGATGCTTTTGGGACGAGAAGGCGTCAATCCCAACCAGACAGAAACCCTTCGTGGCAAAACACCACTCTCGTGGGCGTCTGAGAGGGGGCATGAGAGAATTGTAAAGATGCTTTTGGAAGGAGAGGACGTCAATCCCGACCAGGCAGACACCAGATATAAACGGACACCACTCTCGTGGGCGTCTGAGAGGGGGGCATGCGGGAATTGTAAAGATGCTTTTGGAACGAGAGGACGTCAATCCCGACCAGGCAGACTAATATGGTCAGACACCACTCTCGCTGGCGGCTGAGAACGGGCATGCGGGAATTGTAAAGATGCTTTTGGAACGAGAGGAAGTCAATCCCGACCAGGCTGACACCATTTATGGCCGGGCTCCACTCTCGTCGGCCGCTATGCGAGGACATCAGGGGTTGTAAATATCCTTATGAAAACAGAAAGCTCTCTCTGCACACCTATGCCGGGTAGCATGAATCAAACCCCACAGCTGCAGGGTCCCTCTGAATGGCGTGATGCAATCGCGAGTATCCCTCCGGAGTAGTGCAATCCCAATTGCACCGCATCAGATCGTGGTCTGACATCCCTCCCGCCCTCCACTCTGCCTCTTGATGAGTGTGTGGTAGAGACCCAATTCTTATCTCATAATCCGAATTCAAACATGACAAACTTCCATAGCCAATCTTCACCCCTACCCGTTGCCCACAATGAATAGCTAAGGTTCCCTGACCTAGGGATTCCGTTCCTCAGTCCGCAGATGGCGGCCTCTCAGCCCCATCACTCAGACCGTCACAACCTCTCTCTACCCAGCTCCGAAGGCTCTGCCGCCGCCGAAAGAAAAATAAAACCCATCCTAACAACACCTAACCAATCCCTTATTTGCATTCCACAAGAGTCCCCCCACCTCTTCTTCTTCGTCCCTTCGCTTTGGTTCTCCAGATCCGTCCTTTCTCGTTAAATCTTTATTTATTCCATTGATGCTATGGAGGGGGCGGTGCAGCCAAGGCCGCCGTAGATTTAGATGTAAACAGCTTGATCAGTTTGTATTTTCTAGTTTCTTCTGGCTCTTTGAGATTTATCTCCTTCCTGATTTTTTCTCTTTCTCTTTTCCTTCTCTCGGAGGTCTTGTTAGACTTATCCGATTTTGCGCTCCCTATCCTTCGTTCCCGTTATTCGCTAGGTCAATATTTGCATTCTGTTTTATGGATACTAGTGCACAGTACCGCCCTTTGTAAGCAATTCGGTAGGAATAGAGGGTAGACTAGAAGAACCCGCCCCAGGTTTGCAAGCAACTAGTATATTTCTCCCGCCTAACTCTTCTCACTGTCATCAAGTAGTCCTCAGAGGCTCTCTTTTCAGAATATTATACTCACATACTGGCCCTGGTAGATACCACCACGAGGATCTCCCAAATTATTGAACTACTTGTACAACAATCATCCTAACATACCTAATGTCCTTTCAACACCGGCGAATAATCCGATTTTACCAACAAGCTCGCGGGCGATTTTGTGGCGCATGCTAGTTAAACTAGATTCTAATGTATGAGATAGCGAGCTAGCTTCCCCTAGTGGAAATATATGTGGGGTACGATAAGAGGTGCTGGTAGGAGTTCTTCATCCACAACTACTTGGAGCTCCAGATTTTCTGTGGTTTCTTTAGCCATTGATGTCATCCCGCATTGAGGGACTGTGCATAGATGTCAAGAAGTAATTCACCCCAGTTGTATTTATCGGGGGGCCAAGAGTTCAATTCCCGCTAACAATGAAAGATCTACCATGTAGGGCAGGGGAATTAAAATATCCCCGAACTATGGTGACCGGGAGATCGGGGACCCAGTCCTCATTGACAGGGCTCTCGTGTTTGTTAACCACGCTACGAAGTGGGAGAATCCGGCACTGGACCTCGATGTTGGCGATCGGCATGGCGCCAAATAGAAGAAAAGGATTTCTCCTCCCCCTTTGATTGTGGATGAGCAGCTGTGGGTCACGAAAGCTACACAGATTTTAAATATTTTCGCTCTAGTAAGTCAGGTTCTCTCTATCTATCGTTTTGTAGACATTAATTTTTTCCATCAAGGCGAGATAGATATTGCCTGGCGCAAGATTATCAGATTAGTAGATGCCTGACAGGCATAGCTAGGATAAACACATCATATCCAAATAAAATTCGCGTGATACCGGTACCGTGTTAACTTTCCACCCTAGCATCTAATCGCATTACGCAACGAACAGATTGGACCTCGATTAATTTACATCTTTTCCTTATTCACCACATCTCACTCAATCTTCTTCATCTGAGAGCGAACTTTAAATGTTGAGGTATCATAGTAGGCGTATTCAACCAAATTCAGCCTCCTTTTTCCTTCCTTCCCCCCGTGGAACTGGAACAGGACGAATCTCCTCTGGATTTATTCAGGAAAAGGTAGCATTCCATTTCTCTCGCTAGACGATTTTTCCTTTTTTCAGAGAAATCTTTTTGGCATTCATTCGTGAAACTGATTTTTTTTGGGTTGAGCTTGTCGTGTGATTATGCTTGCTGTCAGTCTAGTAGGCATATATACCGTAGGTATTCGTCCAGGGAATCCCATTTCGGTTCTAGATGGAGCTAGTAGATCTCGTTTGCCCAGATATTTTTTCCTACTAGATTATGAGGCCTCACTCATTCACCGATTCAATAATTCTCGGTCTCCCGGTTCGTTCGCGGTGGTTTCTAAATGAGCAGTTGTCCAAAGGAGGCCTAGGTGAGCTACCTGCAGCAGTATATCCATAAATAACTAATTTATTTTCATTAATATCATTAAGCTGCCACTGTTTTCTCATGCATGTCACTAGAGTGTGATTAAAATACCTAAATGGAGGCAGTACTTGTATGTTTAGGATCTACATAAATGTATCCGTATTGAGTGCATCGCCATGCACGAATAACATTCAAATTATTCACTTAAATCTAGAATCAGAGAAATGGTGCAGAGGAATGACTGCGAGGTTATAGCCGCACAAGGCCGGAGGTGTTTCAGGCTGTGGTATATGGGACTCCCGGGACCTGAAATTGTGAGATGGAGATAGAATTATCATGGTGGTTGCGCTTATAATTTTCTGATAAACGGATTGTGGATCCGGATGCTCATATGGAGAAAGAATAATGCATGTAAAAGAGGGACTATTTTTTTGATTATTAACAAACGTCCACGAGAGGGAGTCTTAAATACAAAATCAAGGACTACTCTTCCGCAAGTGTGCCGAACAAGCTCATGCCATTTCCCTCCCCTGTCACGCCCTCTTCTTACCCCTCTTTTCTTCACCGCTTTTCTTCACCGCAGTATTGGGCTGTCTACCCCGCTTTTCAGACCTTTCACCTGTTGAAACCTACTACGGCTGGCCTAGTGTTTCGCACTCTCACTGGAACCACCCGGTGTTTGGAAAACTCTTTTCTATGTTTGACTTATATAGCGGAAACACTGGATGTTGGAGATGGAACAGACTAGCACTAGCTACCTACTATGACACTCTTTATGTATCGGTATTGTTCGAGATATGAGACAGTGGAGGATTTTTTACTTTTCATTCGGCTCTTTCTTTTTCTGTCTCTATGACTTTTAACAGACTTTGTCTCTATAAGAGTCCCTACTGTTTGTGTTTCTTTTCACGAAAAAACTCTCATTCATATCATCTACTTCTTCGTTCACTCTTCAGATCCAAATCTATTCTGTCTCTCCCACTTGCACAGTTGCTCCTGTATGGAAGTGAATACAACGGGAGTAACTTATTTGCCCTAAAACTTCACATCACCCAGTACCAGACTCAGCGGTGAATCCTCCAGTATCCTTCCAGCATATTTTAACAAAGGCGATAGTACGCTTGGGCTTACTTGTAGGAAATGCCCTTGGTACATCTGCTGGAAGGAAAGTTTAAGGAAAGCGGAAGAGCCAGAGAGTAGCGTGAAGGAGTCGGTTACCCGAGAGTTGTGAAGAGCCGAAGTCTTTCAATTCTCTTCCCTCCTTTGTTTTGGAAAAGTAGCCGTGGGTCCTGGAAGCAATAATAGACAGTTTAATACCACTAATCCTACAAGCTCTTATCCCTTTATTTCTCGCAGACGTAGACTATCTTTTCGAAACGCAAGATAGACTGTAACTTACTCAGTGAAAGACATAATATTGGTGGATGGGGGAATAGATGGCTAGGAGAAAGACATGATATTGGGATGGAATCTACGCTGGTCAGAGGGTATAATAAATATACTGTATAAAGTCTCCAAAGTAGGATTAGATATTAAGCAAACTACGAGAAGATTAAAACAAAGGGAACCAAGGCAACAGGAGGGCACAGAGAACGCCAATTGGCCACAATTCAAAAGCCTCCCTACAGTTTAAACCAACGGAAGAATAATGATTGGGCATAGGCAAATTAAGCAAACCCGGTCTAGCCTCAATGAGAATTTTGCCAGATCGTAAGTAGGGCAGACTATTCCAAATCAACATGCTCGCTTAGATCTTGAGCTAAAAGCCAAGATCTTTGATGCCAAGAACCTCGTTAAAATCCGACAAGACCAGGCTACTTGGCACCCACTCACCTGTAACCACCACACAAGGCAAAAGAACAAAGCACTTATAATATTTCCTTCCTGGCATTTAAGGTCGGGTTACATCCTCCTAACCGGCATCATATCCCCATGGATCTCAGCTCTCAAGCACAATTGATTTCTCAACCCTAACACTATTTTCATTGGAAAAAATTAACCGCGCAGCAATAGGAAAAACTTAGGCAGTGACAAGGCCACCCCCCCCCCAACTGGCCCTCCTATCATGAAAAGAAAAGAAAAAAATACAAATCAAAAGGTGAATTCATGGTAGAATACATAGTAGAATTGATTTGGAGAAGTTTCATCAAGTGGGATTAGAAGTATGCGGTGATGAGGAGAGCTGTGTTGCTAATTTATTGATGATTGGTGCTCGGTTAATTTTGTCCCGGACCATACCTTTCAGCCTTCTTCCAGGTCATTGAGGCTGAAATATGCATCTCGATCTGCATGTATGGGGCGCTCTTGGATGACAACTGGGAAAAGGATGCAGCGGGCGACAAGCAATATTTAGCTTACCCTCTATGCGTCTTTGGAAGCCGTGGGTTGCTCGGCACACTCCCGCTGCTGTTTAATCGCTTGAATTGTTTGTGGGAATGCTCCCCAGTTTCTAAATGGGGCCTATTTTTTTCACGGATCACCGGATCAAGCGCTATGGCAACCAAACGAAACGCCCGTTCACCTGACGAAAACACTATCGCTTATAACTCAGCAGTGTGGACGCTGGCACCCGCCACCAAAAATACCCCAACCAGCAACGCACCGCAACCATCCTATAACAAAAATGATAGAAATAGTGACACAAGTGATGGCAGGAAACAAATGAAGAAGGCGAGGATAGGACAACTAGAGTCGCAGAATTAGAGCATGAAGCTATTGTGGATAATAAGAGTCAGTGTTGTGTTGGGAGGATGCTGGATGCACGTTGCGGCAGATCTAAGTCTGCACCATAACTTATTTTGCGCTGGAGTAAGTAGGTCAGACTAATCCAAATCAACATTCGCTTAGATCTTGAACTAGAGGCTAAGATTGGCGCGTCCAAGAACCTCCTTAAAATCGCACAAGACCAAGCTACTTAGCCGTTAGTCTACTCGCTTCCTATGTTCCTATGTTCCTCTCATACAAGGAAAAAAAACAAAGTAAGCGCTTGTTCTAATAGTATTTTCATCCTGTTATTTGAGGTCCGGTTACACGCTCCCAACTGGCATCACCCCACTATGGCTCTCCGATCTCAAGCACAATCGATATCTTGAACAACACCAATAATACTGAGGAGCCTTCCTTGAGCTGCAATATGACTCGGGCCGGTATGTATGGGAGGCAGTTCATGTGCTAAGGGTAATAACCGGAAAAAGAATGGAGAAGACAACAAGCAATATTTACCCTCTGTCGGTTTTTAAAAGCCATGGGCTGCTCCGCATGCTCCCGCTATTGCTTCATCGTTCGAATTGTTTGCGAGAATGCTTTCTGGTTTTAGGTATGTGCTAATTTTTAGAAGAATCAAAGGATTGACCTCCGGGAGAACCAAACGAAACGCCAAGAGTCAACACAGTTAAAACACCATGTCTCAGCAATGGGAACCTCTCTTGTTGTCAATTACCGGTCCTCTAATAGCTAACGGTAAAAACAGGAGTGTCTATAAACCACAAGGAAACCATCCTATTTTTCCATCACCTGCCATACTTATCCTTTCTCGTCTATTTGCCCCACTTTCCCCTTTCCATACTTTGATGCTAACAATGGAAAGACAAAGACTCCCACGGCTGATGGCCGGAGGCCATCATTCAACACCTGTGCATCTGGATGTTTCACTTCCATGACAGCTTTCCCGACTCTCTTCACTACTTTTCCGCTTTCCTTCCGGCGTATGCATCAATCTAAAACTCAAGCGCATTCCCGCAGCCTAAATGCTTTCTTGAAGCCGAAGCATTTTCCAAGTCAAAGCACGTTCCTAGAAACTATCCGAAGAATAAGGCGACTATCATGAGAGCATGCCGAGCAGTATCTAGTCCCTTCTAACACCTATGCTTCGAGAATACGGTTCATAGATCCGCCGGGGGGGATACGGGAGGGCGGCAGCATGCGGAGGAGCCGGGGATGAAGCGCGAAAGTGCTGGATGCCCAGAGGTTATTAACAGTGGGAGTCCTCCATTAGCATGCGAGTACGAAAGCGGAGAAAGGGAGAGGTACGGCGAACGAGGATAGATCTGGGTGTAGTCTATGGGGGGATAGGAGGATTTAGTCGCGGTTTATTTATACTAGTACTACTGCATTTACTTAGTGGTGAAAGAGAATTCAAGAAAACAAGAGAACCTCCCCACTCCTAAGTTTTTTCCTGCCGGGGACTGCATTTTGTGGTGTGAACTCTTGGCTGTTCAATTGGTTGCTGCCGTTAATCTGATAATCCTGTTAAAATTTATGATAGTCGAGCTGCATGGCAAAAGTCTTTGTGAGACATATGTCGCACAACTCATACAACTTCACCAAAGTGAAATGATTGGACTATAATTTTACCACAACAAGCCACATCGCCCCGCTTTCTTCAGCTTTGGTTACCGAACGTTTATCAACTCCCCTGGCCCACCCACAAATCGCTGCACCATTTCTATATCCTACAGACATTTTAGACAGAACTCTAGAACACCATGGCCCAAACTTCGCATTCGGTGAACATCGGCGATGGCAACGTCAACTCCGGGAACATAACAGGTAGCTTCAACACCACTTTCAATAAATCAGACGAGGATGCACAGATCCTACGGTGGCTCTCCCCACTAGAGCCAAATCAGAGACACCAAGGCGTGCGCACCGACCGGTCCAGCGGTATTGGGGATTGGTTTTTGGAAACGAGCGAGTTTCGGGAGTGGAGGGATGGTGAAGTTGAAGTCGATAAGGGGGTCTTACTTTGCTTCGGGAATCCAGGAGTGGGCAAAACATATCTGAGGCAAGTGGCCGGGGTTTTTGAAAGAAGGGAATAGCACTGACAGCTAGGAATGCTAGTTCGTTGGTGATAGACAGCCTCTGCGATCGACCGGGTGGGGAACACATCGCGGTTGCCGGCTTGTACTGTGACTTCCTTGCGCAACAAGAGCAGACAGTAACCAACATCATGGGAGCTATTCTAAAGCAGCTAGTTAGCAGGGGGGAGGTCCCGGAGGGTCTACGAAAGGCTTTTCAAAAATCGAAAGGGGAGTTTGGCGGTAGAGGGCCGCAACTGGCGGATTTGATGGGGATGTTGAGAATTGCTATTGCTTCAATATCCCGGGTTTCCATCTGTATAGACGCCCTGGACGAATTGTTCCCGAAGTACCTACCCGAGCTTCTCGAGTCACTGAGAGATATTGTTCGGGAGTCTCCGACCACGAAAATATTCTTCACCGGGAGACCCCATGTCAGGGAAGATGTGCAAAGATACTTCACCAAGGCGGCTGTGATCCCCATCAGCCCCAGCAGGGAGGACATCCGGAATTATGTGAAGATGAGGTTAGCCAGGGATTCCGAGCCAGAGGCGATGAGCAATGATTTATGGGAGGATATCGTCAGAGTTATCCTAGAAAGGATATCGGATATGTGCGTAGGACCATTTCGCACCTCCCTCTGTCAATGATGTATACTTACGAACGATCGTGTATAGATTCCTCCTTGTTTCACTCAACATCGACGCCATCCTCGGAGAGGTCACAATCCGTCAGCGAAGAAAAAAACTTGAGGAGATGACACAAGGCGGTGGATTGAGTGATGCCTACACAGCAACTCTAACACGGCTAAAAGCCCAGAAAGGATATAAATCAGTGCTTGGGATGAAAGTCCTGATGTGGGTGTTGCATTCGGAGCGGCCATTACGAGCCCCGGAGCTCTGCCATGCTCTTGGAGTGGAGAGGGGATCTGGTGATCTGGACCAGGAAAACATTCCTGCAGTGAGGACGCTCCTATCATCCTGTCTGGGTCTTGTCCAAGTCGAGGGGCCTTCATCCACAGTCCGGCTAGTGCACCTCACTCTTCAGGAGTATCTCTCTCGTGATAACACCCTATTCCACAATCCTCATTCAACAATTTCCGAGGTTTGTTTGACATACCTCAATTTTGGATGTATCGGGCATCTTTCACCAACTCCTTACTCCCCCCCGACAACACCGCCTCTTCTAGAATACGCTTCTATTTACTGGGGCAAGCATGCCAGGAGAGGGATGACGGAAAATATCAAACTACTTGCGCTGAAGCTTCTCAATAGATTTGATGAGCACATATCAAGTCAACTACTATTAGACCACTATAATGGAGATCGGGGTGGGGGCCCGCCTTTTTCCAAATCGACGGGAACCACGGGATTCTCGGGACTCCACGGAGGTGCATTTCTCGGTATTGTAGAGATACTTTCTACATTATTGGAGATTAAAAAATGGGACGTTAATGCATCTGACTGCATGGGGATGACGGCACTCACGTGGGCATCGGTAAGAGGACACGAGGAGGTCGTAAAGATGCTTTTAGAACGGGAAGACATCAATCCCAACCAGGCAGATACCTGCTATGGCCAGACGCCACTCTCGTGGGCGGCTGAGAACGGGCATGAGGGAATAGTAAAGATGCTTTTGGAACGAGAGAACGTCAATCCCGACCAGGCAGACACCTACAATGGCCGGACACCACTCTCGTGGGCGGCTGAGAGCGGGCATGAGGGAATAGTAAAGATGCTTTTGGAACGAGGGAACGTCAATCCCGACCAGGCAGACACCGAATATGGCCGGACACCACTCTCGTGGGCAGCTAAGAACGGGCATGAGGGAATTGTAAAGATGCTTTTGGAACGGGAAGACATCAATCCCAACCAGGCAGATACCTGCTATGGCCAGACGCCACTCTCGTGGGCGGCTGAGAACGGGCATGAGGGAATAGTAAAGATGCTTTTGGAACGAGGGAACGTCAATCCCGACCAGGCAGACACCATTTATGGCCAGACACCCCTCTCGTGGGCGGCTAAGAAAGGTGATGAGGGAATTGTCAAGATGCTTTTGGAACGAGAGGACATCAATCCCGACCAGCCAGACACCAAGTACGGCCGGACACCACTCTCGTGGGCGGCTGAGAAGGGGCATGAGGGAATAGCAAAGATGCTTTTGGAACGCGACGACGTCAATCCCGACCTGGCCGACACAAGATATGGCCGCACACCACTCTGGCGGGTGGGTGAGGGAATAGTAAAGATTCTTTTGGAACGAGACACCATATATGGCCAGGCACCACTGTCGTGGGCAGCTAAGCTCGGCCATGGGGGAATAGTAAAGATGCTTTTGGAACGAAAGGACGTCAATCCCAACCAGGCAGACACCGAATCTTGCCGGACACCACTCTGGTGGGCGGCTGAGAGGGGACATGAGGGAATAGTAAAGATGCTTTTGGAACGAGACGACATCAATCCCAACCAAGCAGACGCCCAATATGGCCGGACACCACTATGGTGGGCGGCTGAGAGGGGGCATGAGGGAATAGTACAGATGTTTTTGGAACGAGAGGACATCAATCTCGACCAGGCAGATACCTTTTCTGGCCAGGCGCCACTCTCGTGGGCGGCTAAGGGCGGGCATGAAGGAATAGTTAAGATACTTTTGGGGCGGGACGACGTCAATCCCGGCCTGGCGGACACAAAATATGGCCGGACACCACTCTGGTGGGCGGCTGAGAGGGGATACGAGGGAATAGTAAAGATGCTATTGGAACGAGACGACATCAATCCCGACCAAGCAGACACAAAATATGGCCGGACACCACTCTGGTGGGCGGCTGGTAGGGGACATGAGGGAATAGTGAAGATGATTTTGGAACGCGACGTCAATCCCAACCCGGCAGACACAAAACATGGCCGGACACCACTATGGTGGGCGGCTGAGAGGGGGCATGAGGGAATAGTAAAGATGCTTTTGGAACGAGAGGACGTCAATCCCGACAAGGGCGACACCAAATATGGCCGGACACCACTCTCCTGGGCGGCTGAGAACGGGCATGAGGGAATAGTAAAGATGCTTTTGGAACGAGAGGACGTCAATCCCGACCGGGCAGACACCTATAATAGCCTGGCACCGCTCTCGTGGGCGGCGAGGCGAGGACATGAGGGGATTGTAAATATGCTTATGAAACGGAAGAATGTCGGTACTCCTCTGCCGGATAGTATGAACAAAACCCCCCAGGGCTTGGCTCCCCCCGAAGGACGTAATGGGGTTGCGAGGATCCCACGGGCCCAGGGGAATCTCAATTGCACCATAGTAGATCCCGACAACCCGACAACCAGACAACCCTCCACTGTGCCTCCGGATGTGTGTGTGGTACAGACCCAATTCCTATCTCATGATCCAAATCCCAATATGACAGATTTTGATGGCCAATCTGCGCCCCTGCCGGTTGCCCATATTGAACAGCCAAGGTTATCTGACCCCGGGGATTCCGTTCCTCAGTCCGCAGATGGCGGCCTCTCAGCCCCATCGCCCAGAAGTTCTCATCCTCTCTCCATCTGGCTCCGAAAGTTCTCCCGCCGCCGCCCAAAAAAGTAACACCGATCCTAGCAACCCTTAACCAACCAATCCCTTATTTTTTGTCCACGAGAGTCTCCCTACCGCCTCTCATTCGCCTCTTCGCTTTGATTCTCCAGATCCGCCTTTTCTTGTTGTTAGATCTCTATTTGTTTCATAGGTGCAATTGGGGGGGGGGGGGGCAGCCAAGACCGCCGTCGATTTAGACGTAAACAGTTTTGACTAGTTTGCATTTTCCAGTTTCTTTGGGATTTACATGTTTCCTGATTTTCTCTCTCCTTGCTTTTTCTTCTCTCGGAGTTCCAGTTAGACTTGATCCCATTTTCATTTTCCCTACCCTTCGTTCCCGTTATTCGTCAAGCCAATATCCGCATCGCGTCTTGGGGGTACTAGTGTACAGTAAAGTTCTGTCCTTTATAAGCAATTAGGTAGGAATAGATGGTAGACTAGAGGAACCCGCCCTAGCTTTGCAAGCAACCAGTATATTTCTCCCGCGTAACTCTTCTCACTGTTTTCGAATGGTCCCCAGTGGCTCCCTTCTCGGAATGTTATACTCCAATATTGGCACTGCTATATGCCATCAGGAGGAGGTCCCAAATTAATGAACTACTTGTCCAACCATCATCCTAACATACCGGATACCTTTCAACATAGGTGAACGCCCCGGTGGTGCCGCCAACATGGCAAGCGGTAGTGTGGCGCGTGCTAGTTAAGCTAGATTCTACAAATGTATGAGATGGCGAGTTGTCTTGCCCTAGTGGAAATATATGTGGCGTGCGATAAGAGGTGTCGGTATGAGTTCTTCGCCCACGACTAGGTATATTCTGTTCTGTGGTTTCTTTAGCCATTGGTGTCATCCCGCAGCGGAGGACTGTGCATAGATGCCAAGAAGTAACCCACCCCCGCTGTACTCGCAAACGCATGACGTTTGTGAACACAACTGCACTCGCAAACGCATGACGTTTGTGAACACAACTGCTATTGCATACGGGCAAAAAATCGGCCGGAGCCTCATGATTTTGGGAGTATGCAATAGCAGTTGTGTTCACAAACGCTATGCGATGCGAGTACCAGTCAGGAGACCAGGGGTTCAATTCCCGCTAACCATGAACGATCCGCCATGTAGGGCAGGGGAATTAAAATAATCCTGACCTATGACGACTCAGAGATCAGGAACCGAGCCCTCATTAACAGGGCAGTGGCCCCTGTCAACCTCGCTACTCGGTGGGACTATCCGACTCTAGACCTTTAAGTTGGCGATCGGCAGGGTAGCCGAATTGAAGAAACATATTTCTCCTGCTCCTCTGATCTTGGAAAAGCAGCTGCGGGTCCCGAAAGCAACAGACATCTTAAATACTTTCACTCTGGCAAGTCACACTCTCTCTATCGCGTAGTGAAACATTATCTTTCTTTCCAGCAAAGAGAGGTACTGCACAGATAGTGCCTACTATCAGTGAAACAAAAAATTGGTGGAAGCCGGACAAGCATAGCTAGGATAAACACATCATTTCCAAAAAATAAAATGGGCCCGGTACCGGAACTGTTGCGGATAAATTTTGTCTTTCCTTGATTACAATATTTTTACCTAGTGGTAGATCATTGGGCGGAACATGAATGGCGGTTGATGATTGCTCTTTTCCCGACCGACAAAATAAGCGGTGCTTGTCTTTAGTCGGAACCGCATAGGTCATGTTGATAACGGGCGGCGGTTGTTAGCTGAGGCTTGGCAAACCGGGGGGCATCTCTATGCACTCGATTATATACGGTATCATACAAGGCAAAAAACAAAGCAAGCACTCATAATATTTCCGTTCTGGCATTTCAGGTCCGATTACATGCTCCTAACCAGCACCATATCACCATGGCTCTTCGCTCTCAAACACAATAGATTTCTTGAACAACTCTAACACTACTGCCACTGGAAAAAATTAAGCCAGCAGGAAGATGAAAAACTTCGGCAGTGACAAAGCCACTCCGCCACTGGCCATACTATCATGAAAACAAAACAAAAAAAATACACATTAAAAATTTAAATACATAAGTTAGTAGCAATCGGCCAAGAGACATTTCTTCAAGTGGTATTGGAAGTGTGCCGTGATCATGACGGCTGCGGTACTATTGATCGTTGGTGCGCGGTTAATTTTGTCCAAGGAGCTTATTGTTCAGCCGTCCTCTAGGTTACTGAGGCTGAAATAGGTCGGGGTCCGTATGTATGGAAGGCTCATGGGTGATAACTGGGAAAAAGTATGGAGAGGACTGCAAGCAACATTTAACCTTTGCTTGGCATGCTGGTGCCATTGTTTCATTGGACTTCCCGTAGGAATCTGGAAGAGATTTAGAAGTGGTCTTGGCATATTTTCTCGCTAAAATCTAGAAAGTCGACTTCTAAATTCTAAATTTTCGAAAATCTGAACCACCCCCTCCCCCCCTAGTTCAGATTTCAAAAGGCTCAGAAATCTAGAAACTTGGATACAATTGGTCAACAAGCCCTCAGGCTACAATTCTCAACGCATTGGGCACCAGTTCTCAATGAACAAAATTAAGAACTAACATTCTACAGCAGGGCACAATCCTATGAAAAATAATTTCCCACTTGTATCTATCAGGTTTCATATGTATAGTTTCATTTTTCCACAATTATTATAATCTAGAAATTTAGAAAATCACTTTTTCTATGGGAACAACCTGAGATCCAGATTCTTGCTTCGAGCTCCAGATTTTTCCAGGTTCCTACGGGAAGTCCTCCATTGATTGAATTGTTTGCTGGAATGCTCTCTAGCTTCTCAGGAGGGCCTATTTTAAACGCTATTATCCAAACGAAACGCCAAGAGTTCACCTGACCAAAACACCTCTCGTATCATACAACTCCGCAGTGTGGAAGGTCTCTTGTTCCCTAAGTTACAACCGGTACTCGGTTAACTAAGGGGTAAGGACCGGAGTATCTACAAACCACAATGAAATCATCCCATCTTTCCAAGGACCGCCGCACATATCCATTCTCGTCTGTATGTCCCCCTTTCCCCTTTCCATACTTTCATGCTAACAATGGAAAGGCAAAGGCTCCCACGGTTGATAGCCTCCCGCCATTATCCAAATATCCGTGCATCTGGCGCTTTCACTGTGGAAGCGATCGGCGGTGAAGTAACTAAAGAGAGCAAAGTCAGGAATAATTGTGACAACTATAGTGACGGCGCCCCGGGCATAAATCAAAGTTAGAAGTTAGAAGTTCGAAGCCTTGGCAGCCATGCCCGAGGCAACGCCTGAGAAAAACAAGGAATACCCAATGACACAAACTTCTTGCTTTGAAGAAGTTTTCTTCCCTCTCAAATATTCGCCAAGAGTTCCAACTTCCAACTTCTAACTTTGATTCCTACGCGGGGCGCCGTCACTCTATTACTCCGGGGCATAGTACGCGCCACAAGAGGCGTTGACTGTTGTGGCAGCACGGTTTGTTGGTGGCTTGGTAGCGATAGGATGTAGCTGATGGTGAGTGAGGGGTTGTGAAGAGGGCTAGACCGTCGGTGGTGAGGGTGGATACCGGGGGAAGTTGTAATCGGAATTGTCCTAAAAGAGGTATATGGCGGGGTGGGTTTACGTGGTGGAGATAGAGTTGAACTAATCAGTTCGAGTGAGCTAAGGGGAAAACTGGTAGAAAATATGGGAGAATACATAAAAGTGATGTGTTGAGAAACGTTCATCCGATAAGCTGGTTACCGTTCGGGTTTTTGTTCTATTGTCAGGCCACTTCTTGGTACGATATGTACTAGGTCCCCCGTGCCTACGGCTCGTCCGTATCTCCGTAGTTAGAATAATTATATATAGTGAGAGCAGGAGCAGTGAATTGTGGTGGATGGTGGTTGACAGCAGAGATTGTTGATCATGGGGAAGGGTGTTTGAGAAAGTGTGAAGATTGACAGGCATTGGGCTAGGGGTATGGGCTAGTGGAGTACTGCTATTAATACCAGGAGGGTTAGAGTGATATCTTATGATGTGACAGTAATGTTTTGAAGTTGTGAATAAGGTGAGGTCCCTGGACCAGCTGCTCAAGTGACTGTTCATAGTCTCAA